>Ga0316190_10002989_pt1 | contig 12308 bp, 20 predicted proteins | sample Eddworburrow2_MG_FD_204929 | JGI IMG/M metagenome (GOLD analysis project Ga0316190, IMG submission 204929) | Coastal sediment microbial communities from Maine, United States - Eddy worm burrow 2 | ecosystem: Environmental > Aquatic > Marine > Coastal > Sediment | place: USA: Maine | collected... | reverse complement strand
TTCTTTCGCAGTACTGCTCTAATCGTCTTTGCTTTCACTATGATCCTCCAGGGCTAATAGCTCACTGATTTTGTGATCTATATTATTGATCTGCATCTGGGTAGAAGCCTGCAATTTCTTTTTCTCTTCCACCAATGCGTCTACAAACTTGTTGTTGATTTCAGCATGCGTTAACTGAGGGACCGGTACAGTGACGGTATGTTCACCAATTTGCGGCCCCCATATGTCTGGGCTCGCCCCTCGGTAGGTGTGTATAGAAACGACACCATCGTAGTCAGCATGAATGTACAGCTCCTGCTCCACGCTTTCAGGCAAGTCTATTTTATCCATCGTTCTTCCTCTTTATAAATGGTTCAATTTGGATCCAAGCATTGCAATTAACTTCCGGGCCTGGTTTTCTGCATCATCTACTGCACAATGATACGTTCCAACCCGCTTTAGAGGCTCCATATCGCGGTGGCGTGCTCTTTCGTGCCGATAGCACCGGTCATTCCTAAAGTCCCAGGGCTCATCCAGGCGAAGCCTGTGATAAGCGTTGCCTATTGTAGATAGTTGACATATGAACCCCAGAAATACCAGAAACACTCTGGATATTGTAACCGAATAGCCGCCCCTTTAGTTCCTCAAATAAGGCAATCTGATCTTCTTTTCGGATAAATGGCTGTGTTGATGCTCCCATAGTACTCTCCTTCAAACAGTCAATCCTTCAGGATACTGTGTGGTTAATGGCCGATAATCAGGCCCAGCGGTTTTTTCACAGCGTTGGCATATTTTAGCGGGTACAACGTCGCTGTGAAAAAAGGCATCATCATACCCGGCCCCCTGCTCTTGATACCCGCAATGCTCGCACTCAAACAGCGCCCGGAAGTCTCGACGGTGCTGTGATAAGATCTTCTTGATGAACATGGGGGCCTCTACAGTTCTTCCAGCTGCTTTTGAAGGGCCTTTAGGCTTTTACCTTTGAGCGTGTCGTCTTGTTTCTCAGCCATGATAGACAAGATACGCTCCTTCAGAGCCTTTTTATCAGCCGCCTTTTCACGGGCCTCAACCTCAGCCAACTTGGTGGCAATAACGTCCTTGACGATGCCGAATTGTAACTCCAAGGCTGCCTTGCCAGGGTTGATAGTCAGTACAAAGCTCTCTTCCTGACTTTCCTTCACCGCTCTAGCCAGTGCTCTAGCCAAGTCATCTAGCGAATTACCTGGAATACGGCTAGTTAGTGGCATATCCCACAAATCTTCGGTGGTCACTTTACCCTTAGCGGTGTCAAACCGCAGCTTCTGTTTTGATGCTGTCTTGTACATAGTGTTCCCCTATATTAAAAAGTGATTTTCAATGTCCGGGTAAAACTCCCGGTTACTTTACAAAATATGTGGTTCTTCTGGGTAGAAGAAAATCCTACACCGCTGAGTTGGGTATCCGTCACGGCGGTCTTGGTTTTAGACCCCAGCACCTCAAGCACCTTACGATGCTCCCGCAAATCTTCCTTCAAAAACTCGTTGAAAAAGCCTCGAGCAGGCTGGTCATTGTTACATCCGTCTAGGATGAAAAACCAGTGTCTATTACCGGTCTTTTCACCGTCCCAGTGATTGGGCGAATTCATCACCATAGACACCTTACAGAACTGCTGGGTGGGTACCCCCCAAACCTCTTTAGAGGCCTGGGTAGAAGGTAGCGACGACAAGAATTTAATGCCCTTCTCACGGCTGAAATCTAGCTCGGCCACTGTCACTAGCTCGTTCTGGCGCAATTCTTTAGTGTAAGAATAAGAATGAATCACCCCATCGTATTCTATTTCAGCCGTGAACCCAGTTTTGCCTCCATTATGTTGGAAATTGTGTACCAGCATCTTGTATGGACCTTCTTGCATCCTGTTAATATCAGACCAGGTAATATTCTCCACCGCCACCGCCTTACCCGGGTGCTGGATATCCACGTCAAGCACTCCAGAAGATGGCTGCACCCTGGTTTTCTTAGGAAAATAAATCAGATTCTTATCTGGCTCAACACAATGCGCATCAAAATCATTTTGGTTATTGTCCCCGTCATTCCATTGTATAGAGTAACGCAATACCCCGGTGACGCTTCCACCGGCCTTCTTGACTCGTTCCTTGATAGAATCTGCCACCTCAGCTTTATAGGTCCACGAGAAATTGTTGCCCCACTTAAACATGAGCGCAGCATCTAGGTTTATCGGGGCAATGAGGCTCATCAAGTTACCCTGGTGCCGGTTTTCTACCATTAACTCTAATGTATCGGCCTTGGGCAAGACGGTCTCTATAAAGGTCTTGATGTCCATCTCATCCACTTTCTTCAGATCACCAATGGACACCGGTACCTCTCCCGCCATTTCATCAAACGCATTCATTGCTTTTTTAGCAGCTCTGTCAGCCCACAATACGTTAGCCACAGTAATATCCTCAGGCACCGCGAACCGACGATGCTGGATCTCCTCCACTCCTAATTCAGCCACTTTCTTCTGCGCCTTAGCAATCATACCCTTGGTGATCACAGCTGTTGGCCGCTTATAATTAGTGGGGTCCATCATATTATTGAACTTGAATACGGCGGTGTCTAGGGGCATGCCCTCAGTCACGTCAACTAGCATCGTTCCAATAGACGTGTTTCGCAACCGTGCCACATCGCCCAGGCGCACTGAATTATCCCAGCAATAATTATCCTGATACCCAGGCGGTATCTTGTCAAACGCCTTTTTGTACTGTATGAATAACTCCACCACACCGCGCTTCTCTTCACCGCGATACACTGAGTTGGACTCAATCAGCTCTAGGATGGTTTCAGCGGCATCAACTGATATTTCAATCAGCCCGCGCTTAAACACGTCCTTGCAACTGCGGGCCTTGGACAATTCAGTACCTATGTCTTGCTCACGCTTCACGAACTGAGAGGGTAACTCAAAGTGAAAGTGCTCCCAGGTTTTGGTTTTACCGTTTTCCAGCAACTGGTGATTGTGGTCAGTACCCAGGTTCTCTGTATAGTGCAGAAATATATCGCGTATCCCCTGAGCGTGTACCATTTCTGAGAGGCCGTCAACCACCGGCTGGTAATCCTCACCGACGTCGGTGATATCCCAAATAGAAACCAGCTTATTATCAATAAGCGCTACCACGTTGCCACAGGCCCTGATAAATTGTCTACAGCACTGACAATCGTGCTCGGTGCGCTCAATGTAAATAGGATTAGCTTCAGGACGAAAACCTTGCATGTATTTATCCCACAGCTCGTCCTTGCCTACGTCTACCTGAAATAGTGCCCCTGAGCCTGCCATACGGGACATCTGTTCGTACAGTGCTATCTTCAGCCTATTAAAATCAGCCATGTTTGCCTTCTCTTTATACAGTGTGTTTAGATATTATGGTGTTCTTCTGTGCCCAGGGCGCAGCTTATCCACGACGGCATACCTCTGTGACCCGGATGCATTGCTCTTCATCAAACCTGCCGATGTGACAGTCCTTTACAGGTATGTCCAGTTGTTTAGCCAACCAAGCATACCCGGCGTTGCGGGCCTCTTTTTGGGAACAGTTATCACGAGCCATCTTTCTCTTCCATAAAGGATCAAAGGCTGCATGAGCCTTCTTTTTCCAAGTCCGCAACTCTTCGTTAGCTAGGCGGCCCAATGGAGTATGATCAGGGCTATCTTTGTGGGTTCCAACGTAGGCATCACAAGGCCAACACATGTACATCATACCATAGCTCTTACCGTATAGCTCAACACTATCGATCAGCTTAGCTGGTTCCCCGCAGTAGTCACAAGTGACGCTTATCATTTCAACCTCTTTATAGTGTACTTTTACTTATTTTAGGGCTAATTAATAAATAAGTAAACCCCCAATAAGGACTATTTTACTAAATTAGTGCGCCGTCTTGGTGGGCCTGTCGTCCAGGGTGTAGAGAGCGTCTAAAATACAGTACTTACAGACGTCGCCATGGTTAGGTGCGCCGTCTATAGAGTGAACAACCTCTACCTCTAGCCGCGTTAGTTCTGCCTCCAGGGTCGTTTTAAGCCGATTGTGCTCTAGGTTGGGATCTACCTTATTGTCCGCTGTGATCTCTGTGCGGCATATATCACAAAATGTCTTAATCATCCCCGCCTCCCGTGTAGCCGGTTAATAGTGAACATCAATTCTTCGCGTAGCTCATAGAACCGCTTCTCGGCTTGTAATAAGTCCAATATCTTTTGGCGTGCTATACCCGCACCTTGCGGAATAGCAACGTCCCATATCCGATCACATGATGAACAGGAGCATTCAACCGGGCCATCTAACAACTCCCACACCCGTACTGGACGGGTGGCCTTATGACCACAGTCAGGGCATAACTCAGACTGTGACATAGCCAGCCAAAACTCCCGCTTAGGCTGGAACTCTAGGTCGAAATAGTCACTGTTCATCATTGACTAGCGCCTCTAATTTACCAGTGACTATGTTTTCTGCGTTTTCTAGCAGCTTAACTATCTGTGCCAAGCTAGTGCATTTTCCAGCCGTCCTACTAACTACAGCGTTAGATAACTGACGTAAAGAGGCGTGGAAAGTGGTCTTCGCTCTCCGCTTGCCAGACTCAGTGATGTGCCAGTCATGCAGTAGCCAACAGAACTTGTCTCGCTCCATAGTGAAGCGCTCGTTGATTATAATCTCAATCCTGGCTTTTGTGCGTCTCTTAGTCATAATCCCCCCAGTTTTTGCTCTTTAAAGACTCGTTTTTTGCGCATAGCTGCATACCTAGTTTCATCACAAATATGATCTTCTACTTCTGTATCTACATCATCCCAGTTACGTTCATCGCGGGGTATCCCAGGAACTGTTCGTACAAAGTCACGACACCGCTCCATTATGTACATTAATGGGGGGCCATCATCCTCGCCTTCCAACCGGCCTCGCATTTGTGCCCAGCCCGGCAGCCTAGAATTATCTGCTTTGTCCCAAAGTCGGTGATAGCCCACCTTGCGAGTTCCTGCGACAATTTGGTCGTAGATAGACGGCCCACCTTGGTCACTGTAGATAGACGGGTCTGCCACCCCTATATCAAAACGACGAACCCCTTTCTTATTCCACTCAGCCATCCGAGTAATAATGCGCCGCCCTATCTCGTCGTTTTGAAGGCGCAGCCCTACGTTATCCTCGCCCTTTTTACAGCCGTATATCTCGTCAAACCGCAGCATCGCCCCCCTGGGGTAGAACTTACCGTCTGGGGCTTCCCCACCGTCAGAGATAGTCCAAAACCCAACACTGAACGGGCTCGCGCTACCCCAGTCAAAGGACGTGAATACTTCCCAGTGTTTGGGCGGTACCCACGATTTTATAAGGTGCTTACTAGGGTTCCATACATCACCAAAGAAACCACCCGCCACGATATCCCAGGAGCCCTCGAGCCACGCTTTTTTCATATTCTCGTCCTTGATAGCTATCAAGGTCATGAGGTATTCAGGGTTGGCTTGTAATAGATGAGTGTTTTCAAAGATACTGCCGAAGAGGTGCGTCCGTACCCGACTCATCATCTCCCCTGTGACAGGGTGCTTCATAGACTCGATGACCGCTTCACCACACACCCCGGCATCAATAAAATATTTCTTGACCCAAGAATTACCGCTTATCCAAGTGGCTCCTTTTTGACGCATGATGAAGGAGTGTGTGTTTTTTATGCCTATGCAGTAGACTTCTCCCTCAAAATTATCGTATTTCATTTTACGATCATCTTGGCCGTTTATTTGAGTATCTACATTATAAATATGATTCCCAGTTATAATTTCGGTGCCCCCTTCACAGCGCTTTATGTTAACTACATAACACTCCCTATTCATACTGGTGTATGTTACAAAACCTAGTTTTAGTGCTATTTCTGACACGTCATCACTGAGTTGTTTAGATAAAGTGTAATACACTACACTATCATTATAGTCGTTGCTGCAGCCATCACCCTTAATTAACGCATCTAATAATAACGCCAATTGTTCCTGAGTAGCATTTTTAGCTTCTTTAGGTATGAACTTTTCTCTGCACTTACCAAATTGTTGGAAATAGTTAAACCAATCAGGACAACTGATACAAAAATCATCGGGGGGCGATCTATAAGAAAATCCACAATCATTAAGCAGCGATTCAATCTCATCTCTTTGTGGCTGCTTCTTTTGGGCAATGTAGAATTCTTTATCCCTGGTACTGGTGCATCCTTCTGATAGAAACCACCCCAATAGCCGCATGTATTGATCCCCAGTTATGCTTTTAGGTTGATTTAATTTACGTTTACGGCCCCCAGTATAGGCTGGGGAAAATGATTCTATAGCAGTACCTTTCCAAAACACGTCCCGTTTTATATAGGCTTGTCCTGGTAGATCTTTCATTTGTACCAGAGAAAATAACCCGCCACGATTAGTGTGTGTTCCGCCCACTTTAGCTATTTTATGTTCTGGGGTACAGCAGATATGTAATCCGCGCTGGTTTATCGTTACTAAGTCACCCCGGTAGTATTGTCTGTGAATTTGATCTACTTTAGTTGCACTAAGCTCCCCATTTTCTAGAACAGTGTACACTGGGTCACCTATACGCATGTCTTTGATATCAACCCAACCGTCCGGTGTTAGTACTTCTCCATAAGGAACACAATGTCCAGCACCCCACGGATTGCAGTTTGCGCGAGTACGCTTAGGAATGCCGGGAGTAGAGGAACGGTTACAGGCCCGCATGAGATCGTAGCATTCGATCGTGGGCCAGTTGGTCAGCTCCTCCCACCCAATCCAGGGATATTCGTGACCGTGATACTCCCAATAATCATTGGGACGCTGCATATACCGCAGCAATAACTCTTCCCCAGTTGGCCACACCCATTTATGGTCTGACTCGTTAAATTTCACCCCAGGAAAGATGCGGGGATACCACTTCTTAGTCTTGGCTATGATGTCAGCAAGTTGTTTGTAAGTTTGACGAAATAGGATACCTCGCCACGCCTCACCGTACCCAGCCCCAACCTCTTGGGCAAAGTCCATGATAAGACTATCACTCTTCCCAGGACCCCTCGTTCCGTGATACAATACCTCATCAAACGGACATGTGAGAAATAGAGTCTGAGAGCCTGGATGCGGCTCCCAAATAACTTTCATCGTCTACCCATATTAAAAAGCCCACTTTGTTAAACATAGCAGAGTTACTGTGACTATTATACCTAACTTAGTGCATACCCTCATTGACGTATCCATAAATAAACGACGAGTAGTACGGCGCCCCAGGCGAACTGGCCGATGAGCATGCCCTCGAGGGCAGTGGATAGGCGCTCTATACCACCACCCTCGAACGACATAGCCGCAGTGCCAATAATCTTCACCGGCACCACGGCCAACAACCCGGCCAAAAAGGGGCTTCCTTGCTGTAAGAAATAGCAGCACACAATCACAGCCACTGTAGCTAATAGGGTTAACATAGCCTGCGGCTGCTGGCGTTATCTTGGTGGATTCCACGATCCCCAACGTACCGGCTCAGTAGAAACTCCACCACATTACCTCTGGTCATAGAGTGGTGCACTAGAAATCGAGTATACCCAATAACTTTCACTGAATAACTAGGGTCACCCATATGTGAGTATCTGCTTTCGTACCTTTCCAGGGACGTGATTGCATGCCAATCAATGTGCTTATTTCCCCCCAGGTATAAAACCTTGTGCGGATGTTCAAAAGGTTCTACTATCGCGGTAGCAACTTGATCCAGGGTGAGATCTTGGCTCAATAAAAACTTATACCCAGCAATCACGCGGACTGAATACTCGTGCTGGCTAGTAACCGATTCTGGAAGGCCGGTGTGAGAAACCCCTCTAGGAGGTAGTATGTACACACTATGGTGACTATTACTAAGCTGCAGCCGTTCCCCGTTCTTAGGCCCGCCCACACACAACAGTTCGCTGGTACCTGGAGGCCCTTCATTGATAAAGCGGTTCAGCCGCCTTTCTAGGAGGGCCTGGGTCCGGGCTTCAATAGCACTGTAGTCCATATCAATAAGCCGCCGTGGGTCTTCTTTTTTCTCAACGCCCATGCCTTCCTCCATGAGTATCTTCAGATGGTCGGGTACCGGGGGGCGCCTATATGACCACGCAGCAGGACCCATGCTAGCAGCTAGATCATAGTTATCCGAATCACGACGTAGTTCGTCAAGACTCAGCCGGGAGCCTCTATCTGGGTCACATGGCGGCACCTTATAGGAGGCCGCTTCAGCCCACTGCTGGGCCTCATCAATCAAGTCTGGGCCAATAGAGCGGGTGCGGTAAAGTATATTTCTTTCAAGATCTTCCAGCGTCCACTCAGTGTGTGCGTGGTTTATCCAGGCCCTTAAAAACCGCTCTAAGCGAGAGCTGTAGAAAGTCAAAATATTGGGCATGAAAGACATCCTGGGTTCCCAATCTGACTCCGTTTCTTTTTCAGGCATCCCAGGTCCGTTGATCTGTGCATAATCATTATTCATACCGCTCTCCTCTTTATGAAATAGCGCATACGTCCCGCCCACAATTAGGACAGTATGCTCCGTTCTCTGTTATAAAAAATAGCACCTCACCGCACTCACACTTGAAATGTGGCTTGCTTAATCTAACGTGCTCAAACATTCTCAGCATCTCTTGTCCACTACAATTAGGACACCCCACCTTAGTCAGTGTCTTACTAACTGGGGCAGTGGTAGTGTGCCCGCAATTCAAGCCCCTTGCTACATAGTGCTGTTCACGACTACTGGGAAGTTGTACAACGCCCATAGTTATTTAGGTAACCCAGACATCAAGCGCATTACATCTTGCATCGTCACCGCCTCATCTGTAACGGCTTCTGCCTCTTGCTGCCTAACATGATTAATCCGTATGTATCTAACGGTACCCGCAGTAAGCCCCGCCCGTCTTGATATATCAGCGTCTCTCATCCCCTGGTCTATCATTGCTATCAGTTGTGCCCTCACACTTTCTGGTAGCCTTCTCGGCATGCCCTAGCCCCCTTGCTTTCAGTTCACGATTCTTTAACAATAGCCGTCTATACACGACCCCCAACATACCTGCCCCACTCACCAAGGCGTCGTGCGCCTTTTTTATATCTTCTCTAGACCATTCAGCGGTCTCATCCCACCGTGCATTTTCTTGCTTACCCAATTAGAAACTCACGTCTATTCAGCTTCATCGACTATCTCCTGGGAAATACTTTCAATAACAGTGTTCATTTTTTGTGGTAAGGCCTGGGCCTGTTTTGACCACTCTTCCCCAGATACCCCGCTAGGGATGCGCATAACCCCAGTACCGACATCAATAGAACCCTTGACCTCTACGGCTTTCAACTGTGGCTCTATGTATCTAGCTATCTCTTTATGACATGCAAACTGCAACGCTATGTTCTGGGTGCGATGAGCCATCCGGGCCATCGCAATAACGGGGTGATAGCCCGGATACTCGGCTGCAAGACGTTCTCTCAGCTCATCTTTGGTGCTCACACATCACCGATAAATATTTCATTTTTAAGGGCATACTCCACTAGCTTATCCCGATAGCCAAACCGATCTGTGCGTCCGTTCTCTATACTCAGAATAGTTACGTGAGAAATACCAACAATGTCAGCAGCACTAGCGGCGGTGAGGCCTAAACGATGTCTAAAAACGACGCAAAGTTCCCCATAATCAGGGGTGAATTGGGGGCAAGCTCCTTTACCCACCCATGACTTTCTAGGCCGTCCTCGAGCACTCCCAGAGGTCTTAATCCTATTGCGCCGAGAAAACAACATGCATCGTTCTTCCTGCGACAGTGCTACTTCGTTATCCATCAAATACCTCTTACAATCAATTTAAACTCTACCATATTAATCCTCTTAGACCACGCCCCAACCGCTTCGCTTTCCATCTCACTGCGAGGGACTCCTATGTATAATTTAGGAGCGAATTTCCACCAAAACAACAGGTAGTCCGTGCCCACCTGGACCAATATCCAGACATTCCCACCGGCCCTACCACGTCTACCCAACCACGTCACTTGATCTGGTCGCAGCCCTATATCTACCAGGGTATCTTGGCGCGCAGGCCACTCATGCACGTGCTTTAATTCAACCCAGACTTCCCGACCATCTAAGCATATATTAACGTCCGGGGTGCCCGGACCTACTGAATTCTCTACCCGGATGGCGTGAGTCCCTTTGCAGCGTAATTTCTCGCGCAGGTTTTCCCACAGTCCATCCTCACTGCTCATAGTCTTCCTCTAGAAAGCACTCTGTGGTACCCAACACCCTGGCAATCTCTTCAGCAGACGCCCCGTTGGCATTCCTCACGTCCCACACCCCCACCATAGAACTCAAAAGTGACACCCGCTCATCTACTGGAACTCGGTCAGTTTCAGCACCCACTATTGCCACATACACCGCTCCCTTTTTACGGGCCTGCCGAAAAAGGTCTAGGTGGTGCTGTCGCAGTGGCTCAAACGACCCATAAACAAGAACATTAGCCATGTTTACTATTTTAGTTTATTTTAAGTAAATTTAAAACACTCAATATTAATCCGGCATCCATGATTTTATGGCCCGGAAATCGTCGAGTGTTAAATACATGCTTCAAAAACAAATAAAGAATTTGAATGTCTCATCACCCCTCCTCACCTTGCCAGTCTTCATCTATCCATTTAATGAATTCACTCCCGTGTCTGAAAGTGGCTTCAAATGCCTTTTCATCAGTTTCATATTTCGCTATTTCATAATATCTGAGACACTTGTATATACTTGCCCAGATAGCTGTTTTTTGAATGACGCCAACAGCAGGGTCTGTGTGCCCTGTTAGTCTATACAGAAATCTTTTATGTTTTGGAATTTTCATACTTCCTCCGCATCGCCCCAACAAGACCCGATTTCTTCATCCACTGTCATAGGTACCCGTAGTTCTACACATGTCTCCATTATGTGTTTTGCTTCCTTTAAGGCAGCTGCTGCCTCAGTAGTGCCTGGGTCCGACCAATCAACCTCGTCATGCACAACCGCTAAAGGAGCGCCTAGTACATCACAGACCCCACTCTCCCAGATATCTACCATTGCCTTCTTCATAATGTCTGCGGCTCCACCTTGGAAGAGCGCGTTCGCAGCCTTATGTGTCCTAGCCCTGGCAACCCCAGCCCTAGGTACAGGATCAGTAGTATTACCGGCTTTACGGGCCGCCACTATGGCTTGTCTGAGTTTTAGCACTGCCTCTTCTACCTTCGCCTTGTTAGTACTCATCTTGATCTGGTCACGCAAGTTCCAGTCCGCAGGTTCCCAAAACGGAAACCGCGCCCGCCGTCCTAACAAGGTGGTGAGATAGCCCCGTTTTGCCGCAGCAGAAGATATGGCCCGGGTGGTTGACTGAACGAATGGAACACCTTCATGATAAGTAGAGAAAAATTCATTGGACTTCTGTTTAGTTAGTCCTAAATCTGCCCCTAATTTGGCCTGGCCCATTCCATATACTAGCCCAAAGTTAATACACTTAGTTGGTTTGCGCCCCAGGTCTAACCCAGTTAGTCCTCTGATTATTTCCTGGGTGGCTTTATGATAATCAGTGGTGGGATCACTTATGTAACGCTGGCGCATTTCACTAGACCCTGGACCCCGGGCATAATGTGCCAACAGCTTGTACTCAATTTGACAATTAGCAGAAACCAGCCCATTCTCTAGTACATAGTTATGATTGTCTGCTACGGTGATTTGATAAACAGGCTCTTTACCAACATGCCGGATTGAAACTACTTTGTGATTGCCGCTTCTAGCGGCACTATAGCAGGCTAAAGAACAATACTTCTTGGAGGAAGTTCGTTGTCGTTTAAATTCTTTACAACAAATCGGACAATGCTCTACAGTACCTAAAAAAGGACGACCGCCTACTCCAGGACGTTTTTTACCATAGTTAGGGTTGCCTTCGCCGATGTATGAACGTCTATTATGCTCTAGACCGTGTCTCAAATTAACTAGGCGGTTCTCATCCGATCTTTCCCCGAGTTTAACTGCTTTCCAATACCTTTGTCCGCCTTGTGCAAGATTCTCAGCACTTGTTAAATATTGCAGATTGTGATAGTCATCATTACCCCTATTACCATCGATATGGTCTACATAATTCACAGGCCTCTTTCCAAGGTGCGCTTCAATAACCAAGTGTGCTCTATAGTGCTGGTTCCCTCTGAAGCTAAGCTGGGCGCGGCCTTTATCTATAGCATAGTTAGTAAATACATGCCCAAGACTGATTCCTGGGGTTAATTCTTTAGTCATAATCCAGTCAAAGCCCCTTTCTCCTGGGGGTTTATGCGATAGCCATTTATGATCCCCAGTAGCC
>Ga0316190_10002988_pt1 | contig 12315 bp, 10 predicted proteins | sample Eddworburrow2_MG_FD_204929 | JGI IMG/M metagenome (GOLD analysis project Ga0316190, IMG submission 204929) | Coastal sediment microbial communities from Maine, United States - Eddy worm burrow 2 | ecosystem: Environmental > Aquatic > Marine > Coastal > Sediment | place: USA: Maine | collected... | reverse complement strand
AGCATAATGAAAAAGCATTACAACGCGATCATGTAGAACTTGTAGTGCAGGTCAATGGAAAATTACGCGGCAGAGTTAAAGTGTCAGCTTCTGCAGAAAAAGAAGAAATGCAGGCCATAGCAATAGCCGATGAAAATGTTCAACGATTTATTGCTGATATGACCATACGCAAAGTAATCGTTGTACCCGGCAAGCTTGTGAATATTGTTGCCGGATGATATCCAGGTATTTCACAATGGGCCATTGCCGTTTTAAATATATTTATATGTTGCTTGCTATCGTTTTTTTGACTGGTTTGTTAAGCGGCTGTGGATTCAAATTGCGAGGATCACTCAGTGACGCGAAACACCTTCCTGCTGTGTATGTCCTTACAGAACGCAGCAGGAATCTGGGTTTTGAAGTTAATCAGACATTCGCGCAGGCAGGCATCAATCTTGTAGAGCAGCGTGAAGGAGCAGTATGGTTTGTTACGCTCAGTGATGAAACGCTCGATCGGCGAGTTTTATCCGTCGATAGTAGCGGCAAGGCGCAGGAATACGAGTTGCATTACAGTTTGTTTTATCAAGTTCACGATCAAGATGGTCATAGTCTCCTCGACAAGCAGGCCTTGACCTTGTCGCGCGATTTTTCATTCTCAGGCACTGATGTGCTGGCCAAGGCCGATGAGGAAGAATTACTCTATCGTGGGATGAGACGTCAGGCGGCACAAATTATTTTGAGGAGTTTGTTGGCATTAAAGCCTGATCATAAGACGACAAATGATCAACAAGATATTCTACAGGTTCAATGATAGTACGTGCTGACCAGTTTGATGCCAGTTTGATCAAGGCTAAACGCGATGGACTGGCGCCTGTTTACTGTATCAGTGGGGATGTGCCATTGCTGGTGCAGGAGGCCGCAGATCAAGTGCGGGCTATAGCTCGACAAGCAGGCTGTCATGAACGAGTGGTTTTAGAGGCCGATCGCAGTTTCGATTGGCAGGGATTGTCACAATCGAGCAATAGTATGTCCTTGTTTGCCGAGCAAAGACTTATCGAATTACGGTTGCCGAGTGGAAAACCCGGTGATGCGGGTAGCAAGGCATTGCAAGCATACTGTCAGGGCGTGGTATCTGGGCAATCAGATGGTGATGTTTTATTGCTGGTGACAGGCAAGATAGAAAAGGCGTCATTTAAAACCAAATGGTTTAAGGCGTTGGAGAAGGTTGGCGTCATTGTACAGTTTTGGCCTCTGCGTGGTCAGCAGTTGCAGGACTGGATAGAACGACGATTACTGTCCCAGGGGCTGCGGGCAGATCCAAAGGCAGTACACATCTTGGCAACGAGTAGTGAAGGTAATCTGTTGGCCTGTGCCCAGGATATCGATAAGTTGCGTTTGCTATGTGATGGTGACTACCTCGATACTGATGCAGTAACGGATGCCGTTGTTACTAGTGCGCGATATGACGTCTTTTTGTTGGTGGATGCCGCGCTGCTGGGTAATGCGGCTCGAAGCAGTCAGATATTGGCGGGTCTCCGTGCAGAAGGGACAGATGCCACCGTTGTTTTATGGGCGCTTGCTCGCGAAATACGCGCATTACTTAGTCTTGTTATGGTCGTTCAGAATGGTCAGCCATTATCGGCAGAGTTGTCGCGTCTGCGGGTGTGGGATAATCGTAAATATATGGTTGAATCGGCAGTTCGGCGTCTGTCCATGCCTGCTGTGCGCGCCATGCTGGCTCGAGCCGCACGCCTGGATCGAGTTATTAAGGGGCGTGAGACGGGAAATGTTTGGGATGAATTGTTACAATTGAGTTTAATGATGGCCGGTGTTCGGCCACTTAAAATGGTGTCATGATGGATATTCAGCAGTATATGAACACAGTTGGTCAGCGTGCCAGGCGTGCCGCCCGTGATATGGCGAAAGCGACAACAGCGGCTAAAAATCAGGCCTTGCTGGCAATGGCGGATGCAATAGATGCTGCAACTTCACGGCTTGTCAGTGAGAATGCCCGTGACCTTGAGGCCGGGCGCGAGCAAGGCCTGGACGATGCCTTGCTCGATCGTCTGGCACTGGATGCTGGACGTGTTGCAGCGATGGCCGAGGGCCTGAGACAGATTGCGCGATTACCGGATCCTGTTGGTGAAATCGATCATCTCAGCTATCGACCATCGGGTATTCAGGTGGGACATATGCGAGTGCCTTTGGGTGTCATTGGCATTATTTATGAGTCGCGGCCAAATGTGACCGCTGATGCGGCTGGTTTGTGTCTGAAATCAGGTAATGCTGCGATACTGCGTGGCGGCTCTGAAGCCATGTATTCCAATCAGGCCATAGCTGTCTGCATACAACAGGGGCTAGCGCTGGCCGGGCTGAATACCGATGCAGTGCAAGTGATTGAGACAACTGATCGTGCGGCAGTAAGTGAATTATTAACCATGAAGCCCTATGTTGATGTCATCGTGCCACGTGGAGGCAAGGGGCTGATTGAACGGGTGATGAAAGAGTCACTGATACCGATCATTAAACATCTGCATGGTGTCTGTCATGTTTATATAGATGACAAGGCTGACCTGGATAAGGCTATTAAGGTGGCTTTTAATGCCAAGACTCAACGATATGGTACCTGTAACACAATGGAGACTTTGTTGGTCGCCCAAAATGTCGCAGCGCAAGTATTGCCGCCCTTGGCCCAGTTATATCAGAAAGCAGGCGTTGAGCTCCGTGGCTGTGAGCAGACATGCAGTATACTGTCAGATATCAATGCAGCAGTTGCCGAAGACTGGGACACCGAGTATCTGGCCCCGATTTTGTCAATACGGGTTGTTGATGATTTAGATGCGGCCCTGGAACATATACATCAGCACAGTTCCAGTCATACTGAGTCGATCATGACAGAAGATTACAATCGGGCGCAGCGCTTTCTGCGTGAAGTCGATTCAAGTTCGGTGATGGTTAATACCTCAACGCGGTTTGCTGATGGTTTTGAGTATGGACTTGGCGCTGAAATTGGGATCAGTACTGATCGTTTACACGTTCGTGGACCTGTTGGGCTTGAAGGGCTGACGTCACAAAAATTCATTGTTTTAGGTGATGGTCATATTCGCGAATAGCATCTTGTCAGATGTTGCGCTGACCCCTCGCGTTGATAGTCAATGATAGGGGTCTTTGGTGGGACATTCGACCCAGTACATCATGGCCATTTACGTATTGCGCTTGAGTTGTATCAACAACTGGGTCTAGACGAGCTAAGGTTCGTACCCTGTCGTCAGCCACCGCATCGAGCCATGCCTCAGGCGAGTGTTGAACAACGACTGGAAATGTTAAGGCTGGCAATAGCCGGTCAATCTGCCTTTGTGATTGATGAGCGTGAGTTACTCCGTGATGGCCCCTCGTATATGGTGGACACATTATCATCGATTCGAGCAGAGATGCCTGATCAAGCAATCTGTCTGATTCTCGGTGCCGATGCCTTTGGCAAATTATCGAGCTGGCATCGATGGGAAAGCCTGATAGAGCTGGCGCATATTGTCGTTGCGATGCGTCCAGGTAGCCCTCTGATGTTTGACGATGCGATGTTGCATCGCTTGCGGCACTGCCAAGTTACAGATTCAGCATTGTTAAAACGGGCGCTATCGGGCTACGTCATCCAGTTTCAGGTGCCGCAACTCGATATTTCATCCATGTATATACGTGGACAGTTGTCTGCAGGGTTAAGCGCCCGTTATTTATTGCCAGATACAGTGTGGGACTATATGCAGCAGCAACACATATACAGTAGTTCGATTGAGGACTGCTGCGACTATTAATTCGAATATTTACGGGTAGGATCATGCAAACAGAACAGATAAAAAAGCTCGCCATCGATGCACTGGAGGATTTAAAGGCGGTCGATATGGTTGTGCTAAACGTCAATGGTATAACCAGTATCACGGATTATATGATTATTGTTAGTGCCAATTCGAATCGCCATCTAAAATCATTAGCGAACAGTGTCGTCGAAGCAGCAAAATCTGCGGGTGTTAAACCTCTGGGTGTAGAGGGTGAGAATGATGGCGAATGGGCATTAGTCGATCTTGGCGATGTTGTTGTGCACATCATGATGCCTGCTATTCGAGCGTTTTATCAGCTTGAAAAATTATGGTCTGTTGATACTTCCTCTTCTGCGGATGGTGATGCATAGCAGCACCTTGATGTGTTTATATGTTGCCAAGTAGTTGAAACTTTCCCTGTCTGATTATGAGTATTGCTGATGCAGATACATTTGATTGCCGTGGGTCAAAAAATGCCTGTTTGGGTTACACAGGGCTATCAGACTTTTGCTGATCGAATGCCCGCCGAGTGTCGATTGCGATTAGTCGAGGTACCGACGGTTAAGCGTGGTAAAAATGCTGACTTGAAGCGGATCATTGCCCGGGAAGGCGAGGCATTACTGGCAGCAATTCCCAGAGACGCATTGACAGTTGCATTGGATGAGCGTGGTCGGCAATGGACAACAAGGGAGTTAGCCGGACATTTTTCGGATTGGCGTCAGAGCGGTCGAGAGGTAGCGTTGCTGGTAGGTGGTCCTGACGGGTTGGCAGAATGTTGTCGACAACAGGCTAGCGTCACTTGGTCCCTATCGAGTCTGACATTACCCCATGCCATGGTGCGCGTACTGCTGGCAGAGCAACTGTATCGGGCCTGGAGTATCGGTGTCAATCACCCCTATCATCGTGATTGATCGACGTCAGTGATCTATCTTGCATCAACTTCGCCACGGCGGCGTGAATTACTGGATCAAATAGGTGTCCAATACAGGCTGTTGCCCGTTGATATCGATGAGTCCCAGATGGCAGGCGAGTTGCCTGAAGACTATGTTGGTCGCCTGGCTCGGGCCAAGGCCGAAGTTGCTTGGCACACTATTGCTGATGCTGAATTAGTACGGCCAGTATTGGCTGCTGACACGGCGGTGGTCATAGATAACCGTATCTTAGGCAAGCCACGAGATCAGGAGGACGGCTTGTCAATGTTGCACGAACTATCGGGGCGCTGTCATCTGGTGTTGACTGCCGTTGCCGTCGTGTCTAATTGTGGCCGGATTGACATGGCATTAAGCCGCAGCGAGGTTTGTTTTCGGGTAGTCAGTGAAATGGAAAGTTTGGCGTACTGGCGCTGCGGCGAGTCGGTAGATAAGGCGGGAGCGTACGCTATTCAAGGGCATGCGGCAGCAATGATTTCATCGATTAACGGTAGTTATTCTGGTGTGATGGGATTACCGTTGTATGAGACTGCGCAATTACTGACAGCGGCAGGTATTAAATTGTTCGTTTAAGGCTCATGGTCGTTATATGTCTTACTAGAGTCGATGTACTATGGCTACGTGTAATTGTTGAAACTACTAGATGTGAATAATGCGTGACGAAATATTAATAAATGTAACACCGAGGGAAACCCGTGTAGCGATCGTTGAGAATGGTCTGCTGCAAGAGATACATATCGAGCGAGCCAGTCGATTGGGTTTGGTAGGAAATATTTATAAAGGCAAGGTAAAGCGAGTATTGCCGGGCATACAGGCAGCATTTGTCGATATCGGCCTCGAGCGAACGGCGTTTCTTCATGCGGCAGATATTGTGCCAACCGGAGATACCCCGGCGATGATCGAAGGAGATACGGCTAAACGACAGCCAGAAGATATTTCAAAACTGGTGAATGATGGCCAGGAGATACTGGTTCAGGTAATCAAAGATCCACTGGGATCAAAAGGCGCACGTTTAACCACCCAGTTGAGTATACCTTCTCGTTATGTGGTGTATATGCCGGCGATGAACAATCTCGGCATCTCCCAAAAAATTGAGGACGAGGATGAGCGGCAACGACTACGTGATACTGTCGCCGATCTGATTGAAGAAGGCGGTTACATTATGCGTACTGCTGCAGATGGTGCGAGTGCCGATGAGCTGCGGGATGATATAGGATTTTTACACAAGCTATGGCAGCAGATTGAGGAGCGAATTCCAACGACTGTTTCTGGACAATTGGTGTATATCGCAATGCCTTTAGATGTTCGAATGCTGCGTGATCTACCCTTGTCAGCAATAGACCGAATTCGAGTTGATTCCAGAGAAGCCTGGCAGCGACTGCGTGATTTTTCGGAAAAATTCATTCCCGGTTTGGTTGAGCGCATTGAGCACTATCCGGGCGAACGTCCCATTTTTGATCTATATTCAATTGAAGATGAAATACAGAAAGCACTGGAAAGCAAGGTGCAATTAAAGTCGGGTGGGCATTTGAATATCGATCAAACGGAATCGATGACTACGATTGACGTCAATACTGGTGCGTTTGTCGGGCATCGCAATCTGGAAGAAACAATATTCAAGACTAACCTGGAAGCCTCGCAAGCAATTGCCAGGCAATTAAGGCTGCGAAATCTAGGTGGCATTATTATTATCGATTTTATCGATATGATTGATGATGAACACAAACGTCAGGTATTAAGGTCACTTGAAAAAGGTATGGCAGGCGACAGGGCGCGGCACCATATTTGCGAGGTGTCACCACTTGGCCTGGTCGAGATGACACGCGAGCGAACACGTGAAAGCCTGGAACACATCCTCTGTGAAAGTTGTCCTGTTTGTAGTGGTAGGGGTTCTGTCAAGACACGGCAAACCACTAGCTATGAAATCTTTCGTGAAATTATTCGGGAATCGCGATTGTTTGAGGCTGAGCAATTCTTGGTGTTGGCGTCCCAGGATGTGGTAGCTACTTTGCTTGATGACGAGTCAGAAAGTTTGGCAGAGCTTGAATCATTTATTGGTAAACCAATCAAGCTACAGGTAGAAGTTGGGTATTCGCAGGAAGTGTATGATGTGGTCATGCTCTAATGCGTTGAAATTGGCGCTCGGATTTCAAGCTTGTTGTCCTAATATAGATGTTAAATCGTGATGCGATTTCTATTAAGCAAAGTACTGACTCTTTCAGCTCTGTTATGCATCATTGTTGCCGTATTGCTCACCCTGGCGAGGTTGGCTTTACCCTTTGCCAGTCACTATCCTGAGGAGATTCAACATTGGGTCAGTGTTGAGCTCGGTCAGTCTGTAAAAATTAAATCGTTGACTGCTGAATGGCAAGGTTTTGGCCCGTTGTTTAACTTTAATGATTTGGCATTTCTTGATCCCGCTAGTGGTGGTGTGCGGGCTTCTCTAAAGCAAGCCAGCATTGCTATTGATATACCCGCCTCGCTATTCAATGCAGAATGGCGATTTGGTAATTTGACAGTATCAGAGGTCGAACTTTCCGTCATTCGTCAACGTGATGGGAGTGTGGCAGTAGCCGGCATGGCCGGTGTTGCTGAGGAAAATGTTGCCAATCAGGATAGTGGCAGCGGCCTGTTGAATTGGCTGTTCTCGCAAGATCGACTGGCATTGGCGCATAGTACTATCTATTGGTTTGATGAGCATTTAGCCCAAGGTGATTTGCAATTTGTAAATGTCAATTTGGAGCTGCGTAACGATGGCGATCGGCATCAATTTGATGGTTCAGCTTCATTGCCGAATGACTTGGGTCGCCGTTTTTCATTTGCAGTAGATTTGCAGGGTGACATTGCTGTTGCTGGTGGCTGGAGTGCCAAGGCATATCTAAATGGTGCCGGTTTGCAAGCGTCTTCACTACTGAATTGGCTGCCGCTTGCCGGTGTTCAGGTCGATAGTGGTGTCGGAGAGGTGCGGTTATGGGGTGAGTGGGAAGCATCACGCTTGCAGCAATTGGATGGTGAAATGTCCGCTTTTGGTCTACATTTATCGACCAGACCGTCAATCGTACATAAGATTATTGATACGGAATTGCTCGATTCGTTATCGGGCCGCTTTAGTTGGAAACGCAAAGAAGCAGGTTGGCATTTTTCCATAGAGCGACTGACCCTCGGAAGGCAAGGCCATTTTTGGCCACAGGGAAGTTATCACCTGGCATGGTCAGACGCATCACTGCCAACAAATTCAGAACATAAATTGCAAATAATTGATGGGGCTGTTGCTTCTGAGTCGCAGCATTTGTCAGTCGTTGACAGTGAAGCGCAAACGCCGGGCGATGAGCTGTTAATAGAAGAGCCGACCGCTGTTAGCAAGCTAAAAATTTGGGCTGACTATGTCCAGGTAGATGACGTGCTATCGCTGTTGCTATTGACCGACTTGCCATTGGAACAATTGAGAGAGGCAGTAGATGTATTGCAACCTTCGGGCGAATTAAGTCAGTTGAATCTACAGTTGCAGCCAAGTACGGGGCAATTCGCCATCGATAGCGATTTCGCTGATGTATCGATACAGCCATGGAAACGGATGCCCGGTATTAGCGGCCTGGGCGGTCATGTAATTGCTGACAACAACAATGGGAAAGTTGAGCTGCATTCGCAATCAATGTTGTTTGAGGCGAAACCATTGTTTCGCCAGATTTTGCCCATCAATACGCTACAAGGGATAGTGCAATGGCAGCAAATAGATGAAAGTTGGTATTTGTCAGGCCGCAGCCTGAGAGTTGTAAACTCAGATATAAATTTGGATGCCGATCTGGATTTGTTACTACCAATGAATGGGCAAAGTCCACTTCTTGATTTGACCGTCGGTTTTACCAGTTTCCCCAATGCCGTTGGGAAGGCATCTGCCTATCTGCCGACAGGTATCATGTCCAAAAACACAGTACGCTGGCTGGATCACGCGCTGGTTAATGGCACTGTCGCGAGTGGTGGGTTTATTTTTCATGGGACGCTGAATCGCTTTCCGTTTGTGCGCACGGATGGACAGTTCGAGGTTCGACTTGTCGTCGATGGCGGTGTGTTGGATTATGCGTCTGACTGGCCGCGTCTGGAGCAGCTTGAAACCGAAGTGTATTTTGCCGGCAGGGAAATGGCGATTAATGGGGTATCGGGATCATTATTAAATGCTGGGCTAAAAGGCGTACAGGCACGCATTGTGGATCTGTCTGCGAAACCTGCAGTATTGACTGTCATCGGAAATGCCTTCGGTGCTACTGCTGATGTTTTGAGGTTTCTTCAGGTAAGCCCGCTACATGAGCGCTATGGACAATATGTAGACGGTGTGCAAGCCAGCGGTGATAGTACAGTCAGTGTCGATTTGCAGTTACCGCTGTCAGCTGGTGCAGATAGCCAGGTTAATGGCATCGTAGCGCTACAGGATAGCGCCTTTGTCCTGGCCGACGGCGCGGTAGATTTGTCGGAATTGAATGGCAGGCTGTCATTTTCATCGGCGGGTTTGGCGGCAGATGATATTACTGGGAAGGTGTTGGGGCTAGACGCCCGTTTTACAGTGGTTACTGAAGGTGATGACGCTGACAGAGTGACAACGGTATCCGGGCAAGGTCTGGCAAACATTGATGACGTTCGTCAGATACTTGATCCGCCATTATTTGATCAATTTTCGGGTTACTGTGATTGGCAGGCGCGGGTACGTATTCCCGGTTTAGAGGGGGCGGGGGTTTCTTTGCAGGTGAGTTCTGATTTGCTTGGCCTTGCCACTAATCTACCCGTTCCGCTCAGTAAACCGGCTGATCAAGTGCTGCCAATGGTTGCAGAGCTGGATTTTCCTGTCACGCTGGATAGACCAGTAACCGTGTCATTAGGGGATGAGGTGAGTATTATCCTCGATCTTGATGAGCATATGCAGGTGCAGCGTGGGGAGTTTCGCTTTTCTGATGGCGCTGCTCAATTGCCGGAGCGTCCAGGGGTCCGTGTTGTTGGTACACTTCCCGAATTTTCATTTAGCCAATGGCTGCCGCTTTTTGAACATATCGCGACAAACAGCAAAGGTTCGTCAGACATTGAGGGTGTTAATGAGGTCGATGCCACTGTAGCCGATATAGAGCTATTTCATCGCCATCTAGACCTGGCGACAGTGCAGGCGCAATTAAAAGGAAGTGTTTGGCATACAACAATTGATGCAAAGCAGGCTAAAGGGACGGTGCAGGTACCCATCGATACTGACCATCCATTGATAATGGATATGGAATATCTGCATATCGTCAGCGCAGGTGATGCTGGTTCGACAAACGGAGAAGACGATGATCCCAGGGAGTGGCCACCGATGCGTATTGAGAGCCAATCATTTCACTATGATGCTATCGACTTCGGCACATTAGCGCTGACAGCCAGTCGCAATCCCGCGGGGTTGCATCTGAGTGAGCTGCAAATGCAAGCGCCTGAGTTGGATATAAAGGCCCGTGGTGATTGGTTAGTAGCCGAGGACGAGCAATATTCGTCATTTAATATCACATTTAATAGTACCGATGTGGGTAAGTCGATGTCGCGGTTTGGTTATGCTGACACGATTAAGGGCGGTAAGGGTGAGTTTGCTATCAATGCTAGGTGGCCAGGAAACCCAATATCCTTCGCCCTGGCTCAGCTTGATGGTAATATGCAACTCCGTATTACCGACGGAAGGTTGCTGGAGGTTAATCCTGGGGTTGGTCGTATTTTTGGTTTGTTGAGTTTGCAGGCATTACCGCGGCGCCTGATTCTGGATTTTAGTGATGTGTTCAGCAAGGGTTTTTCCTTTGACCGCATTACCGGTGATTTTAATGTAAGGAGTGGCCAGGCAACAACGACAAACCTGATAATGAAAGGTCCTGCTGCCAAGATTGGTATGGATGGGAAGATTGGCCTGACCGATCAAACCTATGATCAGCTGGTAACTGTTGTACCGGATGTCGCCGCCACAGTCCCTATGCTAACAGCGCTGACGCAGGGAGCAGGTGTTGGGGTTGTTGTGCTATTGCTAAAAAAACTGCTGGAGCCGGGGATAGACAAGGCCAGTATGATAGTCTACAAGGTGACTGGTCCGTGGGATAGCCCTCTTGTTGAGCGTATAGAAGAAATCGAACAACTCACCGATACTAAGGGTGTTAAGGCTGAGAGTGTTAGATAGGGACGCTTGAATAAATAATAAACAAGGCAAATAAAACTAAGCAAGGAATACGTCGATGTATTTCCTGGTTTTAGGAAGGTTGCCCGAAATAATGAAACGGGAGAGATAGTAATGCGTGTTGCTGCCATACAAATGGCTTCGGGCCCGAATGTGGCTGCTAATTTGAGTGAAGCTGAGAAACTGATTGGCCTGGCGGCAGATGATGGTGCCAAGCTGGTTGTGTTGCCAGAAAATTTTGCAATGATGGGGATGAACGAGCGTGATAAGCTCGGAATTGCTGAACAACCTGGTGAAGGACCAATACAGCGCTTCTTATCGCGTCAAGCAGCGGCGCGCCGTGTGTGTATAGTCGGTGGGACTATTCCAATGGTGAGTAAACAGGCTGACCATATACGCGCTGCCTGTCTGCTCTATGATGATCGCGGTGTGCTTTTGTCTCGCTATGACAAAATACATTTGTTCGATGTCTCTATAGAGCAGAGTGGTGAAAAATATAATGAATCAGAAATCATCGAGCCAGGCGATGATATGGTTGTTAGTGAGACCGTTGCGGGTAACCTGGGTTTGGCGGTTTGTTATGATTTGCGTTTTCCAGAGCTATTTCGAACACTGTTGGAATCGAACATGGAAGTTATGGCAATACCTTCTGCTTTTACTGCCATTACAGGTAGCGCACATTGGGATATATTGGTGCGAGCCAGAGCGATTGAGAATCAATGTTACGTGATCGCAGCTGCTCAAGGTGGTTATCATCTCAACGGCCGGGAAACCTATGGTCACAGTATGATTGTTGATCCCTGGGGTCATGTGCTCGATAGTTTGCCGCGCGGGTCGGGTGTGGTTTCTGCCGATATAGACCTGACTTATCTCAATCGGATTCGTAAAACATTTCCCGCCGTGAAACACCGCCGCCTATCGTGTCGAACCAATTAAAGCCCAAAATCCTGGCTGTATGAATAATCTTAGTGACAATCTGGTCGAAATCAGAAACCTAAGCTTTCGTTTTGGTACGCGGTTGATTTGTGATGAAGTTGATCTGGATTTTCAGCGGGGCAAGGTAACCACCATCATGGGGCCGAGCGGCACCGGTAAAACTACCTTGTTAAGAATGATCGGCGGCCAGTTGAAGCCTAATGCCGGGACTGTCAAGGTCGATGGTGACAATGTCCCGTCGCTTTCCTATGCTCAACTCTATGAACTGCGTAAACGTATGGGTATGATGTTTCAGTCAGGAGCCTTGTTCACTGGGATTAGCGTCTATGATAATGTGGCTTTTCCGTTGCGTGAACATACCCGTCTATCAGAATCCATGGTCAGGGATTTGGTTTTGATGAAATTGCATGCTGTGGGTCTACGCGGTGCGCGTGATTTAATGCCTTCAGAATTATCGGGAGGGATGGCAAGACGTGTGGCATTGGCACGT
>Ga0316190_10002987_pt1 | contig 12316 bp, 10 predicted proteins | sample Eddworburrow2_MG_FD_204929 | JGI IMG/M metagenome (GOLD analysis project Ga0316190, IMG submission 204929) | Coastal sediment microbial communities from Maine, United States - Eddy worm burrow 2 | ecosystem: Environmental > Aquatic > Marine > Coastal > Sediment | place: USA: Maine | collected... | reverse complement strand
ACGGTCTTCCAGGCCACCACAGGTCTGAATCAGCCGATCAGACAGGGTCGATTTGCCATGATCGATATGGGCAATAACGGAAAAATTTCGAATATGCTTCATTAAGATAGTGACTTCATCTGTTCAAATGCCAATACGGCATTGATTTGGGGCGCAATTCTAGCGAATTTCGGCCTGGGTATAAACAAAAAAGAAGGGGCTGAATTCAGCCCCTTGGTTTATTAAGTCATTTCTGACCTATTCTTCTGGCAGTCTAATCGCCAGAAACACCGGTCCATCACGCCTTTGAATCAGTACCGCCACCGGTTTGCCACCCGGCAACTCTGTAGTTATTTCACGGAAGTGCTTGGCATCATTGATGTTTTTGTTATTGATCATGACAATCACATCGCCTTCCCTGATACCGGCATCATTGGCCGGGCCGGCCTTAACGCCCGTGACCAATACACCGCTGTCAGCCAACCCCCACTCTTCACGTTGCTCATTGGTGAGATCGGCAACGTCAACCTTAAGCCGTTTATCCTTGGCAGTACCCGGCTCAGCTGAGGCAAATTCAAGCTCATCACTACCCGGCAACTCACCAATACTGACTTTCAGAGTTTTTACCTTGCCGTTGCGGATGACCTTGACCGGGACATCCTTATCAATAGGCGTAACACCTACCATTGGCGGCAATGACGATGAGGTTTGCACCTCCTTGCCGTTAAATTCGATGATAATGTCACCCACCTCAAAACCGGCAGCAACAGCCGGGCTGTCAGGCAACACCTGGGAGACCAGGGCACCAATAGGTTTATCCATGGCAAATGATTCGGCCAGTTCACGGGTAACGTCCTGAATCAACACCCCCAACCAGCCACGAGTAACATGACCAACATCCTTGAGCTGATCAACTACATCCATGGCCAGATCAATAGGAATGGTAAACGACAAACCCATAAAACCACCGGTCCGACTGTAGATCTGGGCATTCACACCGATCACTTCGCCATTCATATTAAACAGTGGCCCACCCGAATTACCCGGGTTAATGGCAACATCAGTCTGAATAAAGGGCACATAGTTTTCGTTTGGCAGGCTACGACGCAGGGCGCTAATAATGCCCGAGGTAACGGTATGATCGAAATCAAATGGTGAACCAATTGCCACAACCCACTGACCAACCTTCAGTTTGTTGGAGTCTCCGATCTTGACCACCGGCAGATTCTTGGCATCAACCTTGAGCAGAGCAACATCACTACGCTTGTCGCTACCGATTACCTCAGCCTCAAGCTCGCGGCGGTCATTCAAGCGAACAATAATTTCGTCGGCATCGCGAATCACATGATAATTAGTCAGTATGTAACCGTCTTTTGAAATGATAAAACCAGAACCCAGGGAGTGAGAATCATACTCACGCGGTGGCCTCTCCTGTTCCTGGCCATGAAGAGGTGGACGCTGTTGTTCGAAAAAACGGCGAAAGAACTCGTCAAAAGGCGTACCTTCTGGAAAATCCGGCATGCCGTGAGGAAAACCACGCGTTTGATTGGCCTGGACCTTTTGAGTTGTGCTTATGTTCACAACAGCCGCGCCATTGTTTTCAACAATAGAGACAAAGTCAGGCAAATCAGCCGCGGCACTCAGCCCCGGCGCAAAACCCGCAGCCATGCTCAAAAAAAACGCAAACACGATGCCTACTGATTTCTGTTTAACCCTCAAATGCTTCTCTCCCTGGATTAAGACCTTTAAAATGAGCTGTCACTTTGACCCAGCAACAGTTTGTTCAAATGATTGCTTACAATAACGCAAAACGATAGGTTGATAACGATCATCATGAGAAATTTTACGACTGAACAATCTAACCAGATAAAAACCTAAAAACAAACCAACAATACCAAAAATGGCAACCAAACCATCGGGCTGTTGAACTGCCATCTCTTTAGCCAGCACGTCACCCAGCATTGCCATCAGAATTAAACCAAGCAACGGCAGGCCGTATACCGCCAGGGAACCACGTACCAGCGCGTCTTCTTCCAGGCCCAACACCACCGTTTCACCAGGAGCGGCATTGATCTGATTCAGGGCTTTAACTCGACTAAAGCGATTAGCATAGACCTTGGACAAGACTCCAGTGCCACAGCCCTTGTTAGCCGAACAACTGGAACAGGCACTCTTACGTTCGGTCTCGACCCAGGCATAATCGCCGTCACAGGAAACAATCTGGCCTGTCTCTTCGATCATTGTGGTGCGGCTTTCAGACTAATAGACTGACCTATCGTGGTGACAGTCACTTCCGGCACATCACCGACAACCGTAATTTGATAACCCGCTTCAACATTACCAAAGGCGCTAACAGCCCCCATTCGCGAGACACCGACAAAGGCATCACCTTCAGACTTGGCCCGCTCGACAAAAACAGAAACAGATGCAAGTCCGTCGCTATAAACCAGATGTTCAAAATCACTATTGGGGCTATTCACGTCGGTATTGAGCAATGAAAAACCATCTGGCAGCTTACCAACCAACCAGCGTGGCTTGTTTGGTTGCTCAGTCGGCGACGTGACACCTGCTTGACCAGCCGACAACTCACGCTCAAAACCAGCGATCTTTTTATCGGGCTGTAGCAACTCCAGCGAGGTGAACATCACCTGTTCAAGAGTTGCCCCCTCTTGATCAAGCAAATCAGATTTTAGCAACAAGCCTGTCTCTCTATCCAGCCAGAGGCGATAACCATAACGGTATTCATCTTTGGGACTGACCGAGACCAACTGCGTTGCACGCCCGGCTGCCCGGTCACTACCAAGCAACTTGAGCGCGTAATAACTATCAACATTTTCCAGCTGAGCGGCACCACCAGGGCTGGCCGCCGGAGTATTACGCACCTCACGGCGCGCCTCACCACTCAGGGTTTCAAGCAGTTCACGCGCCCCCTGATCATCAACAACGTGGGTAACCTTCATAGTGGCAAGATCATCAGCACGACGATAAATGAAAACACCCTGGTAACTTAGCTGCTGCATTGCGGCAGACATCTTTCCAAGCCACTGCTTAGGTGTTATCTGTTCTGCGATTGCTGCCTGAGCAGAGAAAAGCAGCCCCATCACAAGGGCTACTCTGATCGTGTGGGTTGGACTTATTTTATTAATAATTGACACTGGGAAAAGCTCCACGCCACAACAAAACAACCTATTGGCAATGTGAGTTAAGAACGCTTTAATAATTATTCACCATAGACAGGGCGGCTAACCACTAAGCGAGCTTGAGGCACAACCACCGGCGCCATTACAGTCGGCCCGGCAATATTACGATGACTATATAAATAGTTATTCAGTTTCGATTCAATCGCTGGTTTGCTGGTATTCCACTGCTGCCCTTGTACAGTCTGAATGCCAGACTGCGGCATACTCCGCGAGGCAACCGTTGCTATCTGAGTTTGGACCGGGGCACTCGCCAGCCTTGACCCACTGGCCTGCTCATCTACGGCAATCATACCCACCCCCAGATAAGCCACCATGGCCACTGAGGCCGCCAGGGCAAAGCCTGTAAAAGGGTTGGCAATTGGATGACGCAGTTTAGTTGAGTTGTTAGTTTTAAATGGTGTTGTTTGAGGGGCAGGTAAGTCTTCTTTAGCGATGGCCTGGCTAACACTATTGACGAAATTTCGATTTAAATTTGGCGGCAGATTGTTTCTCAGGGCATCACCGATGACGTGATATTGCTCCCAACAGTCGCGCTGCTCAGGATCATTACGCATTTCACGCAGCGACTGCTGCATTTCCTGCTCACTCACCTCACCATCCATTAATGCCGAAATATTTTCTTTCATGTTGTTTTCCGCCATGTTCTCGTTGGTTGGATACTATCCTACAACAATGGTTCCAATTGTTTCTGAATCGCTTCACGCGCCCTAAAAATACGAGACCTTACCGTACCCACAGGACAACCCATAGCTTCAGCAATCTCTTCATAACTCAGACCTTCCAGCTCACGCAGAGTAATCGCCGTACGTAAATCCTCTGGTAGCTTTTGCAATGTTTCCACCACTACCTGCTCGACTTCACTCTTCTGCATCAATCCTTCAGGCGTTTCATAATCCGTGAGACCGTCATGATTGCCAAATTGTTCCGCATCCTGAACATCAATATCAGTCTTCGGCGGTCTACGTCCCTGGGCCACCAGATAGTTTTTGGCTGTGTTAATCGCAATCCGATACAACCAGGTATAAAAGGCACTATCACCCCTGAAGTTCGGCAGCGCCCGATAAGCCTTGATAAAGGCCTCTTGCGCAACATCATAAACCTCTGACGAATCATAGACATAGCGAGAGATTAGATTAACAACCCGATTCTGATACTTAAGTACCAATAAATCAAAGGCCGCCTTATCCCCTCCCTGCACACGCTCTACCAACGCCTGGTCCGCTTTATACTCAGCCATGCAGACCATCCATACTGTTATTATTAGTCTTCATTATTTGTTAACGAATAGACCGCACAATCCCCCCGGGGTTCAGTTAAGTATAAAAAAAACATAGTATATGATAAGTATTTGAAAATATTTATTCTTATTGCATTCAAACAGACATGACACAACCACAATATGACGCCATCATAATTGGCGGAGGCGCCGCCGGTCTAAGCCTGGCACTGCACCTGGCCAGCAGCGCAAAAATCGCCGTTATCACCAAGGGCGCACTGCGCGAAGGTGCCACCTATTATGCCCAGGGCGGCATCTCTGCTGTTTTGGACGCCAAGGACTCTGTTGAGTCACACATTGAAGACACTCAGCTCGCTGGCGCCGGTCTGTGCGACCCTGACGTGGTGCGCTACACCGTCGAACATGGCCGCGAAGCCATCGACTGGTTAGTCGAATGCGGCGTCAACTTTGATCGTGAAATTCACCCTGATGGCAGCAGCGACTTCCACCTGACCCGCGAAGGCGGCCACAGCCACCGCCGGGTAATACACGCTGCTGACGCAACCGGCAAAGAGATCCAGAACAGTCTGGTCAGCCAACTCAAAAACCATCCCAATATCGACGTGTTGGAAAACCATATCGTCATCGACCTGATCACGGATGAAAATAATCACTGCCAGGGTTGCTACGTCTTAAACAGACAAAACCAGCAAGTCATCACCCTGGCCAGCCGCTTTACCGTGCTCGCCACCGGCGGTGCCGGCAAGGTTTATCTCTACACCAGCAACCCGGATGTCTCCACTGGCGATGGCATTGCCATGGCCTGGCGCGCCGGTTGTCGAGTCGCCAACATGGAGTTCATACAGTTCCACCCCACCTGCCTCTATCACCCCAAGGCCAAATCATTCCTGATCACGGAGGCCATCCGTGGTGAAGGAGGCATTCTTAGATTACCCGATGGCAAACGCTTCATGCCCAGCTTTCACCCGGATGCCGAACTGGCACCACGCGATATCGTTGCCCGCGCCATCGACCATGAGATGAAGCGCCTCGGCATCGACTGCGTCTATCTTGATGTCAGTCATCAACCAGCCGATTTCATCCGCACTCATTTTCCCAATGTCTATACCAAATGCCTCGAATTCGGCATCGACATCACCAGAGAGCCTATTCCAGTAGTACCCGCAGCACATTACACCTGTGGTGGTGTCATTACCGACCTGCATGGTCAGACCGATATCGGCAATCTCTACGCCATTGGCGAAACAGCCTTTACCGGCCTGCACGGTGCAAACCGCATGGCCAGCAACTCCCTGCTTGAATGTCTGGTGTTTGCCAAGGCCGCCGGGCAAGACATCGCCGCCCGTCTCAGCGAACCTTATGAGGCGCCCAACTTACCGCAGTGGGATGATAGTCGTGTGACAGAATCACCCGAAGAAATTGTCATCTCCCATGACTGGGATGAACTGCGCCGTGTAATGTGGGATTACGTTGGCATCGTCCGTAACGACATACGCCTGAAACGTGCAGCAAAACGAATCCAGGTGCTACAAAAAGAGATCGACGAATACTACGTCAGCCATACGGTCAACAATGACTCACTGGAATTGCGTAATCTGGTATTGGTTGCCGAACTAATTGTTCGATCAGCAATTCAACGTAAAGAAAGTCGTGGTCTACACTACACCCTGGACTATCCGGTGGTGGATGAAAACAATCTACGCAACACCATCATCGATCCAAATAGCCCATAGCAGAGAACCAATTATGGCTGGCGCTGCTCCAGATCTGCCAACCACAATGCCACCTGTCCATTATTTTTATCGCTCAAGGCAAGATAACGCTGGTAGTACACAATCGCCTTGGCCGGCTGTTTCAAATACAGATCATACAAAATCGCCAGATTCAGGACGGGGTCAACATAGCTGGATGATTTTTCTATAGCATGAAGATAAGCTGACTCGGCATCCTTAAAACGCCCCTGCGAACGATAAAAAACTGCGGCACTATTAAAAATTTTTGCACTCATTGGTTGCAGCGCGATGGCCTGATCAAAAGCAGCTTCCGCCTCTTTTAACAGGCCCTGACGTTGATACAGCAAACCAAGATTGGCATATGGGCCGGCAAGCGTTGGGTAATCCTGCGTCATTTTCAAAAAATGGCCAACTGCAGCATCACTCTGCCCGGCCTGCATTGCAGCAATCGCTGTTTGGTATTCCGCTTCGGCAACAGCACTGTGTTGCTGCTTAGGCACGCTGCTACAGCCAGACAAAACGAGCACAAATAACAGACATAAAATATTCCTAGTGCAAAACATCGACCACCCCACTTGGCAACTCATGTTTCGCATATTGAACCGGCAGCAACTTACCCAGGGTAGCGTAAGATTTGTCTATCCAATCCGTATATAGTCCCTCATCAACACGTGCGACATTGGCTTCAAGAAACTTGATTGCCTTTTCTTCAAACGGATAGGCCTGTTCCTCAAGCATCATCACATATTGTTCCATTTCTTCTTCATCAAGATTTTCTGGGCGCGCCGACTCAAGCAAGGCAGTGCTTAACTTGAAGTATATTTCTCCCGTTCTATGGCTCGCGGCAGTAACAAATTCGGCATAATTATAATCACTTGTTTTACGATAAGCAGCTAAGGCCAGCTCCATTTTTTGTTTCTTTTTGGTAAGGTTTTCACGCAGCGGCTCAATCAAGCGAACCAAATCAAACTCAGCAAACTTTGATTCAGCCAGCGTTAAGGATGCCTTGGCAGCAAGGAGTTGAACCGCACTATCTTGCCGCACCTCCGCAGACTCAGCACTTTTTACAATATCGCCCAACCAGTAATCACGACTATTGAGCTGACCAAGCCTGGCGTAAATGTCGGCCAATGCCGAACGGGCATAAAACGCCTGCTCAGATAAACCGGGGTATTTATATATGTAGCGCTTATAGACAAGCGTAGCTTTACTGAAGTTATCCGCCTGCTGATACAGTTGTGCGGATTGCAATAATGCCGCCTGCTGTATTTCAGGGTCCTGACTACGATTAGCTGTCTGTTCGTAGGCATCAGCAGCATCTACAGTCCGGCCTAACTTCATATAGACATAGGCAAGTTTGGCAGAAACCTCAGATAGCAACTCATGTTGAGGATATACAGTTTGAAATATCACCAGCAAAACCGAAGACCGCTGCCATTCCTCTAAAGCAATCAGCTCAGCCGCAGCATCATAACAAGCTTGAGCAGCAAGCTTACTGCCGGGAGCAACAGTCTTTATCCTGAGCAGTTGATCAACAGCCTCATAGCGCTGCCCGGCAACAAGCATCGCCTCCGCCTGTTTATAGATTGAGGCCGCCAGCCACTCTTCAGATTCAAGCGCCTGTTTACTAAATTCACGCACATGTTTGCGTGCTGAGTGAAATGCCTGTTCTGCTCGCAAATAATCCTGGGATTTAAATCTGATATGACCAGCCATTGTCCAGGCCGAAAAGGCATCCGCATCGACAAGCACTTGTTCACTACCAAACAATAAATCAAGCAGCAACAAGGCAGTATCATATTCGCCACGTTCAAAATCATCATTTGCAATCGCCAACACCGTATTAGGCACACGAGAATCATTAGGAAAACTGGAAATAAAGCTTAACGCACTCTGACGTTGAAGTTGACGCCATAAATCGGCCTCACCATCCTCGCCATTCGCCAATAATTTTTTATAACTCAAAATGGCACTATAACCTGCCTCTGCAGCCCGTTCATGTTGCGGATAATAATAAGCAACTTGCTCATATTCTTTCCCGGCCTCTTGAAATCGGCCATTCTCAAATAGAAGCTCAGCCAACAAAAAGTGTTTTTCAATCGCATTGGATTGCTGATAAAAATCTTTAAGATAAATTTGATACCACTTAACCGCAGCATCAAAATCAGCCGCCAGCTTCGCCTTCTGAAAACGGGAATGATAAAAATCAGTCAGGTCATTCAGAAACTCTCTGGCAAAAACAGAAATATGGGCGCGGTATTCAGGCGTCAATAAATCAGTTGACATATCCGGCCGCCAAAAATCATTGAGAAACGTTTCCTTCGCTGTTAAGACTTGTTTTTGATCATTGAGAAAACGATAACTATCCACCAGCCTCAATTGAAATATCCCTGCATGCTGTGACTCTGGATAGCTGGCGATATAGGCAGCATAGGTTTTTGCCTCGTCCAGATAACGCTCATCTTTATGATAAAGCCCAGCCAGGCTTTGGTAGATCAGATGATTGTAGTGTGGCTGGCCATATTTTTGACTAAACAATTCCAGCTCTTGTTGATTATTTATTAAGGCAAGGATTAGCGTCATACCACGCAGGATATCCTCCAGAATTTCTTGATCAGCCTTGCCAATAGCAACAGCTTGACCACTGACAGGATCAAACCCGACCTGATCAAGCTTCAAATCAATCAGACTAAAAAATGATTTCAGAGCCTCATCAAGCCTGTCCTGTTTGAAAACTGTCCAACTATATTTGAGCAGACTTTGCTCGTAAAACGGCTTGCCCCGACCTATCTCAAGCACCGCTGAATACGAATCAGCCGCTTGCTGGTAATCACCGTACAGGAAGCTCAATTCGCCAAGCCTAAACTGCGCCTCAGAAAAATAAAGGCTGTGCGGATAATGACTGACCAAGCTTAATAGCAGTTGACTGGTCTTATCAATTTCACCCTGTTTATCATAGACCCGGGCGAGTTGATAAAGCACCAAATCAGTATCAGGATAATCGGGATAACTGCTTAGCAGCTCTTCATAGATCAGGATAGCTTCAGGGTATTCGATGATTTCCTGAATTTCACTTTTATCGGCCAGCTTGATTTCACGTTGTTCGCCATAGTCCAGCAACAGGTCAGCAAGTCGATGCATGGCGCGTGGACGAAATGGATTATCCGCAGAAAAACCCAATAACTCTCTATATGATTGAATTGCATCCAGCGGCGATGCCTGTATAGATTGTTGCACTTCAGGCTCTATATCAGTCACCTCAAGCTCAGACAAGGTCATGCCACCATATTTAGAGCTACTACAGGCGCTCAAAAAAATGGCCAGCATCATGAAATGTAAATACTTCACTGACTGACCTCACCAATCGCCAGATTAAGGTCATAAATATGCGCCACCGATAGCAGTGCCTGAGAACGGTATATTTCAATCTTTTCTTTTACAACAAGCAGTTCATCTCTAAGCATGGTTTGCAGATAGGCATCATGCTGTTGCAGCAATTCATCGACCTGAACGGTTGCGAGCTGCAGACGTTGGCCTGCTGTCATTAAGCGTTGTCTATGGTCAGCATAGCTCTGCGGTAATGAGTTGATAATTTCTTGTATATTGGCCTTAAATCGATCAGAAGCCGCATTCTCTGCTTCTAACTCGGCAAGACTCTTTTTTATCTGCCACAGCCTGATTTTATAACTGGTCATTAATTCCCATTTCATAATCCCATCCAACAAACGCTGCTTTTGTTGCAACTTGGCCGCCCGTTTAACCAGTTTTACGGTTTCAAGTTTGTCGTCAAGATTTTCCAGGTTATAGGCAAGTCGGTAATCAATACTGCGTAATTTATGCAAGCTTTCCAGCTCCGTCGAACTGGCAAGGGCAAGGGCGTCTTCATCTCTCTCGATGACAACTATTCTGTCCGCCAGCGCCTGTATCGCCCTGGCATGATCCTGCTCAGATAACTGCCCAAGTCTATTCTCCGCCCTTGGCTTGAGTTCATCATTGGCGGCAGTTTTAACATCAATGATATCGTCTAAAACAAGGCTGTTTATCTGCTGCTTACCCAGATTCTTTTTAATGAATAGCAGGTCGCGATAGTTTTTCAGACTCTCCTGAAACTCGTGACTGGAGACAAACGCCAGCATATAACTACTTAACAACGGCCCCTCGAGCGCGTCTTGCTGCCAGTACCAGCCAATCTCATCGTCACTCTCAAGCCCGACCGTTGCCATGATCAACTGGGAAAAATCAGCCTGGCTAAGCTGTTGCTCAATTAAATCCAGCTGCTGCTGATAAACAGCAATCGCCTTTTTATATTCGGCCAGCGCATCGGAATAATTTTTCATCCGGTATAACAGGTGCGGCCTGGTTAAATGGGCTTCAAGTACACTGCTATCGGAACGGTCACGACTGGCAAGTTCAGTCCAGGCCGCATTTGCAATCGCAAATTCATTCTTGCCGAATGCCGACCAACCCAGCCCCAACAGAGCCTGACTTGAGAAGCGACCATGCAGTTCGACCTGGTTAAAATACTGCTTCGCCAGATCAAACTGTTCATTTTCCAAATACTGATTGGCCAACAATACATTAACCCTGTCGACCAAGGCAGCCGTCTCGGCATCCTGTTTGGTTGTTGTTGCTATCTCATTCAACAATTTCAGCGCCGCTTGCTGTTCACCCAATTTGAGCAATGAAACTGCAAGATTGAAACGGCTGTAAACTACATTATTATGATTTTTGTTCTGTTGACTTAGAAGTTCTATGGCATCTGCAGATCTGTTGAGCTGCATCAGACTAAGCGCCATCAGGCTCAGGCGATCATCTTCAAGCAGATCAGACAAGGGGGAGCTAATTTTTTCCAGGTGGTCAGCGGCCAACTGGTAATAACCACGCTGAAACTGAATCTTTGCCAGATAAAACCAGGCCATATCACGCGACTGAGTATCAACAGATGATTCAAGCAACCGGTCAAATATCTGCTGTGCATTGCGATGCAGACCATATGAAAGATACAAACTTCCAAGCAGGATTTCTGCCTCAGTCACGTCACCAGTCAACTGTCCCTGACGCAACCCCTTTTCCAGCTGAACAATGGCAGTAAAAAACTTTTGCTGGTTGAAGTTGAACAGCACCTCGCCGTAAAACGGGCTGTTAACACGCTCGACATCGGCTCTAAGTGGAGCGGCAAAAAATAAACAAATGATCAGTGCGAAAAAAAATAAGCGGAAAACAACCATGCCTGATCATTCCCACTCTTTGATGACAAACTCTGGCTGATTCTTTTGTTGTGACTCTGAAATCTTAAGTTCGATGTATTTTGGCTCAAATTGTTTTTCGAATTTATAACTAGATCCGCGGCGGTAATCACGCTCATTAGGGCCTGTGCCTATAAAAATCACCACCACCTCATGTTCACCCTTTTTTAGATTCTCCACATGAAGCTTCTGTACCCCACCCTTGCTCAGGGCTTTAACCTCTCTATCCGTATAGAGATAATTACTGACAACCTTGCCATCGATCGTCAGCTCAATCGAATCCAGGTCGAAATAGGTATCGCCCTCCATGGAAACAAAAAAGAAGGTTTGGGTGTTGGCGGGAAACAGCAGCTCTTCTTCAAGAACAAACAGTTCACGGTTGATGGAGATGACTTCTTTTTTAAGACTCTCAACCTGTTCATCAAGACTTTGAAAACGTTCCTTATCGGCAGCAAAAATCTGGCTGCTAAACAGCAGAGTGAGAAATAAAGCAAACAGTACCAGGCGAACAATGAGCATAAGTGGTTAAATCGTTCCATTAACTATTGGGTTGAATGCAGTCAAACCATCTATCATGGTGCTATTTCCCAAACCATGATTTGGAAACTGTGATGCAAAACCAGCCTGCTCACCATGCAGGGCCATGTAGTTCAGCGCCACCATTTCAACTAGCAGGTTAACGTTATTGGCCGCCGGACTTGAAGCGGTTTCTACCGAGGCATCAGCACGAAAATAACCAATCTGTTGATGCCTGGCCTGTTGATCTGCATTGGCACCCAGCAGTACTGGACGCACACCGGGATTATAGACCAGAAAGAATGAGGCGGCGGTGGACGAGTTATCCGCGGTCCAGACACCCTTGCCTCGGCCTTCGACCGAATCATCAACCATGCCGTTACTGGCGACAGAACCATCACTAAA
>Ga0316190_10002986_pt1 | contig 12317 bp, 11 predicted proteins | sample Eddworburrow2_MG_FD_204929 | JGI IMG/M metagenome (GOLD analysis project Ga0316190, IMG submission 204929) | Coastal sediment microbial communities from Maine, United States - Eddy worm burrow 2 | ecosystem: Environmental > Aquatic > Marine > Coastal > Sediment | place: USA: Maine | collected... | reverse complement strand
TCCGATGCGATCGCTGACGACGAGATCGCTGAACGCGCGAAGAACCGCAACGGCGGTGGGTCGTGATCATCGCGGCGACTGACGGGATCCAGGTGAGCTGGCTGGGACTGGGGCTCGCCGTGGTGCTCCTGGCACTCAACGGCTTCTTCGTCGCCGGTGAGTTCGCGCTGCTGGCATCACGTCGTTCGCGTCTCGAGCAACTCGCAGCGGAGGGCGACAACCGTGCCAACCGGGCGCTCGCCGGGCTGCGGGAGCTCACGTTGATGCTGGCCGGTGCCCAACTCGGGATCACGATGTGCTCGCTGGGTCTCGGTGCCGTGGCGGAACCTGCAGTTGCCCGGATCATCGAAGGCGCCCTCGGGGAAGTGTTCGCGCTGTCCGACACCGCTCGGCACGTCATCGCGTTCACGATCGCGTTGTCGATCGTCGTCTTCTTCCACATGGTTGTCGGTGAGATGGCGCCGAAGTCATGGGCGATCGCTCACCCGGAGAACTCCTCGCTCCTGCTCGCCCGCCCGTTCCGGCTGTTCGTGCAGATCTTCCGTCCGATCATCCGTTTGCTCAACTGGCTCGCCAACGTCGTGGTCCGAGCCGTCGGAGTCGAACCGCAAGACGATCGTGCGATGGCGCACTCGCCGAGCGACCTGCTCCTCCTGATCGAGGAGTCGGCCGGCCACGGCGGTATCGCGGCGGGAGAGCACCAACTGCTCGCCCGATCGCTCGAACTCTCCGGGCTCACTGCTGCCGACGCGATGACGGTGCGGCGCGACATCGTTGCCGTTGCCGCCGATGCGACCGCTGCTGACGTCGCAGCCGAGGCGCACCGTACCGGTCGAACGCGAGTCGTGGTTCACGAGGGCGACCTCGACCACGTTCGTGGCTTCGTGCACGCCAAGGACGTGATCCGGCTGGAACACGGAACGTGGCCCACCACGCTCGCTGGATCGCTCGCCCGCCCGATCATGGTCACACCCGAACACCACGGACTCGAGGACCTGTTGTTGGAGATGCGTACCCAGCGGCACCACATCTCCCTGGTTGTCGACGAGCATGGTCTGGTGCTCGGACTGGTCACGCTCGAAGACGTGATCGAGGAACTGATCGGGGACTTCGACGACGAGTCCGACCGTCGCATGGGGGATTGCGAACAGCTCCCGGACGGACGTTTCCGGATGAACGGTACGACTCGCGTCGAGCAGTTCGAGGAGTGCACCGGCGTGGCACTGCCGGAAGGCGACTGGCAGACCGTCGCTGGGTACGTGATCGATGTGTTGAACGAGATCCCGGCGCCCGGTGATCGTGTGGCCACCGCAATCGGCGAGTTCGAGGTGCTCACGATGGATGGTTACGCCATCGATTCGCTGCGGGTCAGGGTCACCGCGCCTGCTCCCGCCGTCGAGTCATGACCTACCCACGCCGGCTGCTCAACGATCACGAGACCGTGACCGTCGAGCTGCATCCGCACTGGTGGTTCCTCGCCGCCCCGATCGCTGCGGTGCTTGCGTCGATCGGGGCCGGCATTGCCACCCTGCGCCTGACCGATGTCGACACGACTCCACGCACGCTGGCCGGATGGGCCTCGATCGTTGCGCTCGGGCTCAGCGCCTCCTGGCTGCTCGTGCGATATGCGAAGTGGCTGACGACCCATTTCGTGATCACCAGCCGGCGGATCATCTTCCGGACCGGGCTGCTCGCCAAGCGCGGTGTGGAGATCCCGATCGATCGGGTCAACACCGTGCACTTCAGCCAGGGCGTGCTCGAACGACTCGTCGGGGCAGGTGACCTGCTGATCGAGTCAGGCGGCGAGTCGGGTCAGCAGCGGTTCACCGATGTGCGTCAACCGGATCGGGTCCAGCGAGTGATTCATGCCGAGATGGAGGCGCAGCGACGCTCACCATCGGGAGATCGCGTCGTCGATGTCGCCGAACAGCTCGAGAAGCTCGAGGCGATGCTGCTGCGGGGTACCTTGACCGACGACGAGTTCGACCGACAGAAGCGGCGGCTCCTCGGATCGTGAGCGCCGCGCGGATCGTGAGCCTGGTGCCATCGAGTACCGAGACACTGCTGGCGCTGGGCGCTGAGGTGATCGCCTGCACACGTTTCTGCGAGCAGCCAGGCATCGCAACGGTGGGTGGGACGAAGAATCCCGACATCGACGCCATCGTCCGGCTCGAGCCGGACCTCGTGGTGCTGGACCGCGAGGAGAACCGAATCGCGGATCACGACGCACTCGTCGGGGCGGGGCTCGCCCTCTTCGTCAGCGATGTGCGTTCGGTCGACGATGCCCGCCACGTCGTGGCCGATCTGCGCGAGTTGCTCGGCATGCCGACCGCGCCGCTGCCCGAGCTGCCGCTCTTCGAGCCGGCGATGCGGCGGACGGCGTTCGTGCCGATCTGGCGCCGCCCGTGGATGTCGATCAGCGAGGCCACCTATGGCGGATCGCTCCTCGGTCACCTCGGCATCGACCTCGTCACCAGGGGCGGGGCGGCCTACCCGACCGTCGAACTCGATGACATCGCCCGCCCCGCTCCAGATCTCGTCCTCGTGCCGAGTGAGCCGTATGACTTCAGCGCCGCTCACACCGATGAGCTGCGTCGAGCGTTTCCCACGTCACGGGTCATCGACATCGATGGCCAGGACCTCTTCTGGTGGGGCGCACGAACGCCGGCGGCCATCGCGCGGCTCGCTGCGGTCGTCGGGGGCCCTCGACAGCCGAGCGGGTAGCTCACCGTGGCGCCTCGTCACAGCCGTACTCGCCCGCGCCACACCCGGCGACGTATGGCGATGAGATCGTGGCTCACCTTCCGGTCCGGAATCTCATCGCCGTCAGGGCGACGCTGTCGCCGCGCCGCTCCGAACGCGGCACACGGTTTCTGACGCGGGTACACGCATCCGAGCCAGACCCACGCGATCTCGGGTGGCCTCGGGTTCCGGGCGACCGGAGGACTCTGCAACACTCGCCCCATGTCACGCGCGGCGCTGTCGTCAGGGATCGAACTCGAATACCGCACCACCGGTGACTCGAGCGACCCGGCACTCTTGGCGGTGTGCGGGTACACCTCGCAGATGATCTCCTGGCGTCAGGAGTACGTCGACCAGATCGCCGCCCAAGGGCTGTTCGTCATCCAGTTCGACAATCGCGACGTCGGCCTCTCGACCAAGCTGGACGGGCAGCACGTGTCGCCAGCGGCGGTGCTCGCGGCCGGGCTCGCCGGTGAGGCGCTCCCACCGGTGCCCTACACGTTGTCCGACATGGCAGCCGATGGCATCGGCCTGCTCGACCACCTCGGCATCGATCGGGCCCACATCATCGGCAACTCGATGGGCGGAATGATCGTGCAGACGATGGCGATCGAGCACCCGGCCCGCGTCGCGAGCGTCATCTCGGTGATGAGCAGTACCGGTGATCCCCGCGTCGGTTCGCCCACGCCCGAAGCTCGCGCGGCACTGCTTGCACCATCGCCGCCTGATCGAGATGACTACATCGCTGCGTCGCTCGCCCAACGGGCATATGCCTCGAAGCGGTACCACGACCCTGACTGGCTGCAGGAACTCGCTGCGCGGAGCTACGACCGGTGCTTCTATCCCGAGGGGTCGACACGGCAGTTGGCGGCGATCTACGCCACCGGCGACCGGAGCGAGGGGCTGGCCCAGCTCGACATGCCGATGCTGGTGATCCACGGCCGCGACGACACGCTCATCACGCCCGGCGGGGGAGAACGGACCGCCGAGCTCGTTCCCGGCGCGCGCTATCTGTTGTTGTCCGACATGGGCCACGACATGCCCCGCCCGCTGTGGCCGGTGCTCGCCGAGGCCATCGGCGGCCACGTTCGGTCCTCGATCGAACTGGCTGCATCAGTCAGCACCGTCTGAAACCCTCAACCTCTGGAGACCACATCATGTCTGGACCACTGACCGGCTACCGGATCATCGAGATCGCCGGGATCGGCCCCGGCCCATTCGCGGCGATGCTGCTCGCCGACATGGGCGCCGAGGTGATCCGAGTCGAGCGCGCCGGCGCTGTCAGGGGTCCGATCCCCGAGGGTCCGCACTACGACGTGCTGCTGCGCGGCCGGCGCAACATCGCGGTCGACCTGAAGCACCCTGACGGCGTGGAAGCACTGCTCACATTGGTGGAGTCGGCCGATGCGCTGATCGAGGGGTTCCGCCCCGGTGTGATGGAGCGTCTCGGCGTGGGCCCCGACGAGTGTCTGGCCCGCAACCCCAAGCTCATCTTCGGACGGATGACCGGATGGGGCCAAGAGGGACCCTACGCACAGGCCGCTGGGCATGACATCAACTACATCGCCCTCGCCGGAGCGCTCGCACACTTCGGCCGGGCCGGGGAGGCTCCTGTTCCACCCCTGAACATGGTCGGCGACTTCGGCGGTGGCGGCATGTTCCTCGCCTATGGCGTGGTGTGTGCATTGCTCGAGGCGCAACGCAGCGGCCAGGGCCAGGTGGTCGATACGGCAATGGTCGACGGCGCGGCGGTTCTGATGTCGATGTTCTGGTCGTTCAAGGCCATCGGCATGCACGACGAGAACGCCCGGGGTACCAACCTGCTCGACACTGGCGCGCACTTCTATGACGTGTACCGCTGCAGCGACGGGGAGTACATCTCGCTCGGCTCGATCGAGCCGCAGTTCTATGCCGAGTTGCTGCGGCTCACCGGTCTCGACAATGACGCCGAGTTCGCCAACCAGATGGACAAGACGCAGTGGCCCCGGCTGAAGGATCGGCTGTCCGAGGTCTTTGCTGAGAAGTCGCGAGCTGAGTGGTGCGAGATCATGGAAGCCACCGACGTGTGCTTCGCGCCGGTGCTCACGATGAGCGAATCGGCTGAACACCCCCACAACGTGCAACGCGGCACGTTCATCGATGTGGCCGGTACGGCCCAGCCGGCACCGGCGCCCCGCTTCAGCCGGACGACTGCCGAGGTGGACCGACCCCCGGCTCATGCCGGAACCCACACGCGCGATGTGCTCCACGACTGGGGGGTCGATGCTGACCGTGTTGACTCCTGGCTGAGCTCCGGCGCGGTGAAACAGGCCGAATCGGCAGCCAGCTGAAATGGGCGCACTCGTCTGCTTCCACGCTCACCCCGACGACGAGGTGATCAGCACCGGCGGCACGATCGCACGAGCTGCTGCGGAGGGCCATCGTGTGGTGCTCGTCGTCGCCACCAACGGCGATCACGGAGAGGTGCCCGACGACCTGGGCGGTGATGAGACCCTGATCGATCGCCGTCGTGCCGAGACCGAGGCCTCAGGTCGAGTGCTCGGGATCGACCGGATCGTCTGGCTCGGGTACACCGACTCGGGGATGACCGGCTGGTCGCAGAACGCCGATCCAAGCAGCTTTCTGCGAGCCGATCCGTACGACGCCGGCAAGCGGCTGGCGGAGGTGCTCCGTGAGGAGTCCGCCGACATCCTCACGATCTACGACTGGCACGGGAACTACGGCCACCCGGATCACATCGCGGTGCACCGGGTGGGCCTCGTGGCGGCCGGGATGGTGCCGAGCGTGCAGGTGATGGAGGCGACGATGAATCGTGACGCCTTCGTCCGGATGATGGCGGCCGCCCGCGAGGCTGGAGCCGACGCCACCGCCCCCGACGGTGAATCCATCGACGATTTCGATCCGAATGGCCCGGCCGACGACGGCAATCCGATGGGAATGCCGGAGGCGGAGCTGACGCTGGCGGTCGACGTGTCACCCCACCTGGATGCCAAGCGAGCAGCGATGCGGTGCCATCGCAGCCAGATCGCCGACACATCGTTCTTCCTCGAGATGCCCGACGAGGCGTTCGCCAGCGCGTTCGGCACCGAGTGGTTCATCGAACATGGTGCCGAACCGCCACACCGCACCGGATGGATCTTCGACGGCAGCTGACCACGGCCCTGTGCAGACCCCGACGGGCCCCACGCGGCGACTGGTGACGGGAGAATCCCCGGTCGGTGGGCGAGACTGGACCATGATGTCACCCATGTTCAGGCGCATCACACCTGCTGTCATCGTCGTCGGACTGGTGCTGACCGCGTGCGGTGGCTCGGACGATTCCGGGTCGGCGAGCACGTCGAGCACTCCATTCACGCTGCTTCCCACGACGACAACGCCGGCCACCTCGACGACCACCTCGACGACCACGACGACCATGGCGCCGACCACGACGACCACGGCGCCGACCACGACGATCGCGCAGCCGACGACCACGGCGCCGAATCCCGCAGTGGCCGATCTGGTCCTCAGCGGCGACGGAATCGGGACGGCCGGGTTCGGCGCTGACCCCGATGGCGTGATCTCCTACATCAGCTCGTACCTCGGCGAGCCGTCGAACGACACCGGATGGATCGACCCGTTCACGATCGGGATCTGCTCGGGCGACGAGATCCGACGCGTGTCGTGGGGAGTCCTCACACTGATCTTCGGCGACGTGTCCACCGTCGTCGACGGGCGGCGCCACTTCTATGGCTACACCTACGGCGACCAGGCCGAGATCGGAGTCGAGCCCGTCGGCCTCACGACCAGCCGAGGCGTGATGATCGGGTCCCGGGTGATCGACGTCGAGGCGGCCTATCCCGCGGTGACGATCAACCCGGAGGACGACTTCACACCACCGTTCTTCTTCGTGAACGACAGCCTCCGGGGCTTCCTCACCGGGGTCGAGGACGATGCCACCGTGACTGCCATTCTCGGTGGCGACGACTGCGGCATCTGAGCGCCCCGATCGACAGCACGCGACGATCGTGAACCTGTACGACGTCCACGGCACGTTGGCGTGGTTCCTCGTGCTGTCGAACGCATTTGTCGGCGCATGGGCCCTCGCCGCGCACGGGGCGCCCGGGCTGCGGGTTCGCCCTCTGTGGTGGGCGACGGCAATCGCTCAACTGAGCGGCTTCGCGATCGCCGTGGTCGGCGTGCTGATCGTCAACCGCTACGACGTCGAACTCGACCAGTTCCATGCGCTGTACGGGTTCAGCATCATCGTCGCCGTCGGGATCCTCTACAGCTATCGGGGCAGCCCGTTCGTCAAGGACAAGCTGTACCTGCTGTACGGCCTCGGCAGCTTGTTCATCATGGGACTCGGCATCCGTGCCATGTATCTCGGCACACACTGAACCGACGTCGATCAGACGCCAATGCCTTGCGGCAGCTTTGCCGGATCCCAGGAGAGCTGAGCGAGGCCCTGTCGGCACGCGAACCGATCGGTCATTCCGGCGACGTAGGCCACAGCGGCGCGCAAGGCGGCGGCGCTGCCGGCGTCGATGAAGTCGACCCCCTCGCCCAGCGCGGCGGTGATCGTCTGACGGGGAATCGCGTTGGGCCGATCTGCGTAGTGCTCGACCAGTGCACGCAGGAGCGAAACGACCGCTTCGGCCTGCTGCTGGCTGGCTGGGCGGAGATAGACGTGCTCGTAGTTGAACCGACGAAAGCCGGCCAGCGCCTCGGCGATGTCAGGAATCATGCCGATGCGGCCGGTGGCGAGCGTCGCTGCGACCATCGACCGTACGAAGGTGCCGAGCTGCTGCGACCGGTCACTGCCGCACCGCTCCGCCACCACGTCGGGCAGCATGTCGGCGGTCACGATCCCGGCAGCGACGGCGTCTTCGAAGTCGTGACACACGTAGGCGATGCGGTCCGCCCACGAGACGACCTCGCCTTCCGGCGTCCGTGGCGCGGGGAGACTCCATGAGTGGTTGCGGATCCCGTCGAGCGTTTCGGCGCAGAGATTGAGTGGTTGCAGGGTGATGTCGGCACCCCACGGGGCATGGTCGAAGCCACCATCGAGGTACGGCGAGAGAGCATCTTCACTCGCATGACCGCCGGGCCCGTGCCCACAATCGTGGCCGAGCGCCATCGCCTCGACCAGAGGGACATTGAGGCTCAACCCTTCCGCCACGGATCGGGCGACCTGGGTCACTTCGAGCGCATGGGTCATGCGGGTGCGCTGGTGATCGTCGGGGAACACGAAGACCTGGGTCTTGCCAGCGAGACGACGAAAACTCGAGTCGTGCAGGATCCGGTCACGATCGCGTTCGAAGCAGGTCCGGAACGGGTCGGGCTCCTCTTCACGGGCTCGATTCCCTGCACCATGCGCAATCGTCGCGTTGGTCGCGAGTGCTGCCGCTGCCTGCTCCTCGCGTACTTCACGGGTGCGAATGCGGGCATCGCCGACCGTCGCCGACGAATCGGCGTGGGCGACGACGACGTCATCGGAGCCGTGCCCGGTCATCGTGGCCGCCCAACGAGCGGCCCGGTGCTCGGCCGAATCCGGATAGGGGAAATCGGCCATGAGGAAACGATACGAGATCCCCCTCGCCTGATGGCGTTAGCCTCCAAGAAATGTCGCAGTTCGTCGACGAGTGCCAACTGAACGTTCGAGGCGGTGACGGCGGCGCGGGCTGTGTGAGCTTTCGCCGGGAGGGGCCGGTCACGATGGGTGGCCCGAACGGTGGCGACGGTGGGAATGGCGGAAACGTCTGGCTCGTCGCCGATCACAACGTCTCGTCGTTGCTGGCGTTCCGTGATCATCCCCACCGTCGAGCGTCCGACGGCGTGCACGGCAAGGGGAAGGACCTCCATGGTCGGCGCGGCGAGTCACTCGAGATCGCCGTCCCGATGGGGACCGTCGTCCACGACATGTACACCGGTGACGTGCTCGCGGAGCTGGTCAACCACGGCGACCGATGGCTCTCCGCGGCCGGCGGTCGAGGGGGGCGGGGCAACGCGAAGTTCCTGTCGAACAGGCGGCGTGCTCCGAGCTTCGCCGAACAGGGAGAACACGGCGAGGAACGGTGGCTGCGCCTGGAACTCAAGCTGATGGCCGACGTTGCGCTCGTCGGGTTCCCGAACGCCGGCAAGTCGACCTTCATCAGCGTGATCTCGGCCGCCAAGCCGAAGATTGCGAACTACCCGTTCACGACGTTGGAACCGAACCTCGGCGTGGTGCGCCTCGACGAGGAGACCGACTTCGTCGTCGCGGACATTCCGGGCCTGATCGAGGGTGCCAGCGAGGGCAAGGGCCTCGGCCATCAGTTCCTTCGCCACATCGAGCGCGCCAGGGTGTTGTGTCTGTTGCTCGATCTGGCCTCCATGGATGGGACGGGGCCGCAGGAGCAGGAGCGGATCCTGCTCCACGAGCTCGGCGCGTATCGTCCCGAGCTGCTCGACCGTCCGCGCGTCGTGGTGGGCACGAAAGCAGATGCGGTTCAGGTCGACGAGCTCGCGGCGATGGGCTGGGACGGCCCGATCATGTCGTCGGTGACCGGTCAGGGTGTTTCCGAGGTGGTCGGCCAGCTCGCCGCGCGCGTGCACGACGTCCGTCAGGCCACCGAATGGCAAGAGGGCGTCGTCGTGCTTCGACCTGAGGCGAGCGGAGCCGCCGTCGAGCGGGTGGCCGACGGTGAGTTCCGCCTGCTCGGGCGGGATGTGGAGCGTGTCGTGGCGCTCAACGACGTGACCACCCCCGAGGCGCTGTCGTACATCGACTACCGGCTCGAGCGGCTCGGCGTGCCCAAGATGCTCGCCAGGGCCGGCGCCCAAGAGGGCGACGTGATCTGGATCGGTGAGTTCAGCTTCGAATACTCGCCGGATCTCTGAGGGCTCCCGAGGACCACTGAGGGCCGATGCGAGTCGTAGCCAAGATCGGAACAGCTTCGATCACCGACGGGACCGGCGCGGTCGACAGCAGTGCGTTGGCCAAGCTCACCGACGAGGTCGCTGGTCTACGCGCCGAAGGGCACGAGGTCATCGTGGTGTCGTCCGGAGCGGTTGCCGCCGGTGTGGCTGCGCTCGGGTTGGCGACTCGGCCGACCGACATGCCGACGCTGCAGGCGATCTCGGCGGCTGGACAGAGCCGACTGGTCGAGGCCTACAACCATGAGTTCGCCCGACACGGATTGGTGGGGGCCCAGGTGCTCCTCGATCCGCACGACTTCGTCGACCGGGTGCAGTACCTCCACGCTCGACGCACCATCGAGCGGTTGCTCGAACTGGGGTGCGTGCCGGTCGTCAACGAGAACGACGCCATCGCCAACGACGAGTTGCGCTACGGGGACAACGATCGGCTGGCGGCTCTCGTGGCCAACAGCGTCGGTGCCGATGTGCTGGTGCTGCTCACCGACATGGACGGCGTCTACACCGCCGATCCTCGGCGTGATCCTTCAGCAACGCTGATTCCGCTCGTTGCGAAGGATGATCCGCTGCTCGCGATCAGCGTCGACGCCGGCGGGAGCGGCCGCGGGAGCGGCGGGATGGCGTCGAAGCTCACCGCCGCGCGAATGGCGTCCTGGTCGGGCATGCGCAGCGTGATCGCCCGCGCCTCGCGCCCTGACGTTCTCCTTGGCGCAGTATCGGCCGAACTGGTCGGGACGACGTTCGAGGCACATGGTCGGACGCTCCCGGCGCGCAAGCTCTGGATCGCCTTCGCCGCCGAGGTGATGGGCACGTTGTCGGTCGATGCCGGCGCCGAGCGCGCGTTGACCGACCGACCGAACAGCCTGCTGCCCGCTGGGATCCTGGCGGCGGCCGGCGACTTCGTGGTCGGCGACACCGTGGAGATCGTCGGACCGTCCGGTCGGGCGTTCGCGCGCGGCCTCGTCGCCGTCGACGCCGACGTGGTGCGCGGTGTGCTCGGTCGGCAGACCGGAGACCTCCCGGTGGGCGTCAATCACGAAGTCGTCCACCGCGACGACCTCGTCGTCCTCCCCAGCTGACGGCGTGCCGTTCGAGGGCGCCCCCCCGTTTGCGTGACGTTCTGGGTGGGGCGGTTCACCCGAAGTGCAACGCAAACGGTGTGGTGGTGCGGCAGTGCATCTGAAACATCGAGCGCCGGCAGCAACGTCAGGCGCGGGTGAGGCGGCGGCGGACCCAATCGAGTTCAGGGGCTCGGAGTGCGTAGAGCACGCCGCCGTACACGGCGACACCCACGACGGCGCCGACGACCAAGCGGGAAACGGCGTCGACACCGGCGTTCCCGCCAACCTGCTGGGTGACCAACCACACCGCCTCCGCCATCAACACGGCGGCCAGGATCATCCGGGCGATGCTGCCCAGCAGCGGTCGCATCTCGAAGCCGGGCACCTTGTAGCTGAGCACCTGCATCGCCCAGATCGACGAGATCATGTACGCCAGGGCGAACGCGAGCCCGAGTCCGAGCACGCCGTACCGGTCGACCAGCACGAACGCCAGCACGATGTTGATCAGGTTCTCGATCACGTTGATCTTGAAGGGCGTCTTGGTGTCTTTGTGGGCGTAGAAACCTCGCAGCACGAACAGGTAGATCGAGAAGGCACCCAGGCCGAGCGCCAGCCCGGCGAGCGCCCGTTGCGCTGCTTGAGCGTCGTCGGCGGAGAACTCGCCGCGCTGGAGGAGCGCACCGATGATCGGTTGGCGGAGGACGAAGATCCCGACGCCGGCAGGGATGGTGAGCAATGCCGTCATCCGCAGCCCGAGCGAGGCCTGCTCGATGAAGCCACCCCGGTCGCGACGTGCGACCGAGCGTGACATCTCGGGTTGAAACGTGGTCGCGATCGAGACCGCCAGCAGTCCGTGGGGGAGCACGAAGAATGTGAAGGCGTTGATGTAGGCGCTGTTGCCGCTCGATCCGCCCTCGGCGAGGTTGCGGACGACCACGAGTGCGATCTGATTCGCGAGCACGAAGCCGATCGTCCAGAATGACAGGGTCAAGAGCTTGCGCACCGCCGGGTGGCGCACATCGAAGTTCGGTCGGAAACGAAATCCCGTGCGGAGCATTGCCGGGATCAGGACGAACGACATCGAGGCGATCCCGACCGTCGCCCCCAGACCGAGCGTCCAGCGCAGCCGATCGTCGGTCAGCACCTCCTCCAGCTGCCAGTCGGCCGATCCGGGATTCGGCAGCGATAGCAGGAACGCGATGATGATGACGTTCGGGAGAATCGGTGCCCACGCGGCAGCGAAGAACCGGCGGCGGCTGTTGAGGAACGCGTTGGCCAGGCCAACGAGTCCGTAGAACAGGATCTGGACGAGGAAGATCCGCGCCAGCGTGGTGCCCACCGATCGGTAGATGTCCGGATCGACGCCCTCGGCGATGTTGACCGAGTACAGCCCGAAGACGATCGGGGCGAACACCACGGCCACCAGGGTGAGGGCGACCATGAGCATCACCGACACGGTGAGGACGACGTTGGTCGACTCGTCGTCCTCGTTCTCGACGAACGTCGAGAACAGCGGGACGAGTGTGGCCGACAGGACGCCGCCGAGCAGGAGCTCGTAGACGATGTTCGGGGTCTCGTTCGCGATCAGATAGGCGTCCGACAGTGCCGTCTGGCCGA
>Ga0316190_10002985_pt1 | contig 12319 bp, 10 predicted proteins | sample Eddworburrow2_MG_FD_204929 | JGI IMG/M metagenome (GOLD analysis project Ga0316190, IMG submission 204929) | Coastal sediment microbial communities from Maine, United States - Eddy worm burrow 2 | ecosystem: Environmental > Aquatic > Marine > Coastal > Sediment | place: USA: Maine | collected... | reverse complement strand
AGGGCTATCAACGGAATCAGGGCGAAACCGCATCGGCTTATTTTGACGCCATGCGCCAGGCCGTGCGTACCGGTCAGGGTGACAAGGCCATCGATGACGGCAAACGCCTCATTGGTGAATTTGGCGGGACCGCCTACGGAAGTTTTGCTGCCCTGGAGCTGGCAAGGCTTGCCTACCAGCGTGGTGAAAAGACGGTAGCGCGTGATCATCTGAAGTGGGTCAGTGATTCCGGCGCAGACGCGTCGATTCGTGAACTGGGGCGTTTGCGCCTGGGTCATCTGTTGCTGGACATGAAGGAGCTGGATGCGTTGCAGGCCCTGATCGCCCAGCCGGTATCGCCTGCCTTTGCCGGTGAATATGCAGCCCTGCGCGGTGACTATGAACGCGCGAGGGGCAATGAGGATGCTGCTCGCGAAGCCTACCAGGAGGCGCTGATAAAGGGCGTGGAGGACGAAAACCTGCTGCGCATGAAGCTGGTCGACGTCGGCGCCGGGGCCGCTTCTTCCTGAGGAACCTATGATGCGACCTTTACTCTTGATTCTTTCGCTGGTGGCGCTGGCCGGCTGCGGTACGTTTGCAGATCCCACCGAGTGGTTTGCGAGTCCGGATGTCGTCGAGCCGTCGCCATTGCTCGATCTGAAGAACGAGGTGCAACCGCAAACGCTCTGGTCCCGTGATGTGGGCTCCGGTACCGATGATCAGCGACTGAATCTCCAACCCCATGTTGTTGGGGATACGGTTTATGTTGCCGATGGCGAGGGCCAGGTTCAGGCACTGGCGACAGAAAACGGCAACCGGCGCTGGAGTGTGGATCTCGATGTTCCGGTCTCCGGTGGTCCCGGGGTGGGAGAAGGTCTGGTAATCGTCGGCACCAGCGATGCTGAGGTGATCGCTCTTGATCCGGGGACCGGTGAGGAGCGGTGGCGCGCGAGGGTGTCCAGCGAGGTGCTTTCGGCACCGGCGGCGGGCAATGGTGTCGTCGTGGTACACACGGTCGACGGCAAGTTGTTTGGCCTGGAATCGACCAATGGTAACGAGCGCTGGCTTTACGAACGCGAGGTCCCTGTGCTGACGCTGCGTGGCAGTGGCTCGCCGGTTCTTTCCAGCGGGGCGGCCATCGTCGGTATGGCGGGCGGCAAGCTGATCGCCCTGCGGATCGACAACGGAAATCTGTTGTGGGATCTGAACGTGACGGTGCCCAGCGGGCGTTCCGAACTGGAGCGTATGGCGGACATCGATGGTGACCCCATCATTATGAGCGGCGGGGTGTTTGTCGCCACTTACCAGGGCGAAGTTGCGGCAGTCGAACAACGCAGTGGTCGTCTTGCCTGGCAGCGCAAGATGTCTTCCTACAATAGTATGGGTGCTGACGGCCAGGGGCTTTATATCAGCGATGCCGATGGCGTGGTCTGGGGGCTGGACCCGCGTTCTGGATCGGCACGCTGGAGTCAGGATGCGCTTAAGAACCGTAAATTGTCGAACGTGGCAGTGCTCCAGGGCCTGGTGGTGGTTGGTGATTTCGAAGGTTACCTGCATTGGCTGGATCGGGATGACGGGCGCCTGGTCGCACGAACCCGCGTGGGGAGTGATCCGATTACGACCGGTCTCCAGGTTGTCGACGGTGTTCTCTATGTGCAGGGCGACGGTGGTGAACTGGCTGCCATACAGCTGCCGGCGCAACGCTAGTCATGCTGCCGGTGATCGCCCTGGTGGGACGTCCAAATGTGGGCAAATCTACCTTGTTCAACCGGCTTACCCGATCCCGTGATGCCCTGGTTGCCGACCAGCCCGGGTTGACGCGTGATCGCAAGTACGGCGTAGGGCGCCTGGGCTCGCAGCCCTACGTGGTGGTCGATACCGGCGGGATAAGCGGTGACCGGCAGGGTGTCGAAATGCTGATGGAAAAGCAGGTGCAGCTGGCGATCGGCGAGGCGGACCGGGTGCTGTTCATCCTTGACGGGCGCGAAGGGCTTACGGGCGGCGACCAGATCATTGCGGAGGGACTGCGTCGCACCGGTAAACCGATCACCATCGTGGTCAACAAGACCGAGAGCCTCGATTACGACAGCATCAGTGGCGATTTCTTCTCTCTGGGGCTGGGCGAGCCGGTCCCGATTGCAGCCGCGCATGGCCGTGGGGTCCATGGCCTGATCAATGGAATTCTGGAAACGCTGCCGGCGCCCGATGAACCGGAAGGTCCCGGTCATGAGCAGGGTATACAGATCGCGGTGGTAGGCCGGCCCAACGTGGGTAAGTCGACCCTGGTGAACCGGCTCCTCGGTGAAGACCGGGTGGTTACATTCGATCAGCCCGGCACGACCCGAGACAGTATCTATATCCCTTTCGAGAGCAATGGAAAGCGATACACGCTGATCGATACAGCGGGTGTGCGCCGTCGCGCGCGCATCAGCGAGGTGGTAGAGAAGTTCAGTGTGATCAAGACGCTGCAGTCGATGGAGCAGGCCAACGTCGTGCTGCTGGTACTCGACGCACAACAGGGTATCTCTGACCAGGACGCCGGGTTGGCCGGGCATGTGGTCGACAGTGGTCGGGCCCTTGTCGTCGTGATCAACAAATGGGATGGTTTAAGCGGTGACGAAAGGGATCACGTCAAGAGCGAGATGCAGCGCCGGCTGCCTTTTCTCGATTTTGCCGATTGGCGTTTTGTCTCTGCCCTGCATGGCAGCGGGGTTGGGCATCTGCTGGCTGCGGTGGATGCGGCTTATGCTGCGGCCACCTGCGATCTGAAGACCCCGGAACTGACCAGGATCCTGGAGGATGCGGTTGCCGAACATCAGCCGCCAATGGTGAATGGTCGACGGATCAAGCTGCGCTATGCCCACCAGGGAGGCAGGAATCCGCCGATCATCGTTATCCACGGCAACCAGACTGCCGGGGTGCCGCCCGCCTATCAACGCTATCTGGTCAATCGTTACCGCAGCGTGTTCAAGCTGCGTGGCACCCCGCTACGTGTTGAATTCAAGACGGGAGACAACCCTTATGCAGGCCGGCGCAACAAGCTGACCGACCGGCAGCAAAAGAAACGCGGCCGGTTGATGAAATTCGTACGCAAGCGAAAGTAAATCGAGCCCCTACACTACGTTCAGCCGTTCTTGTCTTTGCCCGGCGTGTGCGCGAGGCCAGGCTCGACCTTGTCGACCCGCAGGTCCGCTCTGCCGTCTGCCAGCAGGGCCTGGATCCGATCGCCGTGGGCAAGCTGTGCGGCCCGCGTGATCACTTTGCCATCCTCGGCTCCGCGCAATACCGCATAGCCTCTTTGCATCGTTGCCAGCGGGCTGACAGCGTTCAGCTGTCGGCCGTTCGCCGCCAGGTGCTCTGCGCGCCGCTGCTGGTGGTGATGCCATGCGTGTTGCAGACGCTCGGGCAGCCCGGCAAAGCGTTGTTGCAAAAGTAACAGTCGGCGCTCGGGATTGTGCGTCTGCAGATGGCGCGACTGAACGCCGAGTTCCCGCTGTCGCACCGCCAGCATATTGCGCATGATCCGCAGCAGCCGCAGATCGAGGCGATCGACTCGTTGCTGCTGTTGACGCAAAAGACCGGCCGGTGCACCCCGTTGCAACCTGCCTTCCAGGCGCGCCAGATGCTGTTTCTCCAGCGCCAGGCGTCGCTGCATATTGCCTTGCATGCGTTGCGACAGTTTGGCGATGGTCTGCAGCAGGGCGGGGGTGTCCGGGCTGATCAGCTCGGCGGCAGCGGATGGTGTCGGCGCCCGTCGATCGGCGACGAAGTCGGTGATGGTGAAGTCGATTTCGTGCCCGACTGCGCTGACGACCGGTATGCCCGCTGCGGCGATCGCGCGTGCCAAACGTTCGTCGTTGAATGCCGAGAGATCCTCGATCGATCCCCCGCCACGTGTCAGCAGCAGAACATCGCAGTCACCCCGTTGCAGTGCGATATTGAGCGCATCGATCAACTCTTCGGCCGCCCCCTTGCCCTGTACCTGGGCCGGGAATATGGTGACCGCGATCTGCGGAGCCCGGCGGCGCAGCACCTTAAGGACGTCGCGTACCGCAGCCCCCGAGGCAGAGGTTATGACTCCGAGGCGTCTCGGGAATGTCGGCAGGGTCTTCTTACGCCCGGTATCGAACAGCCCTTCGGCCTGAAGACGTTTCTTCAGCGCCTCGAACTCACGCTGCGCGGAACCGGCGCCGGCCGGCTCCAGGTGTTCGATGATGAGCTGAAAGTCGCCGCGTGGCTCGTAAAAACTGATGCGTGCCCGTGCCAGTACCTGCTGGCCATTACCGGGCTCGAAGCGCAGCAACTGTCTTTTTGCCCGGAACAGGGCGCAGCGCACCTGGGCATGGGCATCTTTGAGGCTGAAATAAAGGTGGCCTGAGCGGGGGTTGGCCAGATTTGAGATCTCGCCTTCCACCCACAGTAGGGGAAAACTGCCTTCCAGAACCGCACGAGCCTCTGAGTTGAGGCGGCTGATGGTAAAGATGTCGCGAATGTCCTGATCGGCTGATGTCATGTCTGGACAATCCCGTAGCAGACGGGGCAATCGGCGCCCGATCGCCATTTCCTGACCCGCCGAGCAGATTCGCCGCCTGGCGGCGTTCGCCGGCCGCGAGGTGGGGATCCGGTCCGGGTGGTCGGGTCGTCCGCCACGCGGTCTAACGTAGATCTCGCGCGGTAGATTTGGCTGCATTTCACGGGCTTTTCAGTTTACCGGGTTTCCGGCAAATCCTATAATGCCCGGCTTATCTTCAAACCCAATCTGGAAAAGCCCATGCGCCTTGCCCAAGACCAAGAAGCCCTGACTTTCGACGACGTGCTACTGGTACCGGCGCGATCCGAGGTGATGCCGAAAGACGTCACCCTGGCGACGAAGCTTACACGAGAGATCGACCTGAATATCCCGCTGGTTTCGGCGGCGATGGATACCGTCACCGAGGCCCGCCTGGCGATCGCGATGGCCCTTGCCGGAGGAATCGGCATGGTGCACAAGAACATGACCGCGGCCCAGCAGGCGGCCCAGGTGAGGACGGTCAAGCGTTATGAAAGCGGCGTCATTCACGATCCTATAACTATTTCTCCGCACACCAGCATTGGTGAAGTGCTCGAATTGACGCGTTCCAACCGGATTTCCGGCGTGCCGGTGGTGGATGGCAGCGAATTGGTCGGCATCGTGACCGCGCGTGACCTGCGCTTTGAGACCCGCCTGGATGAGAAGGTCAGCTCCATCATGACCCCGAAGGATCGGCTGGTGACCGTTCGCGAGGGTGCGAGCCGCGAAGAGGTGGAGTCGAAGCTGCACCAGCACCGGATCGAGAAGGTGCTCGTGGTCAACGACAACTTCGATCTGCGCGGGCTCATCACCGTCAAGGATATTCAGAAGGCGACCGATTTCCCGGATGCCTGTCGAGATTCGCAGGAACGACTGCGGGTCGGTGCCGCAGTCGGTGTCGGCGAGGGGACCGAAGTGCGGGTCGAATTGCTGGTGGAGGCCGGCGTCGACGTGATCACAGTCGATACCGCCCATGGACATTCGCTCGGCGTGCTCAACCGGGTTGCCTGGATCAAGGAGCATTTTCCGGATGTCCAGGTCATCGGAGGCAACATCGCGACCGGTGAGGCGGGACTGGCTCTGGTTGATGCAGGCGCCGACGGGGTCAAGGTCGGTATCGGCCCGGGTTCCATTTGCACGACCCGCATTGTTGCCGGTGTAGGGGTGCCGCAGGTGACTGCGGTAGACAATGTGGTCAACGCGCTGCAGGGCACGAGTGTGCCGGTCATCGCCGATGGCGGGCTTCGCTACTCCGGTGATATCGCCAAGGTCCTTGTGGCTGGCGCGCATTCCGTGATGATCGGCGGCCTGTTCGCGGGTACCGACGAATCGCCGGGCGAGGTGGAGATCTATCAGGGACGCTCGTACAAGTCATATCGCGGCATGGGCTCCCTGGGCGCCATGGGCGGACAACAGGGCTCGAGCGATCGCTACTTCCAGGAAGACACCAAGAAGGACAAGCTGGTGCCCGAGGGCATCGAGGGTCGCGTCCCTTACAAGGGTCCCCTGATCAATGTGATCACGCAGCTGATCGGCGGTGTTCGCTCGAGCATGGGCTATACCGGCTGCGCGACGCTGGACGAGATGCGGACCAAGCCGGTGTTTGTGCGTGTGACCAATGCGGGTATGCGTGAGTCGCATGTGCACGACGTTCAGATCACCAAGGAAGCACCGAACTACCGTCGCGACTGATCCGTCCCGGGGGATGATCGGGGTGCAAGGGAAAAAGCTGGGGGTTGCCCGCCCCGGCAGGTCTCACGCGTGTTTTACGCCTTTTGTGTTTTGCTGTTTTCGGAACCGTTGACATGACCACTGATATCCACGCCCATCGAGTCCTGATTGTCGATTTCGGCTCGCAATATACCCAACTGATTGCTCGCCGTGTGCGTGAGGCCGGCGTGTATTGTGAAATCTGGCCGTATGACAATTGCGAAGATGCGTTGGAAGCACAAAAACCGGGCGGAATCATACTTTCCGGTGGGCCCGAGACGGTTACCGGCGAGGATGCCCCGCGCGCGCCGCAGGCAGTGTTCGAGATGGGTGTGCCCGTGCTGGGCATCTGCTACGGCATGCAGACCATGGCTGCACAGCTTGGAGGGCGGGTTGCTGCCTCGGACAAGCACGAATACGGCTATGCGCAGGTGCGCGCGCGCGGCCATTCACGTCTGCTGCGGGATATCGAGGACTCGACCAGCGCCGAGGGCTGGGGTCTGCTGGACGTATGGATGAGCCATGGTGACCGGGTCGACGAGTTGCCGCCGGGTTTCACCGCGATCTGTACGACGGACAATGCACCGCTCGCCGGTATGGCGGACGAATCGCGCAACTTCTACGGTCTGCAGTTTCACCCCGAGGTCACGCATACGCGCCAGGGCGGGCGCATCCTCGAACGTTTCCTGTTCGAGATCTGCGGTTGCGAGGCACTGTGGAATCCCAACAGCATCATCGACGACGGCATCCACAACATGCGTGAGCAGATCGGCGAGGGTCGTGTCGTCCTCGGACTGTCCGGTGGCGTCGATTCGTCAGTGGTGGCCGCCATGCTGCACCGTGCGATCGGTGACCGCCTGGTCTGTATCTTTGTCGACAACGGTCTGCTGCGGCTCCACGAAGGCGACCAGGTCATGGCGACCTTCGCCGAGCACATGGGCGTGAACGTGATCCGGGTCAACGCCGAGGACCGCTTTTTGAAGGGGCTCAAGGGCGTCACCGATCCGGAACAGAAGCGCAAGATCATCGGTAATCTTTTCATCGATATCTTCGAGGAAGAGGCAGCCAAGCTGGAAGACGTAGCCTTCCTGGCACAGGGGACGATCTATCCGGACGTGATCGAGTCCGCGGGTGCTGCATCGGGCAAGGCGCATGTGATCAAGTCGCACCACAATGTGGGTGGTTTGCCGGACTACATGAAGCTGGAACTGGTCGAACCATTGCGGGAGCTTTTCAAGGACGAGGTGCGTCGTGTCGGGGTCACGCTTGGACTGCCCTCAAAAATGATCTACCGGCATCCTTTCCCGGGGCCGGGGCTGGGTGTGCGTATCCTGGGTGAGGTGTCCAAGGAATACGCAGATATCTTGCGCCGGGCCGATGCGATCTATATCGAAGAGCTCAACAAGGCCCGCCTCTATGACGAGGTCAGTCAGGCCTTCGCGGTCTTTCTGCCGGTGAAATCGGTCGGTGTGGTCGGTGATGCGCGCCGCTACGAGTACGTCATCACGCTGCGCGCAGTGAAGACGATCGATTTCATGACCGCCAGTTTCGCCCACCTGCCGTTCGAGTTCCTGGAGCAGGTCTCCAGCCGCATCATCAACGAGGTGAACGGCGTATCGCGTGTCGCCTACGATATCTCAAGCAAGCCGCCGGCCACGATCGAGTGGGAGTGAGCGGAATTTTTAACACATTGATTTAAAAAGAACAAATTAATCCAATTGATAATATAATCTGCATCATCAATGGTATTTTTCGTGGTATTTTCAGGCGCGTTTAAGCAGAAAAGCGGCGATACCATGAGAAGCGGATTCGTGCTGTCATGGTATGGAAGGCGTTCAGATTCCCGTTCTCGAACGGGTGTGGCGTGATTATGCTGGTGGGCACGGTTGATAACGTTGCCAACCCCCATTTCCGAAAAGCGTGTCCTTGTGTTATTTCAGTGCCTGCCAACCAGGTACGGCCTTGGTGAACTCTTCTTGAAATGCCGGACGTTTGATGTTGTCCTTTTTGACTTTGAGTGCGAAGTCGCGCCAGCGCGACGCATCGCTCAGCACGTCAACCAACACGTGGTGGACCTTCTTCATTACCTGTGCCTTGCGAGTGTATTCCTTGCGCGGGGCGTTGGTCTTGATGTTGCCGAGGCCCGATAAATAGTATTTGAAAATCGCCTCGGGATACCTGCCTTCGAGGCGTCTGGCGGTCTGCAGTTCATAGGCGCTGTCCCAGGCGTAGAGGGGATAGCGGCTTCGGGTCAGCACTGCCACCGCTTCCTCGTACTCCTTGCGGTGCATGCGGATGCGGAGTTGCTCCGTGTCCCAGGCGTTCTCCAGCCGCGCAAGGATTTTCGCTTCGTAACGCTTCCATTCGGCGACCGTGCACAGTTTCCGAAATGCCTTGTACTTGTCACAGGTCAGATGATCGATCGCCTGATCGAATTGTAGTGCCAGGTAGCGTTCGCGGTTGCCGGCGGATTTGAGCCGCTTGGATACGAACTGGCGTAATTCATCCATGCGGCCTTTTCCCTGGCGTAGCCCTTCCTCCGCTATCTCCATGGCCTTCTTTCTTTCACCGGCCTTCCAGTGGAAATCCGCCAGGTCGTAATAATCGCTTCCGGTTGCCAGTTTGCGCTGGCGCAGCTCGAGATATTTTCCACGGTCGCCGAGGCGGCGATAAATGCGGCGGGCATGGTCGAGTTTCCAGTCCCCACCCATGGTCTCAAAGGCTTCCGCCAGTGCCCGCCAATCGTCGTCGGTGTAACAGGCCGCATAGGCCACATCGTAGAGATCGTCGTCAAGGCCGGCATTACCGCTCTCGATATAGGGCAGGGCGTTGCCGAGAAGTTTTTGCCGGTAGCCTGCATCGATCTTTTTCCGTGAAAGCGCCTGTGCGATCTCCTGCAACAGGCTCGAAACTTGGAAGTCGGCGTCATAATCGCCGCCGCCGTATGCATCCAGTTCGTTCAGATCCGGAGCGAGTTCGGCCCACAGGGCCAGCAGTTGTTCGCCCTCGGACTGTTTCTTCCGGCTGGGTGACAGGGCGGTGTGCCTGTTTAGGTAGTCGAGGCATTCATGCCGGACAGCCGGGCGTGTGCTGGCCACGCGGACGAGCAGATCAACCAGCTTCGCTTTCGATACTGTTTCGAGCAAGGTTGCCAGAAGATCATCCTGTTTGTGTCTTTTTACCACGAACTTTTACTTGGGAAGCTGAAATTGAACGATCTGACCCAGTAACGGCAAGGACTTTACCCGGTACTTGTGACACAGGAGTTCGTCGGAAACCGGCTCCACCGTCGCCAGGCCCAGAAAGCCTGCGAAATGCACCAGCGAGCGCCAGGTGTAACCGCGGCGCACTGTCTCATCGGGGGAAATTACCTGGCTCGGTGGCACTTCATCCAACAGCCGCGGAAAGGCGCCCAGGAAGGCATCTTCATAAAATACCTGCGGTCGCCAGGCGTCACCGTAGTGGGTAAGCAGGTAAAGTGTGAACAGGAAGGCGCTCTGCATGAATCGCAACTCAGGATAGCCGTCCCTGTATGCCCAGTTGAACTGTTCGACATAGGCCCTGAACAGTCTGGGATAGACGGCGGTCATGCCGTCCCCGGCCAGCAGCCGGCGACAATCGCGGCTGAGGATGAACCGGCCCTTGTATTTGCGAATCAACCCCGCCAGTTCGGCCACAAGGCGGGTGACATGCAGATCGGCGAAATCTTCCTCCCGATTGATACCGCCATAACGGGTTTTTTCCTGATACCGCTGCTCACCCCAATAGGCCAGCGCGGCTTTGCGGCAGAAGTTGCGCGGCAGGTTGCCCTTGGCGGTCGGTTTGAGGCCCTGCTCGCCGATCGCGTCCGTCAGTAGCTCGAACAGGGTCAGTATCGGCGCGACCGGGTTGGCGTCGAGCACCTCCGGAAAACGTACCAGTCCCGGTGATGCGAACGGGAAATTCAGTATCTGGTGCATCTGCTCGGGCGATAAACCGTGGAATTCGTCCAGCTGCCGACGGTTTTGCTGTTGGGTGATTTGGTCTAGAAATGCCTGCGCCTCTTCCAGCGAGTTGAATTGCCGGCCTTCGAGTGCTTTGCGCAAGGATTCGGACATGCCCGCCGCGCCGTGGCTGGATGCCGTGCTGTTCTCCTTGCCCAGGCAGCAGTGCTTGAATTTCTTTCCGCTGCCGCAAGGGCAGGGATCATTGCGTCCGATGCCCGATGTTTTCATATCACGATCTGCTCAGAGTTGATTTCATACCACGGTAGTACACTGACATCAGAGCGTATCTGTCGACTGTCACCGCCGTAAACCAGCCACGCCTTTCCGGCGGTTTCACCTGCCAGTTTTTTCAAAAACTCCAGCCCCTTGAAGTAATCCTTGTTGATGGTTTGCCCGGATTTGATTTCCAGCGGTGACAGATGGGTTCCATGGTCAATCAGCAGATCCACCTCGTGCCCCGAACGATCACGCCAGAAGTAAAGGTTCGAGGTTTCGCCCTCGTTATAACGGGCCTTAAGCAATTCACTTATGACCCAGGATTCGAATAATGCGCCTCGTTGAACATGGGTAGCCAGTTGCTCGCTGTTTTGAATGCCGAGCAGCCAGGTGGCAAGACCCGTATCCAGAAAATAGAGTTTGGGCGTTTTGACCAGACGTTTACTGAAGTTCTGGTGATGCGGCGGCAACAGATGCACGATATAGCTGGCTTCCAGCACGGATACCCAGGACTTGACTGTGTTATGCGTAATGCCACAGTCGTTGGCTAGCGAGGAAAGATTGAGGAGTTGACCGGTCCGGCCTGCGCACAATTTCAGGAAGCGTTGAAAGGTTCCCAAATCCTGTACTTTGATCAATTGCCGGACGTCTCGTTCCAGGTAAGTGCGCACATAGTTTCCATGCCAGGGATGTGGTTCAAGTCCGCGGTCGAAGATGGGGGGGAAGGCACCATCAAAGAGTATCTTATCGAGGTTCCGGCTCACTTTGTCTGCGCGCTGTAACTCGTCGTAGGTCATGGGTAGCAGTGTCAGTAATGCAGCTCTGCCTGCCAGACTCTGTGTGATACCTGACAACAGGCCAAACTGCTGGGATCCCGTCAGGATAAATTCGCCGGGTTGTTGCCTTTCATCGACGCGTGTCTGAAGATAGGAAAACAGGGCAGGGCAACGTTGCACCTCATCCAGGATGGCGCCCTCGCTGAACTGGTTCAAAAAGCCACGAGGATCCGTATCCGCAAATTCCCTCTGGTCGAGATCTTCAAGCGATACATAACGATGCTCGGGAAAGGCATGCCTCACCAGAGTGGACTTGCCAGACTGGCGAGGCCCGGTGACCACAACCACTGGATAGCCGCTGGCGAAGTGTTGAAGCCTGGATTCTGCGTTCCGGGGGATGTAGGTCACGGTGGTTTCTGGTTGCTTTACATGCCTGCATTACGCGCAAAAAATGGCTAATTGTCAATGTAATTACCAATTAGCCTATATAAGGCGCCTGTTACGGTGATCCATTATCTGCAGGAGCAGGAGGGTATACACCTGAAAGTCAAAGCCCGGAAGGTTGCCTAAGATGCTGTGTAGCAGTGTTCAATCGACAAATTTTTCGATAATTTTGAAGGATTTTCTGAGCATGGTATTTTACATGGTGTTACCGTTTAGCAGGATAATAAGCCATTGAATATAAAAGACAAAAATGGCTTATTTACAATAGAGTGGGAGTGACCGGAATTTTTAACACTTTGATTTAAAACGATAAAATTAATCCAATTGATAATATAATCTGCATCGTCAATGGTATTTTTCATGGTATTTCCGAGTGCTGTAAGGCAGAAAGCAGCGATACCATGAGTGGCAGATTGGCGTAATCATGGTATCAGCGGTCGGCACTCAGATATCGCGTTCTGAACGAGCATGGCGTGATTTAGGGCTTTAAGCGCGCCAAATGAGCCTATAATGTGGCGTGAATAAGTGCTAGAATCGCGCCATGAAGTGGATATGGCAACGGCCCGACTGGCCAGATTTTCGCTATGACAATCGCGCGCTCAATGATCGGGAACTTGAATTTCGCCTGAACTCAGAGCGGCTGGCGGGCAGCTTCGATG
>Ga0316190_10002984_pt1 | contig 12321 bp, 8 predicted proteins | sample Eddworburrow2_MG_FD_204929 | JGI IMG/M metagenome (GOLD analysis project Ga0316190, IMG submission 204929) | Coastal sediment microbial communities from Maine, United States - Eddy worm burrow 2 | ecosystem: Environmental > Aquatic > Marine > Coastal > Sediment | place: USA: Maine | collected... | reverse complement strand
ATGCGCTGAACCGTGACAACGAGGCGCGACCGATTCTGGTGCGCGTCGTGCGAGACAACCCCGATACTGAATTCGCCGAATCGGCGCGCACCCTACTCGGCAAACTGCGTGGCTGATCGGCGCCGGGTCGCGCTGCGGGCGAGCAGCGCTGCGCCGTAAGCAGCCTCGGTCTGAGCGGCGCGCAGCACGGGCAGCCCCAGCCTGCGTTCGCGGATTTTTCGCCAGCTATCGTTGATGGCACCGCCGCCACTCGAAAAGACCCGCTGTGGGTGGCCGGCGCCGAGTTCCGCGAGTCGAGCATAGCCCTCGGCCTCGACGTCGGCGATCCCTTCGAGGATCGCCTGCAGAAAGATCGCCCTGTCAGCGGGGCGCGGCTGCATGCGGGGCTGCATGCCGGGATCATTGTGGGGAAAGCGTTCACCGACCCCGGGCAAGGGGTAGTAGCGCAGGCCGAGTGGTGTGCAGGGATCGATCTGCTGGCTGAGTTCGTTCAGTTCCCTGTCGGTGAAATGCTGCCGGAGCACACGACCGCCGCAGTTCGAGGCGCCGCCCACCAGCCATTGATCGCCGATCCGGTGACTGTAGACCCCATAGCTGGTGGATGCCACCGGGCGGTCGCAGAGCATCTTCAACACCAGCGTGCTGCCCAACGACGTGACGGCGTCGCCGGGCTGCTGGATGCCCGCCGCCAATGTGGCGGCGTTACTGTCGGTCGTGCCCGCTACCAGCAATGTGTCCCGGGGCAGTCCGAGCTGTCTTGCGATGTCGGCGTCGACCGGGCCCAGCATCGATCCGACCGGTTGCGCCCGCGGCAGCAGGCCTGGTGGGATCGCCAGGGCTTTTAACCATTCAGGCCAGTGTCTTGCGCCAGGGTCGTAACCCAGCTTCAGCGCGTTGTTTTCGTCGGACAGACCGAACACACCGCTCAGCCGGCCAAGAATCCAGTCGGCTTGGTGCAGGGCATGTTGCACCCGCTGTGCGTCGGGGGTGGATTGCAGCAGCCACAGCAGCTTGGCGAGCGCTGATCCGGGACCGCGCGCCGGGCTATCGGTGGGGGCATGGCGGCTGATCAGCGCGGCCTGGACGGATGCGCGTGTGTCGTCGTACATCAGGGCCGGTGTGCAGGGAACGCCCCGCGCGTCGCACAACAGCAGTGTGGCCGAGGTGCCGTCGACACTCAGTGCGCGCAGCTGTCCAGCGTGCTGGCCCAGCACTCCGACCAGCACGTGGCTGACCGCTTCCCACCAGTCTTGCGGGTCCTGTTCGCTGGCCCCGGCCTCCGGGTGTCGTGAATCGGGCAGCGGCTCGCGCGCCTCGGCAACGATCGCCCCTGCGTCGTCGATTGCGATTGCGCGACACCCGGAAGTGCCCAGGTCAATCCCGACATAGCAGTCGCGCTTGTTCCGGATTGGCGGCACCGGTCGTGTCAGGGGAGGTGGGCCGGAGTCTGGGGCATCCAGCCAACTGCGCGGTGCTCTGCGACCACGTGTGTATAGATGCCGCCTCGCACGTTGAACTCGGCGGTCAGGCGCATGAAGCGTGGGTCGGTCGCCCGCACCAGATCGTCGAGGATGCGGTTGGTTACCGCCTCGTGAAACGCGCCCTCATCACGGAATGACCAGATGTAGAGCTTCAATGATTTGAGTTCGACACACAGGGCGTCCGGCACGTACTCCAGGTGCAGGGTGGCAAAGTCAGGCTGGCCGGTTTTCGGGCACAGGCAGCTGAACTCCGGGATGCGCATGCGAATCGTGTAGTCGCGTTCGGGGCGTGGGTTCTGGAAGGTTTCCAGTTCTCTGCTCGGCTGGGTCGACATATTGGGTTCCTGGCGCTGGTTCGCAAAAAGCAGCGGATTATACCCAAGCGGCATAGTACTGCGTCCCGGCGCATTTGCCCCGGGACCGCATGACTTCAGCCTTTGAGCCTCGACGGCCGAGTCCCTGCGGCAGACTTCCTGCACCATCAGACACCCCAGAGCGCCGTTCAATGCCTGCCGGCCCGTCGGGTCAGTGCCATTCGGCACGATACGGACCGGCAAATTACTTGATGTTTGTCGTACTTAATTTTCAAAAACATATACTTAAGTTGCGGCAATAAACGGTTTTCTCGAATTTTTTCTGCTGCTTGTGCCGGCGTCGAGGCATCCTGTATCTTTGCGCGCCATGCGTCTGGAAAAAATCAAGCTGGCGGGCTTCAAGTCCTTTGTAGACCCGACCACCGTCCTGTTTCCCAGCAACCTCGTCGGCATCGTTGGGCCCAATGGCTGCGGTAAGTCCAATGTCATCGACGCGGTGCGTTGGGTGATGGGTGAAAGCTCGGCGAAGATGCTGCGCGGCGAATCCATGGCGGACGTCATCTTCAATGGTTCGAGCAGCCGCAAGCCGGTGGGTACCGCGACCATTGAGCTGGTGTTCGACAATTCCGACGGTAGCGCCGGGGGGCAGTATGCCCAATATGGCCAGATTTCGGTCAAACGTCAGGTCTCGCGCGATGGCCAGTCGACCTACTTTCTCAACGGCGTACGCTGCCGGCGACGCGATATCACCGATCTCTTCCTGGGCACCGGTCTCGGCCCGCGCAGTTACTCCATTATCGAACAGGGGATGATCTCGCGGATTATCGAGGCCCGTCCGGAAGACCTGCGGGTCTACCTCGAAGAGGCCGCGGGCATCTCCAAATACAAGGAAAGGCGGCGCGAGACGGAGAACCGCATTTCTCATACTCGCGAAAACCTCGATCGCCTGGACGATCTGCGTGAAGAGGTCCAAAAACAATTACGCCACCTGGAGCGGCAATCGGCCACTGCGCAGAAGTACAAGGCCTTGCGGGAAGAGGAGCGGCGTGTGCGTGCCGAGTTGCTGGTGCTGCGTCTGGACGACATGCTGGCCGACATCGAGCAAAGAGACCGGGCCATTGCGGAGCAGGAAAACAAACTGCAGTCCGCGATCGCCGACCAGCGTGGCCTCGAGGCGCAGATCGAGCAGCAGCGTGAGGCGCACGCCGAGACCAATGATGCGTTCAACGAGATTCAGGGTCGGTTCTACGCGGTTGGTTCCGAGATCGCGCGTCTCGAGGAGGCGATCCAGTATGCGCGCGAGGCGCGCCGCCAGCAGGAGAACGACCTGGTGCAGGCGCGCCAGTCGCTGGCCCAGGCGAGGGCTCTGAGCGAACAGGACAGCGGCCGCCTGGCACAACTGGCGGGTGAACTCGAACGCGATAAGCCGCTGTTGGAGGAGGCCCGCCTGCAGGCCGACACCACGGCCGCTGCGTTGCAGGATGCCGAAAGCGTGATGCAGCAATGGCAGGTCGACTGGGACCGGTTCAACCAGGGCGCCAACGAGCCTGCCCAGCAGGCCCAGGTCGAGCGCACCCGGATCAACCATCTCGAACAACAGGAGGTGCAGTTGAGGCGCCGCCTGGGACGCAACGAAGAAGAGCGCAGGCAACTGTCAGATGTCGCGCTGCAGGCCGAGATCGGCGAGCTGCAGCGTCGCGAGCTGGACGGTGAGGTGGGTCTTCAAACGGCCAGGGAGCGGGTCGAGGCCAGGGTCCAGTCGATTGTCGCCCTGCGCGAACGCAACCAGCAGGCGCAGGAAGATTTGGCGTCGGCGCGAGGCGAGCTGGAGACCTTGAACGGCAGGCTTGCCTCGCTTCAGGCACTTCAGCAGGCAGCGCGCGGCCAGGGCGACGAATCCGTCGGCCGTTGGCTGGGCGAGCGGGGCCTGGGCGAGGCCCGCAGGCTGCTCGAGACGCTGGAGGTATCGAGCGCTTGGCAAAAAGCGGTCGAGGTGGTGCTGGCCGAGCAGCTGCAGGCAGTAATGATCGGCGACCTGGGCCCTGCGGCCGCTGATCTTGCACGGCTCGACAGCGGAAATCTGACCCTGTTCGAAACCGAAGGCGAACGCATCGCAGCAAGGCCGGGCACACTGGCGACATTGGTCAACGGTCCTGCGCAGCTCACTCATCTGCTCAACAGCATCCACGTGGCGAATGATCTAGCCGAGGCATTGCAGCGGCGCGCCCAGCTTGCACCGGGTGAATGTCTGGTGACCCCCGATGGACTGAGAGTCGGGCGTGCTTGGGTGAGTGTTCAGCGTGGCAGCGATGCACAGGCGGGCGTGCTGGCGCGCGAACAGGAAATTCGCGAATTGGTTCGGCGTCGCGAAGAGCTGGGGCCGCGCGTAGAGCAACTGGCCGGGCAGTTGGCGGCGGATCGGCAGACGCTGAGCGAGGCGGAGCAGGCGCGCGAGGTTCAGCAGCGTGATTTCGAGTCGGCGCAGCGGGTGCTGGCCGAGGTGCGCGCTGTGCTGAGTGGCAAACAGGCGCGAGCCGAGCAGATCCGTCATCGTCTCGAGGGCCTGGAGAACGATGCGCAGGAGATCCGCCAGCAGATCGAGCAAAGCTCGGCCGATATGGAAGAGGCGCGCAGCCGATTGCACGAGGCCTTGGGCTCGATCGAAGATCTCGGCAAGCAACGCGAGCGACTGGTCGCGCAGCGTGACGAACTGCGCGGCAGGCTGGACGCAGCGCGCAGCGCCGCCAGCGAGGCCCGCAACCGGATGCATGAAATCGCGCTGCGGGTGGAATCCATGCGTAGCTCGGAGGGTTCCTTGCGGTCCGGTATCGACCGCATGCAGCAGCAGCTGGAACAGCTGGAACAACGCTGTGCCGATCTCGAAGGCACACTCGATGCCGGCAAGACGCCGATAGGTGAACAGCAGGTGCGACTGGAACAGCAGCTTCAGACTCGCGCCAGGGTCGAGGCCGAGCTGGCCGAGGCGCGCAAGGCGCTGGAATCGATAGACCACGAGCTGCGCGAGCGGGAGCGCTCGCGTCACCTGATCGAGCAGCGTGTGCAGGATGAGCGCGTGCGGCTTGATCAGGCGCGCATGGCACGGCAGGAAGTCGTGGTCCGCAGTCGGACGCTCGAGGAGCAACTGGGCGAGACCGGCTTCGAGCGTGAACAGTTGCATGGCGAGATGCCGCAGGAGGCGGAGGTCGCTGCCTGGGAGTCCCGTGTCGAGGGGCTTGCCAGCCGTATTCAGCGACTGGGTCCGATCAATCTCGCGGCGATCGACGAGTTCCAGGAACAAAGCGAACGCATGGCCTATCTGGACAGTCAGCACGACGACGTCAGTGAATCGCTGGCCACCCTCGAGGAGGCGATCCGCAAGATCGACCGTGAGACCCGCGCGCGTTTCAAGCAAACCTTCGATCGCGTCGACGCCGGATTCAAGGAACTGTTCCCCAAATTGTTCGGTGGCGGTCATGCCTACCTGGAGCTGACCGGCGAGGATCTGCTCGACACGGGTGTGACAGTGATGGCCCGGCCGCCCGGCAAACGCAACAGCAGCATCCACCTGCTGTCCGGGGGTGAGAAGGCGCTCACCGCGGTGGCGCTCGTTTTCGCGATCTTCCGCCTGAATCCAGCGCCTTTCTGTATGCTTGACGAGGTGGATGCGCCGCTTGACGACGCCAATGTCGGACGCTATTCGGCGCTGGTCAGCGAGATGTCCGAACACGTACAGTTCATTTTTATCACGCACAATAAGGTGACGATGGAGATCGCCAGGCAACTGAGCGGTGTCACCATGCATGAACCGGGCGTGTCGCGGCTGGTCTCAGTGGACGTGGAAGAAGCGGCGGCACTGGCAGCGGTCTGATTGGGGGCCTGCTCGCCGGGCCCAGAGAAAGCTCGAGAGACGGATTGACGGCAAAAGGCAATGGATCCAGATCTGGTCAGGCTCAGTTTGATAGTGTTCGGCGTCCTGCTGGTGGTGGGTATCTACCTGTGGGATCGCTACAAGCACGCCAGGCCGCATCATCGGACGGTGAAGCGACGGCCGCTCGAGATGCCGCTCGACGAGGCGGCGATCGATACCGGGCGCGAGGTCCGCACCGAACCTACTATCGACGATGTGACGGAATCGATTCCCGAGATGCGTGCCGCTGAACCACACGAGGCGCCAAGCGCAACCGGGCTGGGAGAGCGTGCCGCATCGCCGCTCGACCCGGAACCCGTCGAGCTCGGCGAGTGGGTGGCCGCGACACGCGATGCGGAACCGCAGTTCTCAATGGACCTGAATTTCGATGCGAATGACGAGGGCGATTATCTGAGCAGCGACCCGGCGCTGCGCGACGAAGTCGAGCGCAAGATCGTCGTGATCAACCTGGTGGCGCGCGGTGGCGCCTTTGCCGGCCCGGCGATCGAGAAGGCATGCGACGCCACCGGCCTCGAGCTGGGAGATATGTCGATCTATCATCGCCGCGACGAACACAGCGGGCGTGTGCTGTTCAGCATGGCCAGCATGGTTGAGCCGGGGATTTTCCCGGCCGACGGCATGGCGCGGTTCTCCACCCCGGGCCTGTCGATCTTCACCCAGCTACCCGGGGCGCGCGATGGTGTCGAGATCTTCGAAGCCATGCTGAGCACGGCGAACCGCTTCGCGTCTTTGCTCAACGGTGAGCTGCAGGATGAGCGGCACAACAAGTTCACGCGTCAGATGGAGAAGCACCTGCGTGATGCGATCGTCGAGCATCGGCGCCAAATCACGCTGGCGCGGAGCCGCCATTGAGTGCGACTGATGCGCTGTTTGCGCAGGCGCAGCGGCTGCGCGAGCAGATTGAGCATCACAACTACCGCTACTATGTGCTCGATGAACCCGAAGTGCCGGACAGCGAGTACGACCGATTGTTCCGGGCGCTTCAGGAACTCGAGGCCACGCATCCCGAACTGGTGACCCCCGATTCACCGACCCAACGGGTGGGTGGCACGCCGGCGGGCGCGTTCGAGGAAGTGGAGCACCTCGTGCCCATGCTGTCGCTGGACAATGCCCTGTCACCCAGCGCGATGGTCGAATTCGACCGTCGCGTCCGTGACAGGCTCGAGCGCACCGGTGACATCAACTACGCCGCCGAGCCCAAGCTCGACGGCCTGGCGATCAGCCTGCGCTACGAGGGCGGAGCGCTGCGGCAGGCCGCGACGCGCGGTGATGGCAGGCGGGGCGAGAACGTCTCGCAGAATGTGCGCACCATTGGCTCGGTTCCGTTGCGCCTGCGTGGCGAAGACTGGCCGCCGCTGCTCGAGGTGCGCGGCGAAATATTCATGCCGCATAGGGGCTTCGAGGCGCTGAACGCACGCCAGCGTGACCTTGGCGAAAAGACCTTCGTTAATCCGCGCAATGCGGCCGCCGGCAGCCTGCGGCAGCTGGATTCCAGGATTACCGCGAGCCGACCCCTGGCCATGTTCTGTTATGGCCTCGGCGAGGTCGACGGCCACCCGATGGCTGAGACCCACAGTGCCAATATGCGGCTGCTCAGAGGCTGGGGTCTGCCGGTCTCGCCCGAACTCGCGGTGGTGACCGGTCTGCAGGCCTGTGCCGCCTATTTCGCGGCAATCGCCGAACGCCGCAACAGTCTCCCGTACGACATCGATGGCGTGGTGTTCAAGGTGGACAGCATTGCCGATCAACAGCAGCTGGGTTTTGTCTCGCGGGCACCGCGCTGGGCGATTGCACAAAAGTTTCCCGCCCAGGAGGAGCTGACCGTGATCGAGGCGGTCGAGTTCCAGGTTGGACGAACAGGCGCGGTGACGCCGGTGGCGAGGCTCAAGCCGGTGTTCGTCGGTGGTGTCACCGTCAGCAACGCGACCCTGCACAATATGCAGGAGGTGCATCGCAAGGACGTCAGAATCGGCGACACGGTGTTCGTGCGGCGCGCCGGTGACGTGATTCCCGAGGTCGTGCGCGTGCTGCCTGAACGCCGTCCCAACGGGGCCAGGGAGATCCAGATGCCGGCACACTGCCCGGTGTGCGGTTCGGATATCGAACGCCTCGAGGGCGAGGCCGTGGCCCGTTGTTCCGGCGGCCTGTTTTGCGCGGCCCAGCGTCGAGAGTCGGTAAAGCACTTCGCATCGCGTCGGGCGATGGATATCGAAGGGCTCGGCGACAAGCTGATCGAACAGCTTGTCGATCGGGACATGATCGCCGATCCTGCCGACCTGTTTGCGTTATCGGCGTCAGACCTGGCGGCGCTGGAGCGAATGGGTGAGAAATCGGCGCAGAATCTGGTCGACGCCCTCGCGAAATCACGCCGGACCACGCTGGCGCGTTTTCTCTACGCGCTTGGCATCCGCGAGGTGGGCGAGGCGACCGCGCAGGCCCTGGCCCGGCAGTTCGGCGGTCTCGATGCGATCCGCGCCGCCAGTGAGGAGGCGCTGCAGGAGACGCCCGATGTAGGACCAGTGGTGGCGCGGCACCTGTTTACCTTTTTGCGCCAGCCGCACAACCGGGAGGTGATCGGCAAACTGCTGGCCGCCGGGGTCGAGTGGCCGGAGAGCGACCCGCTGCCGGCGGCCGGTGAATTGCCGCTGGCCGGCAAGACCTTCGTGCTCACCGGGGCTCTTTCGGAGCCGCGCACGGCGGTGAAGGAGCGGCTGCAGGGGCTCGGTGCCAAGGTTGCTGGCAGTGTGTCGAAGAAGACCGACTATCTGGTTGCCGGAGCGGATGCCGGCAGCAAGCTGGGCAAGGCCAAGGAACTCGGTGTCGAGGTCGTGGACGAAGCGGCTTTGGATGAGCTGATCGCCCGCGCGATGCAGGGGTGATGGCCCCAGTCTGGGGCATTGCAGCGGCGCCATGCACCAGCTTGTGGCGTCGGCCCCTTCTGGCAGTGGTCGGATGGGGCGCTGCGGGGACCCTCGATGGTCGGCCCGCCTTGACGCTCGCAGGCGGGCGGGGGACACTCGGGCGAGCTTTGCTGGCTCGGCGGCCCACGCATGGGGGCACTGTGGCACGGTCGTCGCATAATTGAATAATTCCAGAAGAACCCGCTGCAGGTGGGAGGAGATCCAACAAAATGAAAGCAAGATTCGGAATCGGACTGGGCGCGGTGCTTGCGCTGACTGGCGTCGCGCATGCCGGGGCGACGTTGGACGCAGTCAAGAACAAGGGTTTCGTCCAATGCGGTGTCAGCACCGGTCTACCGGGCTTTTCGGCCGCCGATGACAAGGGTGCGTTCACGGGCATCGATGTCGACATGTGCCGTGGGGTTGCCGCGGCGATCTTCGGCGATGCGGACAAGGTCAAGTACAGCCCATTGACCGCCAAGGAGCGCTTCACCGCGCTGCAATCCGGCGAGATCGACATGCTGCCACGCAATACGACCTGGACCTACACGCGCGACAGTTCCCTGGGTCTCAACTTCACCGGCGTGAACTATTACGACGGCCAGGGCTTTCTGGTCACCAAGAACCTCGGCGTGAAGAGTGCACTGGAGATGGACGGTGCGTCTTTCTGTATCCAGGCCGGTACGACCACGGAACTCAACCTGGCGGACTATTTCCGCACCAACGGGATGAAGTACACGCCGATCACGTTCGATACCTCGGACCAGACCATCAAGGCGTTCGAGGCCGGGCGCTGCGACGCGCTCACCTCGGACCAGTCACAGCTCTACGCCCTGCGCATCAAGCTGCAGGATCCGAACAGCGCCATGGTGCTTCCGGAGGTTATCTCGAAGGAGCCGCTGGGGCCCGTGGTGCGGCAGGGTGACGACGAGTGGTTCAATATTGTGAGGTGGACCCTGTTCGCGATGATCAATGGCGAAGAGCTCGGCGTTTCGTCGACCAACGTTGATGAAATGAAGGCCAAGAGTACCGACCCGAACGTGCGGCGCCTGTTGGGCCTCGAAGGTGTCAAGGGCGAATGGATGGGGCTCCCGGACGAGTGGGGCTACAACATCGTCAAACTGGTTGGCAACTACGGTGAGGTGTTCGAACGCAATGTCGGCGAGGGCAGCGCGCTTGGCATTTCGCGCGGTCTCAATGCATTGTGGAGCAAGGGTGGGATTCAATACGCGCCGCCGATCCGCTGAGTGCTCCAGCGTTTGACCAAGGTTACCAGCTCGCCCGGCGCGCCGGGCGAGCTGGTCGAGAACACACTGGTTTGATCGCACATAAATCTCATGTCAGCTGAGCAGTCCACCCGCAGCTCCGCCAGCAAGGTCCCGCTGTGGCGACTGCCGGCGTTCCGGGCGATCGTCTTCCAGGTCCTGCTGGTGCTGGGCATCCTGGCATTCGGCTACTACCTGCTGAGCAATACGCTGCAGAACATGGAGCAGCGTGGCATCACGACCGGCTTCGGTTTTCTGTCCAACGAGGCGGGCTTCGGCATATTGCAGAGCTTGATCCCGTACGACGAGACCTACAGCTACGGTCGCACCTTCCTCGTCGGACTGCTGAACACGCTGCTGGTCGCTGTTCTGGGCATCTTCTTCGCGACAATGCTGGGTTTTTTCATCGGTATCGCCCGCCTTTCGCCCAACTGGCTGGTGGCACGTCTTGCCACCGCTTACATCGAGATCTTCCGCAATATCCCGCTGCTGCTGCAGATCATGTTCTGGTACTTTGCGGTTCTGCGTCCCCTGCCGCTCCCGCGCCAGAGCCTTAGTGTGGGTGACGCAGTCTTTCTCAACAATCGTGGCCTGTTCATACCCAAGCCGGTTGCCGAGGACGGCTTCTGGCTGGTTGGTCTGGCCTTCGTCGTGGCCGTGTTGGCCGTCATCGGTATTGCGCGCTGGGCGCGTCGGCGCCAGAACGCGACCGGCGCACAGTTCCCCACGGCCTCAGCCGGTCTGGCCTTGCTGGTCGGTGTGCCGCTGCTGGTTTACTGGCTGAGTGGTTCGCCGCTGCACTGGGACTATCCGGTACTCGGCGGCTTCAATTTCAGCGGTGGCCTGGAGGTAATCCCGGAACTCGCGGCGCTCACCCTGGCTTTGAGCATCTACACGGCAGCCTTCATCGCGGAGGCGGTGCGATCCGGCATCATGGCGGTCAGTCACGGTCAGACCGAGGCCGCCTACGCGCTGGGTCTGCGTCCGCGTGTCACGCTCAAACTTGTCGTCATCCCACAGGCGATGCGAGTGATCATCCCGCAGCTCACCAGCCAGTACCTGAATCTGACCAAGAACTCCTCGCTTGCCACCGCGATCGGTTATCCGGACCTGGTCAACGTGTTTGCCGGCACGACGCTCAATCAGACGGGTCAGGCGGTTGAGGTGATAGCGATGACGATGGCCGTGTACCTCTCGATCAGCCTGGCGATCTCCATGTTCATGAACTGGTACAACAAGCGCAATCAGCTGATTGAAAGGTAGGATAGGTGACTAGTCATACCCCGCATCCAGACCTCGCGCCACCGTCGACCAGTGTCGGTGTGATCGGTTGGATGCGTGTCAACCTTTTCTCATCCTGGCCGAATTCGCTGCTCACGCTCGGCGCACTCTATGTCCTGTACCTGACGATCCCTCCGCTGATTGAGTGGGCCTTCATCAAGGCGCACTGGCTTGGCGATTCGCGCGAGCCCTGCGACCTGGAAAAAGGGGGTGCCTGCTGGGTGTTCGTCCGGGTGCGGTTCAACCAGTTCATGTACGGGCTGTACCCCGTGAGCGAATATTGGCGCATCAATCTCGCTGCCGTGCTGTTGGTGGTTTTGATGGTCCCACTGTTCATCAAGCGTTTCCCGTGGAAGCTGGGGCTCGGCCTGTTCATCCTGGTCGGCTATCCGATCATTGCGTTCTTTCTTTTCTCGGGCGGTATTCTTGGCCTCGAACATGTCGAGACCACCCGTTGGGGCGGTCTGACGCTGACACTCATCCTCTCCTCGGTTGGGATGGCCGCTTCGTTTCCGCTCGGCATCCTGCTGGCGTTGGGTAGGCGGTCGACCATGCCGATCGTGAAGTCCCTGTCGGTCGTGTTCATCGAGTTCTGGCGTGGCGTGCCCTTGATCACGGTATTGTTCATGTCTTCGGTGATGCTGCCCCTGTTTCTGCCCGAAGGGACGCATTTCGACAAACTGCTCAGGGCGATGATTGGTATTGCCTTGTTCCAGTCGGCCTATATCGCCGAGGTCGTGCGCAGCGGCCTGCAGGCGATACCTAATGGACAATACGAGGCGGCGCAGGCGCTCGGCCTGAGCTACTGGCGTAGCATGGGGCTGATCATATTGCCGCAGGCGCTGAAGCTGGTCATCCCGGGCATCGTCAATACCTTCATCGCACTGTTCAAGGACACGACTCTGGTATTGATCATCGGCCTGTTCGATATGCTCGCGATGATTCAGGCCGCGCTGGCGGACCCGAATTGGCTCGGTTTCGCGATCGAGGGCTTGACCTTTGCCGCGTTCGTCTACTGGATTTTTTGTTTCGGTATGTCCCGCTACAGCATGGCGCTGGAGCGCAAGCTGCATACTGGCCACAAGCGCTGACCTCTGGAGCAACTCATGTCCGACTCGCCGAATTCCCGCCCGGATCCCGCTGTTTCGGGCG
>Ga0316190_10002982_pt1 | contig 12323 bp, 10 predicted proteins | sample Eddworburrow2_MG_FD_204929 | JGI IMG/M metagenome (GOLD analysis project Ga0316190, IMG submission 204929) | Coastal sediment microbial communities from Maine, United States - Eddy worm burrow 2 | ecosystem: Environmental > Aquatic > Marine > Coastal > Sediment | place: USA: Maine | collected... | reverse complement strand
ATCCAGGGATATTAAGCCATCAGCTTAATTCACTTAGCCGGTACTCACTTTTCTCCAGCCAATCCTGGTGGATGGTGATGCCCCAGCCTGGTTCAGCAGGCAAATGAAGGCTTCCGTTTTCAATTTGAAGTTCCGGAGCATACATGGCCATGGCTTCGTCGTTGATGCCGCCGGTTTCAATGGAGAACTCAAGGTATTTCCCCGGATTTGGAATGGCTCTCATCAGGTGCAGGGTAAAGAGAGTAACCATGCCATGGTTGGCCGAATGGGGAATGCAGGGGATTCCCATCCTGTTAGCCATCAAAGCTGTTCTCCAGGTTCGGGTGATCCCTCCCAGGTAGAGTGGATCGGGCTGGATGATGTCGAAGGTGTGGGAGTTGATCATTCGTCGCCATTGTGCAATATCGTTGTCCTGTTCACCTCCGGATACATCCATCTTCAATGCATCGCTGACCTCTTTGATCCACTCGGTTTCCCAGTAAGGACAGGGTTCTTCAAACTGGACAACCCCATTTTCCTCCAGCATTCGTCCGTAATGGATGGCCCAGTCCGGGGTATAGCAGCTGTTGGCATCCGCCAGAAGGGAGCAGGTATCTGCCAGAGCTGGTCCCATGGTGGCGATCATATCCTCAGTCCGGTTCTCCCAGGCATCGCCATTGCGGGAAGCCTCCTTCCCGATCCGGTATTTGAAGGCAGTGATCCCCTTTTCATCCCTGAGGCGAATCATTCTTTCCACTTCTGCATCGGGGGTAATGCTTCTGCTCATGCTTGATCCGTAAATGGGGACCGGTGTGACCTTTCCTCCCAGGAGTTCACAGACGGGTTTGCCCTGTATCTGTCCATACAGGTCCCAGATGGCTGTATCGATGCCACCCAGGGCGCGACTTACATAGGACCATGGATATTTGAGGTTCCCTTCTATGCAAAGATCCACGATGAGGTCAATATGGGCAGGATCCTTTCCCAGGACCATATGAGCCAGGTTGCGATGCAGCAAGGTGGCAGCGATATCAGAATTGTAGGTGGAAATCTGTCCCCAGCCCGAAGCACCATTGTCCGTGCTCACCTTTACCAGAGCAATATCCCGTTTGGAGAAGGTCTCGATCTTTGCGATACTCAAACCTTCCTCGATAATGGAGAAATCCTTGTACCCTTCCGTCCTGCCTTGGTGCAAATAGGGAGGACCTGATCCCGGACGTAACTTGTTTCCGGATTCCTCCGCCTTATTGCCTATCTGACTGCACCCGGCCACACCCGTAAGTATGGCTGCTGAGGCAGAGTTAAGGATAAATGATCTGCGTTTCATATATTTTAAAGTCTGCCATACAATTTAAACAATTGCTGTGAATGGGCGTTTGCTTTGCTATAGAAATTAATGTATTTTCTGCCTTGCAAAATCCCCATGATGAAGATGGTATTTACGAGAAAAATATTTCTGTTGGCCCTAGGCCTTGTAATTATTGGTGGCTGCAGCCATTCCTTTGATTCCAATGTACTGGACCTCTCCTTCTACCAGTGGAATTTTTGGCAAGATGTGGATGCCACTCTGGATGACGGGTCTCCCTCCTGCGGTTGGGAAGCTTTGCATCGGGGGACAGGGAAACTGGTGAGGATTCCGGCCCTCGCTGAGGAATACTTTCCCGGGGAAAGCGCAGCAAAGGTCTACTGGTATCATTGTCGCTTCACCCTGCCTGAGGACTGGGAAGACAGAGAGGTCACCCTTAACTTTGAGGATGTGGGACCGGCAACACAAGTTTTTCTGAACCAGGATCAGGTGGGCTCTCACCTGGGGGAAGAAGGAGTATTTGAGATTGAGGTGACAGATGTGATCTTCTACACTCGCGACAACCATCTGGCTGTCAGGATTGTGAGTTCTGACCAGGGAAGAGGAGGAATAGGCGGAACAATCACAATAAGTTCAGAGAATCCGGGTGGGGAGACTCCTCAATAGGTCCGCGTTTTATCCCTTCCTGGCAATTTCTATATCCTCTGCCACCCATTCGGTAATCTTTGTCCAGTCCACATAACCTACCCGGTTTGTCCAGAGGGGATTTAGATTTTGCTCAAGTGCTGACTCTGTGTAAAGCTTCCAGATGGCCAGAGCCTCGGTGAGCTGGGTTACAGCTTCTTCCTGGTAGGATTGTATGCTTGTTGCCCTGTACAATGCGAGCTTGGTAGCTCCTTCAATCTTATGGGCATAGTATTGCCCGAGCAGGGCCATGGTGCGGATATCGTGCAGGGTGAATCCCAGCTCACGGTGATCGCCAGGATCCAGGGATCCCACGATGTCCAGAGCTAAGTTTGAATGTGCATGTAATTTTTGAGCTACTTCCAAAGGAGTTGCCAGATCAGTATTTCCCTGGGTCTCTTGCATCTGCACATAATCAGGAATGGACTGGAATCCCGAATAAACATGTGGAGGCAGGTTAATGAAGCGGTTTACATCATGAAATCCGCTTTCGTTCCGGGCATATTCCGGACGGCTCTTGCAAGCCTCAATGTACCATTGGAAATCAAGTGGTCCCCAGTGAAAACCTGTAGTGGTGGGATATATCATGGAAGCTTCCTGCCAGGCGGTGAAAAGTCTTTCAGCATCTATTTCAGGATATCGGTGCTGAAGAATTTGTGTGAAGCGTTCGTTGGAAATCTCAGGATTGTAGCCCAGGCGGCCCCACATCATCCAGTGGTACCAGTGCTTTACAATCTCAATCTGTCGTGGAGATTCCGGATCTTTCATAAGGAATTCCCGGCCCCAGATCCATTGATCTGAGCCATAGTAGTATCCCCTTGATACATCCATGGGAATGTTTTGAATAAACTCCCGTACAAAATCAGGCGCACCCCAGCGGTACTGGTATGCATCATCATTCCGGAGGGTCCAGATGGTTTTCATCCCTTCAATCTCTTTTACAAAATTTTCGTGGAATGGCTGCCTGGTGGAGCTCATTACATGGGCTTTTGCATACTTGAAGCTGAAGAGAAATTCGATGTTCTGGTGCTCAATCAGTGGCTCGAATTTCTTAGCGATATCCAGGGCGCCTGCCATATGCTGCCTGTGAATAAAGGTGAATTTCCGGTCCGGCAAAGCAGATGCTGCGTCCAGAACACCCTGTGCATAAGTTTCATATGCCCAATCCTCCTTCTCCTCAAAATCTGATCCGTACATGTTTTCCCCAGTGGTTAAGCCGATCCCGGCCAGGTGAGGATAGGTGAGGAACATCTGTTTGACACTTTTCCTGAAATAGTCCCGCGTATGCGGATTATCTATTTTATCTGTGATTCCGTATTTTTCCCCGGTTCCGTTCACAAATATGTTCCAGGTCACTACGTAGAAATCGATGTTCCGGCCTTTGGCGTAACTCATTACCTTTTTCCAGAATTCAATCTTTTCATCCATGGAAATCTCCTTGACGATTTCCGGATCAGCAAGAATCTCAGGCTCCGAAAAGCCCATCCCTTCTAAACTGTAGTTTTCTTTCCACTCCACCGTGGAACGATGGACGTCATCCAGGGCAATCCCCTCATAACCCGGTACCCTGACCATGGAAGGGAAGGGGTGGAGACTCCAAAGGGAAATATAGTTGAAACGATAGCGGGCCAGGTTATCTATATATTCCTTCCAGAAGTCATAACTCCACATTTCAGGAATGTTCTTCTGGGCTGCATCACTCACATCGGTGTAGCTTGGAGTCCGGGCATCCAGGGGGATGTTGAATTTTGTTCCCCTGCGCTCCATGTGAGGATTCTGGGTGCACTCCTGTACATCCTCCATTCCATACAGTTTAATCTGCTCGGCAAGCTCCAATCCTCCATACATGGCACCTGCATCGTCCGCACCAATCACATGAAGAGCCTCCGTTTTTCTTTGAATGCTAAAACCCTCTTCTTTCAAGGCTGTATTATCGGATTGTATGGATAGTACAATGTCTGCTTGCTCCCTGGTAACTACCTTGACATCCATCCCCTTCTCCAGAAGGGCAGCAGATATTTCTTCTACGGCAAAGCCAATTCTGGGATCGGCCGAATCGGCTGAAATGCTGATGCTTTCATTGGCCGGTGTACAAGCCTGGGACAATCCCAGGATGAGAATGATTCCCAATACACGAACTGAAAGAGTTGTTTTCATATGCGATAGATTTCTTTATTGACCATCTTCATTAAGCCATTGTAATCTTCCGTGCGCATCATTTCCTGAATTTCCTGACGATTCAGGGTTGAAGCCAATCGGTAGGCTCCTCTCGTTATTTCCGAATGCCTGTTGAAGAAATCTAATACGTCGAAAATGCGTGGTGAGGCATCTGTGGTAAAATACTTGTTATATCCGTATTCCTGTGCCCAGAACATAAGTTCCACGTAATGCAAAAAATGGCGACTGGCACCCACCAGGTCCCAATCGGCCTTTGTATCGTTATCGTTGGTATGGATATAGGCATCATAGCCGCTTTCGTAGATAAGCGAAAGTGCCTGAGCGGGATTCTCCTGACTTTGCAGGGAATGGCCCATGTCGATGGTGATTCCCGTGTTTTTGCATTGAACATCCTTTAAGAGCAATAATCCTTTGGCAGTTGAGTCAATCTGACAATGCACTCGGGTTTCTGAATATTTGGGTTCAATGAATAGGGGAATTTCAGGCAGATAGTCCGCTGCTTCCCCAATGGTCTCCACCATGTAGTTCCAGGCAGTTTTGTAGTTGATCTGGAAAAGTACATCGTATCCATCGCTCAGGGGACAGCAGCTTACGTGGGGTGCGCCCACTGCCTTGGCAAAATCCTTGGCCTTTTTAATCATGGCTACGGCCCGATCCCGAATTCCCTTGTCGGGTCGCGATAAGGCACCTGGAACCCATTCTGCCTCTTTTTTCACATTGACATTGATGGCTGCAAAATCCAGATTGTACCTGTCCATCCAGGCCCTGGTTTCTCCGGGTTCCCCATTCTCGTAAGGGAAAACCATTTCTACCCCTGTGAATCCCTCAATTTTAGATACAAATTCCAGCTTCTCTTCTGTGCTTACCGGTCGCTGGTATTCGGAGAATCTATCCTGGGTTTTTCCCAGGAAACCAATGATGACTCCTTGCTTCAATTCGGTCATTATGTTTTAGCTATTAGGATTTCAATAATTCTTTAGTGGTATCTGCCAGGATTTCCAGCAAGAGATAACAGGAGCTGGCTCCTGCATCGAGTACTCCACGTGAGCGCTCTCCCAGACGGCTTGCGCGCCCAAGCTTGGCTACCATATCTTTGGTTGAATCGCGGCCGGCTAAGGCCGCAGCTTTCATCTCATCCAGGGAAAGCTCAAACTTTTTGCCTTCCGTGGCTGCAGCTTTAAAAGCTTCCACAGCCGGAGCAAGTGTATCGACCAGGGTCTTATCGCCAGGCACCGCAGGTGAAATGGATTGAACTGAGCTTAGCATGGCATCTACGGCGCTGACCATGGTCTGCAGGTCAATTTCTTCCTTCCCCTCCAGTTCTTTGGCAAAACCGCGAAACATCTTCCCATAGAGGGGTCCCATGGAGCCGCCAATTTTCATGATCAGGATCTTTGCAAGGACTTTGGCGGAATAGGCCAGGTCGCCCGGGGCTTTTTCCAGTTCCGCAGCACACATGCTGAATCCCTTATTCATATTGACACCATGGTCGCCATCACCGATTAATCCATCGATATCGCTCAGGTATTGTTTGTTTTCCTGGATGCTTGCGATCATCCGGTCGATAATCACTGCACCCTCACTGTTTTTAAAAGTACTCATGCGCTTTTTAAAATGATTCAGATGCGTTGAAACTGGCGCATTCCCACAGAATCGCATTCATAATCCATACACTTCTTCAGCTCCTCATCCAGCTTCATAAGGGTCAGCGTAGCACCGGCCATTTCCAGGGAGGTAAAGTAGTTGCCCACATAGGAAAGATACACCTTCAGACCTTTATCTTCCAGAAGCGCAACCACATCCCTGTAAAGGATATAGAGCTCCATGACCGGGGTGGATCCCAGTCCGGAGATAAGTACCACCACCTCGTCACCCTTTTCGAAAGGAAGGTCGGGGACCACCACATCCACCATGCGTTTCGCCACCTCTGCGGCAGTTTCCAGGTCTGCTACCTCGATTCCTGGTTCTCCATGATGTCCGATGCCTACCTCCATTTTTCCGGGATCCACAGAAAAGTTCGGGTGTCCCACATCGGGGATGGTACATCCGCTTAGTCCCACCCCAATGCTCCGTGTATTATCAATGGCTTTCTGGGAGGCGGCAATCACCTCATCCAGGGATGCTCCCATGGCTGCGCTGGCACCCCCCACTTTCCACATAAGTATTTCTCCTGCCACCCCCCGCCGTTTTTCTCTTTCAGTGAGAGGGGCCGACGGAACATCGTCGTTAGCCACTACTGTTTTTACCTGGATTCCCTCATCCTCAGCCTCTTCCATGGCCATGGCCACATTCATATTGTCGCCTGCATAGTTGCCATACAGGATGGCAACTCCCTGGCCGCTGTCAGCTTCCTTGATGGCATCGAGGAACATCTGGGCAGGGGGAGAGGAAAAAATTTCGCCTACCGCCACTGCGTCGCACATGTTTTTTCCGACATATCCCAAAAATGCGGGTTTGTGTCCCGAACCTCCTCCGGTCACAATGCCCACTTTATTTTCCACCGGAGCATGTTTGTATTTCAAAACCCGTTCATTTTCGGTCATGCTCACCAGGTCGGGGTAAGCCTTTACATATCCCTGGAGCATATCATCCACTACCAGCGAAGGATCATTGATAAACTTTTGCATGCTTCTATTTTTTAAAGGATTCTTTTTCGAGGGCGTGCATGGTATCCACTTTGGGTGCCGAACGGCCACCCTGGAATTCCGCCTTTAGCCAGGCATCCACAATGGTTTTAGCCAGTTCTTCTCCCACCACACGGGATCCCATGGTAAGTACCTGGGCATTGTTGCTGGCACGCAGGCGCTCGGCCGAAAACACATCGTGGCAAACTCCTGCAAATACCCCTTCTACTTTATTGGCAATCATAGCCATACCCAGTCCGGTTCCACAGATCAGGATGGCCCGGTCGAGTTTTTCGGCCTGTACCTTCCTGGCCAGGTGGTATCCAACTTCGGGATAGGTGGCATCGGCCTTGATTCCGTTATAGTTGAGGTCTTCCACCTCAATTCCCTTGCTTTGCAGATGTTCAAGCAATACCTTCTTCAGGCCAAAGGCCGCATCGTCTGCATCAATTACAATTTTATTCACTTTCCATTATTTAGGTTTACCTGGTAATATCAGGCATAATTTCAGCAAGATAGTTGAGACTCTCCTCCACCCACCTGTCCGGATCTTTCACAAATCCGCCGCTGGCCTCACTGCCCATTTCTATTCCGGCCACACAGGGTTCACCATATTTAAGACAGTTCTCTTCAATACCCAGAGCCAGCAAGCGATCCACGTAGGCCTTGAAATCTACTGCTCCGGTCCCCAGTATGGAGTTGGTGTGGGCAAAGGATTCGGTCTCACTCAGATGTACATGGAGCAGCCTGTCCTTGAGTTTATCCAGCATTTCAGGTTCTTCCCGGGTAATTACCAGGTGTCCAACATCCACGTTGGGATAGACATTGGGCAGTCCCAGGTCTTTCACCACCCTGGCCAGCTTGTAGGTGCTGTTTACAATGAAATAAACATGGGGATCCAGTTCAAAGCCAACCAGCAGGTTCTTGTCCAGGCACCACTCGGCAAACCTACCTACGTTTTCCAGCATATAGAGCCAGGATTGTTCAGGACTGGTCCCAAGTTCATAAAGTCCGCCTCCCCAGCAGACCAGCAGTTGCCGGCCGCCCAGCTCCATCTGAAAGTCGGCGCACTGTTTCATGTATTCAAATACGGCATCCCGCTTTTTGGGATCCGGATGGGCTGTATCTTTGGTAGCCACCATCAACATTTGGGTGCTGTGTATTCCATTATCCTTCACGATCCGAACGGCTTCCTTCTTTTGCTCCTTGCTCATGGTGGCAGGATTTCCTTTACGGATCCCGGCGTATTCAATGTATTTGAATCCAAATTTGGCTGCGCTTCTGAGTGACTCTTCCGGTCCCCTGTTGCCAACTTCGTAAACCAGAGTATTTAGTGCTAGTTTCATGTTTCTCTATCTCTTATTTCCCTGGGCTATTATGGGTTTATCCGGACTCATTGACAGCCAGAGTACAATGGCAATGGCTGAAAGAGCCATGCATACGTAAAAGAAGGGCTGGAAACTGCCGGTCCATTCATAAAGATAAGGGAATGCGATGATCGTTACAAATGCTCCCAGATTCCCGGCCATATTCATGGTCCCCGAAACCGCACCTGCATTTTCTTTGCCGATATCAATGCAAAAGGCCCAGGAAGGACTCAGGGTCATATCGGCCCCGAAAATGGCGACCGCGAGAAAAATGATAGCTAAGTGAGGGCTGTCAATATTGGCCATCATCAGCATGCCGAAAGCAGCCAGCACAAATCCGGTCATGGCAGGCAGTCTTCTGGATATAAGCACATTACGTTTCTTATACAGACGGTCCACCCAGAGGCCTGATACCCAGTTCCCTGCAGCGCCTGCAAACAAAGGGATCATGGCATAGAGTCCCGCCTCCACGCCTCCCAGGGCAAAACGGTCTTTCAGGTAAGGGTACATCCAGGTAAGAGTAAAGTAAAATGTAAAATTGCTGGCCATATATTGCAGCATGGCCAGCCACATGTTCCTGGAAGCCAGGATGCTTCCAAAACTAAGCTCTGCTTTTCCGGCTTTGGAAGGGCCCTCCCTGTTTTCCAGAATATAGGCTTTTTCCTCTTCGCTAATGGCTCCCGATTCCTCAGGAGTATTCCTGAACAGGGTTCGCCAGAGAAGGGCAAACACCAGTCCGATGCCCCCGAAAATCACGAAGCTGAGTCGCCAACCCACGCTTCCGATAATAATAGCCACCAGGGGAAGGGCAAAGGCCGCTCCAATCCGTGAACCTGAAAAATTGATTCCCTGCACAATACCCCGTTCCTTCACAGGGAACCAGTTATATACTACCTTGGCCAGGCTGGGGAAGGCACCGGCTTCCCCGGCACCAAAGAGGAAGCGGATAATCAGCATACTGAGGTAGTTCCATGCTGCACCGGTAAGTGCAGTCAGCACCGACCATAAGGCTACAATAGTGGCAATTACGCTTCGCGGACCTTTGCGATCGGCCCACTTCCCGGCGGGAGTCTGAAAGAGGGCATATCCCAGGGTAAACATGGCCATCACCCATCCAAAATCTGTAAGGTCGAAATTCAGATCTGAGGATATTTCCTCTTTAGCAGCCGAGATGCATGCCCGGTCAATATAAAGCAAGACCGTAAGCATAAAGGTGGAGAAGACGAGCAGAATGCGAATGGGGAAGGGGCGTTTTTTCATTACATTTTGTTAAATTCCATGTGTCTTATCAAGTAAAGATAATTTTGTTCCACCAATTTAATCACTATAGCTACCATGAACCGACGCGACTTTTATAAAAACAGCAGCCTGATGGGACTTGGACTGCTGACCGGATCAAAATTGCTTGCTTCCGAAAAAAATGCAGAGTTTGGACCGGATTACTATAAGGAAGAAGCAAAAAAACTTCCTGCCAGGCATTTTGATGTGGTCATCGCAGGAGCTGGAACAGCCGGTGTTATTGCTGCCATTGCTTCGGCCAGGCAAGGAGTGAAGACCTTGCTGGTGGAATCAAAAGGCTATCCCGGTGGTACTGCTGTGGAAGGAGGAACAGCCCTTCACAGTTTCTACAATCTCTGGAAAGCATTTCCAGGGGTGGAAAAGAAGCAATTGGTAAGGGGCATACCGGCTGAGATGATCGATCGCCTTACAAAAAGAGGAGGTGCCACAGGCTACGCTGAAATGAAACGCTATTTTGATTACGATTCAGTTTGTACGGCCATTGATACGGAAATGTATAAGCTCAATGCTTTTGAGATGCTTAATGAGGCCGGGGTAAATGTATGTGTGAATACATTTTTAGCTGGAGCGATCAGAAAGGGAGACAGGGTGGAAGGTGTTATTCTTGAAAGTCATGCAGGCCGTGAGGCTGTCTATGCGAAATCATTTGTGGATTGTACCGGATATGCCGATTTAGCCGCCAAAGCAGGTGCCGATTATTCGGAGCCAAACGATTATGCCGTGGTAAACAGCATGGGACTGGGGAATGTGAATATCGAACGATATTATGCCTTCCTTGATTCACGCGACTCTGTGGGACAGCTTGCCTATGGGGTACGCAGCGGAAGACCGGGACAGATTATCCGTTTGGGGGCAGAAGGTGCCAATGGCTATCCGGAGGCATTTCGGGAGGGCGCAAAAGAAATAGGGATGTCAGCTATTTCCACCACGGTGCATGATAATTATCTCATGTTTATAAAACTGAATCTGAAGATGCCCGTGAGCCCCACAAACCGCGATGAAGTATCCAAGGCTGAGTTAACTCTTCGGAAAAATATGCAGAAGGGCCTGGAACTGTTTAAAGAGCACATCCCCGGCTTCGAAAGAGCCTTTATTACCCGAACCAGTCCCACTCTTTGTATTCGCAGAGGCAGGCTCATTACCTGCGACTACGATATCAGCCATGAAGATGTGATCAAGGGTGAGCATTTTGACGACGATGTATTTGTATACGGATTTCATGATATGGCACCCAAATTTCAGATAAAGGACGGAGGAAGTTACGGGATTCCTTACCGTGCCCTCTGTGTAAAGGATATCAGCAATTTGTACGTTTCAGGGATGATGATCACCACAGACCACCGCGCTCATATGTCCACAAGAAATACAGTAAGTTGCATGGGTCAGGGCCAGGCTTCAGGAACTGCTGCTGCCTTATGCGCACAAAAGAATTTGGATTCCCGCGATTTAAAATACCAGGATTTGCGGGAAGCTCTTATTACCGGAAAAGTATACTTTGAAGGCTAGTTGCTCACAACATTCAGGCTAAAACAGCTCCCTGATCACTTCTGCATCCAGCACGGTTCCGGGATCAAATTCCGGAGAATTCATGTATTCAAGGGTGGAAAGCAGGAGCTGCTTCGACGTGGGACGGGATTCAAGATCGTGGCTCAGGTCGATGCTGCATACCATTAGTTTGCCCCCATTTACACTGGCTTCGAAGAGCAAACCAAGCCGTCGGTTTTCAAACCAGGTGTCGATGGGCTGGATCAGCGGTTTCAAATCGGCCGGCAGGTGGTCCAGGATCATGGCCTGAGAGTGGCTTACCGGGTCCCACCACTGCCAGTTGCTGTGGTACTCGGTGGGAAAGTCCTGAAATACCTGATGTTCCGGATCGCAGAGAATCCCCAGGGTATGGGGTGCCTGATTGCTTGTCCATGCCGTATTCCAGAAGATGCTTGAGAAACCGATGGCCACCTCTGCTCCGTGGGACTTGTTCACCTGGCCATGAGAGAGAAGCAATACCGATTCCCCCCTTGACAGTTTCCTGAGTGCCTTCTTGTCAAGTTGCCGGGTGATCCATACTTCCCCGGGATCAGCTTCCGGACTTTCCGGATATACCCAGAAGTCCCAGGAGTTACGGGAAGCAGTTCCTTCGATGCTTAACTCCAGCCTGTATTTTCCAGCCTGGGAAATGTCTTTCAGGGGATACTCCAGCTCTCCGATGTGAATGGCATTGTCCACCGGCACCTCCGGTTTGAGCCACACCTTTTCAAGCAGAATTTTTTCTTCCGAATCGACGATGCGGCAAAGAACTTTTGAATCCGTGAGGGGAAGCTCTCCAAAATGAGATATCTCAATGCTGGCTTTGAAGTCTTCGGCGGAGCTAAAAACCCTCTGGTCCATCCGGGCCAGGGGGACGGTCCTGCTGCAAAATTGACTGAATTCAGCAGGTGTGATGTATCCCTTGGGATCGAAGAAAGGATCGAGGACACCCACCAGGGCAGTTCCCTGTCCGGGAAAATCGTGCAACTGAAGCAACTGGAAACCAGCGAAACCAGGAGTACGCAGGGCAGCTTCTACCTCAGCCTTATAGCAAAGGGCCTGCAGCTTTCCGGAAGCCATCAGGAAATCCCTGGCCTGGTGGCCCATATGATTCTCTTCCAGGCTTTCTTTGAAGATCTCAAAATTGGTGGCCTTCAGTACCCCGGTATATTTTTTAATCTCCTCGAAATTAGGGTAGACGCACCACTGACCAATTTCGTGGCTCACAAAGGGTATGTCGTACTTGGAAATCACATCGGCAAAATCATAGGATGTTTGAGGGGCTTTGGCATTGATGAGGCTGCGCAGTCCCTGTCCCCATTGCTGGATCCTGGGCTCTGGGCCGTTATGAAAATCGTTTTC
>Ga0316190_10002980_pt1 | contig 12329 bp, 8 predicted proteins | sample Eddworburrow2_MG_FD_204929 | JGI IMG/M metagenome (GOLD analysis project Ga0316190, IMG submission 204929) | Coastal sediment microbial communities from Maine, United States - Eddy worm burrow 2 | ecosystem: Environmental > Aquatic > Marine > Coastal > Sediment | place: USA: Maine | collected... | reverse complement strand
TTCCCGCATGCCAAGAGACCAATGATTCGAACCCTGCTAAATATGCATACTCAGTTTGTAGGGTGTATGACATGTCATGCAAATAATGAAAAGATTCCAGAAGAAGAATTGACATTCGGTTGGCTCAACTATTCAGGTATAAAGGTTAATGGGCCGCAGTTTGGCACGGCTTACGACGAAGAGACAGGCGACCTGATTGAGACAGATGACCAATTCTCCAAGATTGTCGCTTATCGCACTAAAGCAAATGGTGAAAAAGAGCTACTGGAAATTACAGAAGATGCACCGGAAGCTGCTGAGTTTATCAACATGCGCGGTCAGCTCACCACTCAGCAACAGGGTTCTGTGAAAAAGATGTTTCACACCATTGTTAATCCTATTGGCCGGTTCTGTACACGCTGCCATGTGGCGGAAGAAGGAGAAGGTTTTCTGCCATTCCGTGAACTCGGCTTTTCTGATGCAAGAGCATCTGGCCTTACGAACCTGAATATTGCAGGTCTGGTTCAGAAGTACAAAGAGTTCTATATGGAGCTGGTATTTTTGGGCAAAGAAGAGGATGAAGAAACTAAAGCTTTGCTTGGTGAAGAACCAGAATTTGAAGAGATGGATGACCGTATGAAAGACGATCCACGTGGTTGGTGGCGTCAGGATGCTGAAGAGTAGATCGCTACAACCTGTAGTCAGCTAAGTGTTACATGGGGGTGGGTTCAAATATGAGCCGCCCCCTGTTTGTTGTTTTATTTGTAGGTAAAACTGATTGCTTCAGTTTCATGAATATCTCGGAGGTTCCCCGATTTGAATTATAAAAATCGGTTCCTTGGAACCAATCTTTTAATACTTGCTTATTTGTTGTTGCTCGCCAGCAGCAGTGTTGCTGCAAAGCAGGCCATACCCTTGGGTAAGGTTGAGCATCTGTTTGATATTCAATCAACGCCAGATGGACCCCTCTCTCTGCCATCCGATGTTGCCATTGCAAACGATAACCGGGTCTATATTGTAGACGGTGGCCATCATCGTATTTTGGCGCATGGGCCAGATGGAAAACATCTCTTCTCTTTTGGAAAAAGGGGGCGAGGTGACGGTGAGTTTTTGTGGCCTCTGGGTATTGATGTCGATAAAAATGGATTGGTTTACGTTACAGATAAGGAGAACCATCGGGTACAGGTGTTTGACCGTGATGGTAAACATCGATTCAGTTTTGCGGTTAAGAATAAAGATGGTACACCAGGGAAGCCAATTGATATCGCAGTCAGTGCCAAGACGGGGCTTATATTTGTAACCGAAAACTCACAGCACCGAATCCTTGTGTTCGATACAGATGGCACAAAATTAGGCGGCTGGGGAAAGCAGGGCGTTAACCAGAAAGAATTTCGGTATCCCGGCTCTATTGTTGTTCAGAAAGGAAAAGTCTATGTAGTCGATATTCTGAATACAGTCATTAAAATATTTGATGAACGAGGTAAGTACCAATATAAAGTGGGTGAGTGGGGTGTGTTGCCTGGCCAGTTCTATCGTCCAAAAGGGGTTGCTATTGATAGTCGTGGCTCGATCTATGTTACAGACAGTTATATGGATGTCGTAGAGGTCTTTGATAAAGAGTATAAATTTACTCATGTGCTTGCATCAGGTAAGCAAAAACATAAATTCCATGCGCCGGCTGGTATTGCAATCGATAGCAGGGACAGATTGTATGTTGCGGAGATGCTGGATAATAAAGTTTCGGTTTTCAAACTGCGCTAACTATGGCTGTTCGCTATCTGTTCATTGCTTTTTTCCTGCTCGTTGGCTCGCTAGTTGCGCTTGATGATGCTGAGGCTCGGAGTATTGCAGGCAAACGTGAATGCTCTATTTGCCACATCATGTGGTTGGATGATTTTCAGCGGCCGGGTGTGACTCCTCTTATTCCTTATGATCCAAATCCTGTAATGAACTCTGGCAAGCAGGATGTGGTGAGCAATGAGCGCAACTGCTTTTCTTGCCATGATGGTTTTGTACTTGATTCGCGATTTGTCTGGCAAAACAAACAGTATTCCCACCCGATTGGCGTTGAGCCTTCCGACAAAGTGAATATGCCAACGGCAGATGAAGCGGAACTGCGCCCAGATCTTAATCTTTTTCCACTCAATAAAGATGGCAAGGTTTATTGTGGTACATGTCATAGCGCACATGGCGTGGATTGGAAGCAGAAGGAGTCGCCAGTCTTTTTGCGCGCTAAAAATATTGAATCTAGCATCTGTCTGAATTGCCATCGAAATAGAAGCACAGGACCAAAAGGCGGCAATCATCCGGTTCGTAAAAAATTGGATAATGTCCCGGCTGAGCTATTGGATAAAGGATCAAAGTTTGGCAAAGACAATCTTGTAATTTGTCAGTCATGCCATCGTATTCATGGCGGACGTGATAACAAGGTGTTGGTGGCCTCGAATACGAACTCTGCATTGTGCGGTACGTGCCATAGTGATCGTTATGCCAAAAATAGAATTGAATCCACAAAGATGGGTACCCATCCTGTAAATATCGTTTCAAAAAAGGTAAAGATTCCGCAGGAGATCATCGACAGAGGCGGCAAGCTGGGAGAGAAGGGTGAAATTATTTGCCAAACCTGCCATCGGCCACATCTGGCCGAGAAAAAAGCCACTATTCTAGTTAAGAAAAATATAGATGATTCTGGACTGTGCAGGACATGCCATACAAAGGAAGGCAGCGTGAGAATTACCAAGCACAATATGGCCCTACAGGAAAAAGAAGATAAAAATATACGTGGCCAAAAAACAAAACAGGCCGGGGTATGTAGTGCATGCCATCTTCCTCATAATGGAACAGGTCCAAGGATGTGGGCGCGCAAGGTTAAAGATGGTCCTGAAGCGATATCAAAGCTCTGTCTGAGTTGCCATAGCGATGGAAAGGTTGCTGAGCACAAACAGGTTGGTTCAATTAGCCACCCATTGGGACGCAATATGTCCCGCTTGGGTGAAGCAGTCAAACTGCCTGGATTTACTGCTGATGGATTAAAAAAAGCTGGTGATATGAAAGGGAGAGTATCTTGCGCTAGTTGTCACAATCCGCATCAATGGGATCCAAACGATCCTGACAAATCTTCTAAGCCGGGTGACCCAAGCGATGCGAATAACCGCTTTCTGCGTGTAGCTAACAAGAAATCAGATGCGTTATGTCGCACCTGTCACAAGGATAAAGCTGATGTTAAAGGAACCAAACATGATATTGCTACAATGGATGCCTCGGCAAAAGATGAGAATGGAACTCCAAGCTTGTGCAAAACTTGCCATCTTGTACATAAAGGGAAAGGCCCTCGTTTGTGGGCAAGGAAGCCGGTAAAAGGAGTTGATCCTGTCTCATCCATTTGTTTGAGTTGCCATAATAAAAATGGATTGGGCAAGAAAAAAACCATTGGAGATCATAGTCATCCAATTGATGCACCGATCACTAATTTGGGCATTTCTACCTCAGATGAGGGATGGAAAGTTGGCACAAAGAAAAAACCCAATGAAAAATATAAAGGCAAGAAGCTGAAGGCGTTGCCTTTATTTGATGCCGCAGGCAAAAAAACAACTAAAGAAGGGCAAGTAACCTGTGCCAGCTGCCATGACCCCCACCGGTGGTCGGCTGCCCCGAAGACTATAAAGGGTGCTGCATTGACTGCTGAGGGTGATGCAACAACAAGCTTTTTGCGCATATCAAACAGCCAGAAAGCAGAGTTATGCGTCAATTGCCATTTCGATAAAGGGGCGGTGGCTTTGTCCAAGCACAATTTGGCTATTACCGCGCCAGAAGTGCAGAACACCATTGGCCAGAAAGCTAAAGACGTAGTGGTCTGTTTTAATTGTCATGTGCCGCATAATGCAGATGGAGCAAAACTCTGGGGGAGAGGGTTTGGTCCGGGTGGCGATAAAGCTGAATCGATGTGTAGGGAGTGTCATCGGGATGATGGAGTTGCAAAAAATAAACAGACCGGTGATATCAGTCATCCACTACAGGTAGATATAAAAAAGGTTGGTGGAAGGACTCAGCTGCCCTTGTTTAATAAAGATGGTGTGCGGAGCGAGGGCAAGTCGGGAGGACGAGTCAGCTGTCCCTCATGCCATGACCCGCATCAGTGGGATCCTGTGGATCCGTTAAGCCAGGCAGGGGCAAGCGCAAAGGTGGAAGGTGGTGCAAACACGAGTTTCTTGCGTATGCCTGCAGCACCAGATGGAGCTTTATGTGCCGATTGTCATCGAGATCAGCGCTGGGTAAAAGGTACAGATCATGATCTTAGAGTGACGGCACCAGATGCGAAGAATTTGCGTGGAGAATCTGTGCAAACATCAGGTATCTGCCAGCAATGTCATACGGTTCATAATGCAAAGCAGAACCTTAGATTATGGGCGCGTGAACCTGGGCTTGGGCAGGATTTGAATGAGAAGATGTGCCGCAGCTGCCATGATGAAGGCCGTGTTGCCAAACAGAAGATTCCGGTACAGAAAAATCATCCAGCTGCTGTAAAAGCACAGGTGCTTCAGGCTAGGGCGCGTCGGGGGCCAGTGCGTGGATTTACGCCCTTGTTTGATGAGGATGGTCGATCTGCGCATACAGGTGTTATTTCATGTCCTACGTGCCATAACCCGCATCGCTGGAGCCCGGTGGTTATGGAGTATGGAGCAGGTGAAAATCTGGAAGGCAATTCACGAAATAGCTTCCTTAGAAACCGAAGCAAATTAGCATTGTGTGCAAATTGCCACGGTATGGATGCATTGTTCAGATATAAATACTTTCATGGTAAGTCTTCACGCAAACAGCATCAGCTGTATCGTTGATGTGCTGCTAATGCTCGGAATAGGAAGGAAAGGCGCTGTTCTTGGCTTATTGCTTTGAAATAGGCTGATTTGTGGTCAATTTTCTGGTTGACCTGCCTATAATATAAAGAGGTGGGGTCAAATGGCTCGGGCTAATGCGTAGATGAGCCTTTTTTGGTAATTTACTGGTGGTTAGGTAGACTGCTCTGATGATCAGTTTTGGGTGTGGTTTGTGCCTAAGCATATGCGGAGTTTGTTAGGTCTGTAGTACATATATGATGGTTATGTCTTGTAGAGTACAAGTTGTCTGCTTTCTGCTGTTGAATTTTTTGATTCAGACGGCAGTGGCGGGTAATGGCCTGGGTACTCTGGGTTCTACTATTGTAGGGTCAAAGCATGATTTGAGTATCAGCAACTACTATGGCGATGGGTCATCTTTTGGTGTGACGCCTTCAGACCAGATTTGCGTGTTTTGCCATACGCCACATGAAGCCAATACCGATTTGAATAATGATAGCAGCCTGGATCAAGATGACGCAGTTCGTGCGCCAGCCCCCCTATGGAATCGCAAAATCACCGAAACCAACTTATCAGCTAGCTTTAAACCTTACGGTAGCGCGCCTGGTTATCAGAGTTATACACTGAATACTACGTTTGCAGGTAGTTGGGTACCAAGCCCTGTTTCATTGGTCTGCTTGAGTTGCCATGATTCAGCTTTAGCAAACAGTGGTAGTTCGGGTATTGTGACGACTGCTGGGTCATTTGGTGATACTCACAATCTGGTAAACATGCCCAACCGGGCGGGTGCGGATACACCTAATTGCGCAGCCTGTCATCCTGATGGGGGCACAGTGCCTCCGCTATGGTGGCAAATTGGCCCTGATATGTCCGATGATCACCCCATTTCTATGCCATATCCCCCCAGCTATGCAGGTTGGGCAGATGATTTTTATCCTGCACCAAATACAACAACTGGATGGACAGATGTTAAGTTATATAAAGGACGCGTGGAATGTCCAAGTTGTCATAATCCGCATAACCCTGGTGAGATTGTCTATGTAGACAACTCATATGCCGAACCTATTAAATATGCGCCATTCCTGCGTGCAACACTTGATGGTAGTACGCTCTGCATTACCTGCCATAAGAAATAAAATCGGGTAGTCTCTGCCTTTGTTCGGGCTGATTTATACTGTAGTAAATTGCTTGCCATCAGCGGCATTTGATTTCGCAATGAAACTCTGATTTGGTTTCTTCTTTGTTAACCTTACAGCCTACCTAGCTGAATTTTGGTACGACTCTCAAATCGCAGCAAGTCTATGTTGCAATGGATGATTTTAAAGAGAAATGAGGGTGGATAAGTGACTTTTTGATCCTATCATTTGGCGCATATGCTTGATAGTGTACTATTCTAAATAAGGTAGAGAGCCTACCTTTGTGGCAGAAGCAAAGGAGGTGTCGGGTGGAGTGTGAAAAATGGGGTATCTAAAGTGACAGTTTTGCGCTGGTTATTGCTCACAATGGTGATGATAGCGCCTTGCGTGGGGCTTCAGGCTGCAGAGGAGCAGCCTGCGCAAGAAGGAATTATAGACTTGGCATGGCCGCCTAAGCCTATGCCAACACGCATTCGTTATTTAAATACGATTGCCAGTTTTGATGATCTTAAGCGTGAAAAGGGTTTTTGGGAAAAATTTTTAGAGTTAATTCGAGGTGAGGAACAGAATAATCAGCTCAAGCCTATGGCAGTAGCTGTAGATGGTCAGGGTCGAATGAGTGTAGCTGACCCCACTGCAAAGCTGGTTCATGTGTATGATCAGAAGAGCGGTGACTATTGGGTTATAGAAGAAGCAGGTGACTTTCCTTTGGTATTGCCGGTTGGGCTTGCAGTGGATGAAAAAAGTAACATCTATGTTTCTGACGGCGGGTTAAAGAAAATATGTGTCTTCTCTCCAAAAGGAGAGTACCTGAGATCTATTGGTGGCTCTGGGCAAATAGAGCGACCCACAAGTATTGCCATTGATGTGAGTAGGCGATTGCTTTATGTGGTTGATACCCCTGCTCATGTCATAAAAGTATTTAATGTGGATGATGGCTCTTTTATTCGTACTATTGGAAAACGAGGCCGAAAAGAAGGCGAACTAAATTTTCCTGGCTATGTGTTTATCGGACCAAAGGGACGTATACATGTGAATGATGCACTCAATGGGCGCATTCAGGTTTTTGATCACAGGGGCAAATTTATTGATACATTCGGCCGGTTTGGTGATGTTACTGGCACCTTTGCCACTCCAAAGGGTGTAGCGGTAGATAGTGATGGGAATATATATGTAGCAGATGCTGGGTTTGATAACATTCAGATTTTCAACAGCCAAGGCCGTTTGCTGTTGTATTTTGGACGGCCGGGGCAAGCGCCAGGTGAATTCTGGACACCATCAGGCTTGTATATTGACGGTAAAGACAGGTTATATGTAGCCGATGCGTACAATAGACGGGTGCAGATTTTTCAGTATGTGAAAAAAGCGGTGAAGCAATGAAGATGCAGTTTTATTCTAAATCAGGGTTGCAATTCTTGGGCGCATTGCTGTTGCTTGGTGGTGCTTGTTTGGTAGAAGCTGGTATTGCAACTACAAAGCATAACCTTTCCTCTACTTCTGGAAATCCAACTCGAGCTACCACCGAACAAAGAATGTGCCTCATGTGCCATGCACCGCATAGTGCTGATCCAGCCGGGCCATTGTGGAATCATAAACTGTCAGGCGCAACCTATACGCCATACAGCAGTACCACACTCAATGCAGCCCCTGGGCAGCCAACAGGTGCATCAAAACTTTGCCTTGCCTGCCACGATGGCACGATAGCTGTTGGCGCACTACTTAATATGCCGGGTGCGATACAAGGGTATTCATATGGTACACCATTCTATGATGGCACTATTCTGGGCTTGGAAGGCACGATTACAGGTGCGGCCAATCTTGGTGTAGATCTTCGCGATGATCACCCTATCTCCTTTGTTTATGATGTGGCTCTGGCAGGGTATAGCTTAGAGCTGAATGACCCAGCAGGTTTGACTGATAAAGTCCGGCTTGATGGCAATGATGAGATGCAGTGCACCAGCTGCCATGATCCACATACGGATGAATTTCCAAAGTTTCTGCGTATGGGTTTTACTGATGGATCTGGATTTGGCTCTCCTCTCTGTATCGAATGCCATAACAAGGATGGCTGGGAATCGGATAACAAGCACCGGGAGTCTTTAGCAGAGTGGGATGGCCTTGGTGACAATCCCTGGCATATAGATGGGCAGAATGTGGCGGGAGACCAAGTAGCAGGAGGCTCGACCTCTACTCCTAAGGCTAACGGCTGTGAAAGTTGCCATCAACCCCACAGCAATGTAAATGGCAATGAGCGATTGCTCAAAGCTGATGGCGAATCAGAAATCTGCATGACTTGCCATAATGGCAATGTGTCAGATGCTGCTGATCCCACTTACAATATGCAAACCTACTTTGATCGCACCTACACTCACATGAGCCTTCATGCCAGCTATGATGGGAAGCACACGCCGACACGCGACCCTGTGAATTACAATATACGTGAAACCTCATATGACAGTGAAAGTGGTGGCACCAGTATTCTGGACGATTTTCGCCATGCTGAGTGTCAGGATTGCCACAATCCCCACTATGCTAAAGAAGGTGTCTCTCCCAATCCAGATGCCGACATAGATGTCGCTTGGAGCAACCAGGGTTCGAGTGGTGGAACCACCATGGATATTTCTCCAGTGTTAGAAGGTGGCTGGGGGGTAGCACCTACCTGGCCGGCCAACTGGGGTGATGTGACGAGCTATAGTGAGGTTGAGGGTGTTAATTTCAAGTACCAATATGAGCTCTGCCTGAAATGCCATTCCTACTATGCATTTGGTGATGATCCACCAGTTGAACCCCATAACGTCTATTCTACGGAATATGGCGCACCTTATGATGTGCTGACAGATCAAGCGAAAGAGTTTAATCCCAATAATGGCTCTTATCATCCGGTGGCAGCTGCAGGGAAGAACACATTCACCATGTCAAATGCGACAACTGGGTGTTCAGGTACGGCTTGGGCCTGTGATTATTCTGCTGCATTGCTGGATAATTTAACTCCCGACAGCACTATGAGCTGCTCAGACTGCCATACTGCCCCTGAATCTAATACTCCTGCAGCCCCTACGGTTGAAAAGGATGGCCCAAAAGGGCCTCACGGGAGTAATGTTTGGCCGATTCTTTATGAGGATTATGATGAAACCACAGGGCAGAATGGCACTGAAGGTCACCTCTGTTTTAAGTGTCATGACCCTAATGTCTATGGATTTCCGGCCGCAGCTGCGGATTGGTGGAAAACAGGCTTTAGTGATCATGCTCTTGGCAAAAACCTGCATGCAAGGCACGTACAATTAAGGGATATGCCCTGTATGGCGTGCCACTCCGGGGTGCCTCATGGCTCGGATAAACGTGCGCTGCTGATCTTTGGTAAGGGTACACCAGACCTTCCACCCTACAATGCCCATGACCGCTTCCCTCAGGATGCAGATGGAGACTTGATAGATGAACCCTATGGCATTGACTCAAGTGTGCCGGTCGATACCATTGAGAGCGGCAATTGGGTAAAGAGTGATTGCCATTCTAATGCGGGTGGCCCTGGCGTGGGAGACTGCGCGAACAGCTAACTATTAAGCTTTTGCTGTCAGTGCTTTTATGTGGGTTTTTACGGGTCAGTGTGATGACAGGTAGAGTAAGCCTGCTTAAGATAACTTTGGATTCTGTACCCTTTGCTTAACAAACTGTGGCGCATACTTTCCTCCCATACCCTAGCATTATGGGTTTTGATCTCCATGACGCTGGTGGCACTGGCAGCAGGCAGCCTGCCTCAGAGTGCTCGCCTTTCCCCTAAACAACAAGCTGAGTGGGAGACCGAATGGGAAGCCACAGCCTCCTGGCTGGATACCTTAGGCCTTTCACAGATTGTAGGTTCTGATTGGTTTGCAGCGCTCTGTATTATTCTGCTCATCAATCTGACAGCAGGTATTCTGGCCTCTTTTAGTCGTAAACTGGCTTTTTATCGAGGGGACCTTCCACCCAACTATGAGCTTCAGCACAGAGGGTCAATGCCCGATGTGCCATCCTTCTTAGGAACACCACCAAAGATTGTCGGTAAGCAAAGCAGAATGCGGGGCATTCCTGGGCTTTTTGGCTTAACGTTATTTCATCTCGGTATTGCTGTGATTGTGCTGGCGTGTTTTTGGCGCGGTGCGCTGGATTTTTCTGACTTTGTAGAGCTGAGTGTAGGGGAAGTCTTTTCAGGCCAACCCGATAAGTTTCAACGTCGTCAACCACCCCCCGAACCATTTGATGCCGTGCTGCGCCTGGATCGGGCAGATATCGAGGTTCGAGATGGGAAATACATGGGAGAATACCGAGGCCATTTTAGTTACCAGCAGGCAGGTGGCCCAGTCAAACAGGCGACAGTGGTATCCAATCAGCCCTTACGGCTGGGTGATTTTGCAATCTATCCCAAGCAAAATTTTGGCCACAGCGCCCGATTTGAACGGATATTGAAGGATGGCTCAGTGCGGCATCTTTATATTCATTTTGAAGTAGAGAGTGAGGAGTGGGGTGAGCCATGGAGAGGGGAAAAGGAGCAAATGATACGCTTTGATAATACGCCTCTCTATTACAGCATGTCGTTGAGCAATACTGTGCCACCTTCATTTGATCTAAAGGTAAACCAGGATGAAAAACTCGTATTTAAAGGTGAGCTGCAACCGGGTGATGTGGCGGATCTGGGGGTTTATAAGCTACGATTTCAAGGCATGGTGCCTTGGATGACCTTTAACCTGGCATTAGATAAAGGCATAGCGCCTATATTTGCTGGCTTTATTATTACCTTGTTGGGTTTTCTTTTGCATCTGTTGTTTTGGCCGCGGCGCGTGGAGTGGACGATAACGGATGATGGCTGGCAGGTGCGAGCCTGGGTGCGCCGGGGTGATGGCGCCTTTGATGCAAAATGGACTGCCTGGTGCCGTCAGCAGGGGTTGGAACCAACATGACCCTGTTCTTTCAGTGGCTGGTTGCGGCTGCCTACCTGTTAGCTGCAGGTATGTTGATTGTCTGCAGCTGCCGTTTGGTTGCCTGTGACCGCAGGCCCCAGATTGAACGAGTGGCTGTTGTTGCGGCCAGTATTGGTCTGCTGATCCATATTGCTATGGTGGTGGTGCGCGGGCTGGATTCTGGTCAGGTGCCTGTGATGACCCGTTATGAAGATTTTACCGTTGATGCACTCTCCATGGCATCTGTCTGGCTGTTGGCCCAATGGCGCTGGCCTCAATTACGCCCTTCTGGGGTTCTGGTGTTGTCGCTTGCTGCATTTGTTGTCATCGCCGCTCTAAGTTACAGCCGTGGTGTGTTCCCTATGAGCCCCGCGCTACGCACAAACTGGTTGGTTATCCATGCCTCACTGAATAGCTTGGCCATAGGTTTTGGAACGGTAGCATTAGCTGTTGGGTTGATGTTGAAGGAAGATCGAATGGATTTGCTAGGGCGTTTCATGTCCTGGACCTTTCTCTTTTGGTGTGGAATGGTGGCTGCCGGTTCCTATTGGGCAAGTATTGCCTGGGGACGCTTTTGGGGCTGGGATCCCATTGAATGCTGGAGCCTCGGGACGATCTTTATCTATGCCTTTGTTCTACATTTGCGCATGAAGCCTAAATGGCGCAAAGGCTATCGAAGTGCGGTGATGGGGGTGGTGCCCTTTAGTTTTATGATGTTTACCACCTATGGCTTGGTGTTCGTAATGCGCAGTGTTCATGGTCAGTATGTATTTCAATAATCGCAAGGAAGTTGCAGTAAATATGCAGCAATGCGCGCTGGGCCTGTTTTTTCTGGTGGCGGGGTTATTGTTGGCAGGATGCGAACAGCAGCCAACGGATACTATGGAGAAAAAGAGCAGAGTTGTCTCAATGACTCTGAGTGACCTGCAGGGTGCGGAGCAAAGGCTGTCAGATTACCGAGGCAAGTGGATTATAGTGAACTACTGGGCCAGCTGGTGCCCACCCTGTTTAGAAGAGATCCCTGAGCTTGTGCAGTTTCACAATGAGCATAAAGACCGGGATGCCGTCGTCTGGGGTATTAATCGTGAAGATATTTCACGAGCTAATCTAAAGACCTTTGTAGAGAAACAGAATATTAGTTACCCACTGTTCCAGGTTTCCCCTGATAGTGATTCAGCGCTGGGACCCGTTGTTACTATACCTACCACCTATTTGGTCTCCCCAAAAGGTGAAGTTGTTGCGCGGCATGTGGGGTTTGTTACGATTAACAAATTAGAAAAATTTATTCAGAACTATGTGGGTAAGCAATAAGGAGAGTAGGTTTACTGCCTGTTTGTTTGCTGTGTGGTAGAGAGGTTAAATGCCTGTGAATCTTCTTCTTTAACTACTGCCTTCAAATTGTGCGTGCCAATTTATGGCGTGATACTATCCCCCTGTTTTTCATTACA
>Ga0316190_10002978_pt1 | contig 12331 bp, 8 predicted proteins | sample Eddworburrow2_MG_FD_204929 | JGI IMG/M metagenome (GOLD analysis project Ga0316190, IMG submission 204929) | Coastal sediment microbial communities from Maine, United States - Eddy worm burrow 2 | ecosystem: Environmental > Aquatic > Marine > Coastal > Sediment | place: USA: Maine | collected... | reverse complement strand
AATCAGGATGAATATATTTTTGAAAGTAAAGACCTGGGATTTGAGCATTGTTTTAAACTTATAGCTAATGAATCAGCAGGTAATTCAGCGTATTCCTGGTCGAATATAAGCTGTGTGACTTTCGTGCCTTTCCTATTCCCATATAATATCATTACACCCAATAATGATGATAAAAATGAAACTTTCTGGATTGAAAACATAGAACATTATCCCAATTCAGTACTGACCATTTTCAATCGCTGGGGGCAGAAAATATATGAGACAAGAGGTTATGGGAATAACTGGGGAGGGAAATATAATGGCCAGATTCTTCCTAACTCTACCTATTATTATGTATTAGAATTAAACGAACCAAGGGCCGATCGCGAAACAATTAATGGAACCATAACAATTTTAAGATAGAAGCGATTTACAATTCATTTAAGTCTTTTGAAATATAATTCCGTAAAGGCATTTCTACCAACTTCCCGGAATAATATAAATAATCAATAAAGGTATTATAGACATCCCATCTCAAATTCGACTCCATCCTTTGTATTCTTAATAGACTTTTTTGTGCATTTAACAGACCTTTCGGACTTAAATTAATATCCTGGTTCAATAATCTAATTAATTGTTTATCATTTAAATGAGTAGAAGCAAGCTGCCTTTGTTCAAATAAATAACTTAGATCTAGTCGTAATAAATCGCACTGAACCTCCAAAAGGGTTTTTTCTTCGATAATCTCATTTTTATCTTCCATTAGATTAAGCGTTCTACGGTTCAAATCAGGTCTGTCAGGATTGGTAATTGGAATTCTAATGCCAATCTGTACTCCAAAATGTCTTGTAAATTCATCTCCTTTTAACCTGTCATACTCGGCCTGAATATATCCAATGTTTCTTCTGCCTTCAGCTTTTTCAATTCGGATTCGCTGTTCTCCGAGAATGGTTTGCTGCGTTAAATTCTCAATATGAATATTATTAACCGTATCCAGGTTTTCAGGAAACAGGTTCATAATATGCTGTATCTGATCCATACTGATCATATCTATTTGTGATGGATTAATTTCACCAGAAAAAGCATATTGTGAATGAATCCTTAAGATTAATTTGTTGCGATTGTGTTTTAATTGATTTAATTCAAAAACCAGACTTATTAAGTTTTCCTTCTGTTCTATATAATCTGAAACTTCAAAATTAATATCACTAAGTTCCATTTCCAGAATTCTTAATTGATCCTTTTGAAGGAGTATTTCCTTCTCCTTTAAATTGATTTTTTCGATTGAGGATAATATTGACAAAATCAATTGATACCGTTCACGTAATGCTTTATTTAATGCATATTGATATCCAAAGATCAGGCTATTGGTTTCTAACTGATAGTATTTTTTATTTGCCTTGATTTCACTTGGATTCGTAGGTCCAAAACGCAATCTGTAATCATCCTCAATTACATCTATGGTATTAGTTCTGGCTCTGAATTCCACTCTTTGAAGAAAGGGTGATCTATAAGGATTATCACTCAGAAAATCAGTCTTTAACTTATTTTCATTTAATCGTATATCATTTTTAGCATTTGATAAGTATTCATTAACAGAAAATTGGGAATACGAGATTAATGACAAAAAATTTAATCCAATCAACAACAATATGATGAAAAATTTCTTCATGAAATCATTTAGCCCTAACAAACACTTTCTCTCCATTAAGGAACTCATTCTCTCCTGGTATTTCAATGAAGATTTCCTGTCCCCACATTTTCAGCTCCTGATTGATTAATAAACGTGTGGGATAACTAATAATTCTGGATCCTATTTCAATTACTTTTCCTCCAATATGGTAGTTTCTGTTTCCTGATTCAACCTGTACTTCATCTCCGACAACCAAATTATACCTGTTCTTTTCATTCATATAGGCTTTAATGATTGTTGGATTATCCTGGTAAATCGACATAACAGTAGTATAAGGTGGGATTAATTCACCCATCTGGGTATAAATTTCACCAATAGTGCCATTTGTTGGGGAATAATTTTTAAGATAATTTGCTTCCAACTTATATTGCTCCAGTTCCTTTTTTTGCTGTTCAATTCTTAAATTGTATATGTCAATTTCATTCGATTTTTTATCTTCGAGCTGCTTCGTCAATTGATTATAAATGATCTCCTGCTGTGTTTGTTTTTTTACGAGGTAATCAATTCTTGTTTTTAACGCATTTTGATAAATTCCTGAACTATCAGATAAAATATCAACACTTTCAAGGGAAGAAATAATCCCCTTATTCTGTTCATGTTGACTTGTGAGCTGTACCAGTTCTTCTTCGATGCTTTGCATTTCAGAAAAATTATCCAGACTAGTTAATTGAATCTGGTAATTTATATTGGTCATAAACATTTCCTTCTGTTGCAGGATAGAATTCAAATCATTGGTTGCCTTTTCTATATCATACATCAGGTCAGGACGCTCAACTTCTAATAACAATTGACCTTGCTTTACATCCTGACCTGGAATTACATGAATTGATTTAATTTTTACTGCTTTTTGAAAACTAACAGCAAGTCTTTGAGCGTCTACTTCTGCTACAATGGCATCTGATTGTTTTTTATACAAAAGTGAGGCTACAATTAAAACTACAGCAATGATAAACCAGAAAAGAAAAAAGATATTGATTTTTTTCATAACTATACCCTGTCAACCGAACCTCTGTTATTTACTCGTATGTTTGATATTCCTTCCATATTCGATAGTTCCTGGAACAGAATAAATTTATCTGCATCGTTCTTTACAGAAAGCAGGTACTCGTATTTTATCAGTTCATTGCTGCTTCCAAGACTGGTAATTTTGAATGACTCACAAAACATATTGAGTACTTTTTCTACACCAGGAAGATTTAAAGGATCATCCAGTTGGAAAGTTAATGAAGTTTCATATACTGATGACTGCCCGATTGGTGAAAAATATAACACGGTGGACACCATAGTAAAAACGATTGTCCCTGATACAGCAATAGCAAATCCGTAAACCCCGCAACCTATTCCAACAGCAACAGACGCAAAAATATATATTATATTTTTTGGATTATCAAAACGAAATCTGAATCGGATAATTGCTAATGCTCCCAGGATACCTAATCCCCGCGAAAGACTATCCCCAATAGACATCATAATTGTAGCTGCTAGTATAGCAATTAGCACCACTGCCTGGAAAAGATCTTTTGAATAATCAACTCCTCTAAAAGTATATCTATAGGTTAGAGCAATTATTGAACTAAGAACAAATGATAATAATAAAGCAAATCCGGCAGCTTCAATAGATGGAAATTCATAATAAGTCTGCTCCGAAAAAAATTCTTCCATAATTAAAAATTACTCCACAAAAATTTCAGGTCGAAGATATTAAAAAAAATCTGTGTAAATAAATCATTATTAAAAAATTACCTCAAAGATAATCCATGTTGCCTTCTAGAAGATATAAAATTTAAAGAATCACAAAAAGACGATCAATCCACATTAATCAATGATCAAATAAATTCCAATACTAATTGCCTGAATTTCAAATGGTGAAATAGTATGTCCTCATTCATGCTCAACAAAGAAATTATAATATCGGTTGTAAAATTTCAAACACATTCTTTGCTACAATCTCCTGTCCTTGCTTGTTGGGGTGAATTCCATCTGAAAGATTCAGTTCAGGAATTCCTGCTACATCCTCTAAAAGAAAAGGAATAAGCAACGCATTATTTTCCGTTGCAAGATTAGGGAATAATTTTACAAATTCAGAGCTATACTCAGGTCCCATATTAGGTGGCACCATCATTCCCGCAATAACTAGAGTAACATCAGGGTATTTATTTTTTACTTTTTTTAAAATAGCTTGTAGATTTTGTTTTGTCTGATAAAGGGGCAGTCCACGCAATCCGTCATTGGCGCCTAGTTCCAGAATAAATATATCCACATGATTTTTTAATACCCATTCGATTCTACCCAATCCTCCGGCAGACGTTTCCCCACTTAATCCTGCGTTGATCACCTGATATTTTTTGCCACTTTCCCTGATAATTGAATCAAGTATACTCGGATATGAAAATTCAGGATCAAGTCCATATCCTGCAGTTAGGCTGTTGCCATAACAAAGAATTGTTTTTGGGTTTTCTGAAGCATTTATCGGTCTTACAATAAATGAATATGTAAAAAAACTTAATAGAAAAAAGACAGAAATAATTTTTAAAGGCATTTTATAAATCGGTTTTTACTTAATATTTACAAAATTTACGCCAGAAATTAATTAAAATATCATCTAATGAAGAATTAATTCATATTTTAGGTATTAAAATCAAAATAAGCAATAATGAAGGATATACTCCTTGTAAACCACCTGACCAAAAAATTCAAGAGCTCTGATAAGGAGTTGACGGTTTTGAAAGATATTAATTTTGGATTAAAAGAAGGAGAGGGGATATCAATTGTAGGCCCTTCAGGAAGTGGCAAGACTACCCTTCTTGGATTATGTGCCGGGCTGGACCAGCCTTCTGATGGTTCAATCACCTTGATGGATATGCCTTTGGATCGTATGGATGAGGATGACAGGGCTTTTTTACGCAATCAATATGTTGGTTTCATTTTTCAGAGTTTTCATTTACTACCTACCATTAATGCATTAGAGAATGTTATGATCCCTCTTGAAATCAGAGGAGGAAAAAACATTAAGGATAGCGCGAAGTCGTTACTTGAAAGAGTTGGTTTAGAGGAGCGAATGGACCATTATCCTTCTCAGTTGTCGGGAGGCGAGCAACAAAGGGTAGCCATAGCCCGTGCATTTATCACTGAACCTAAGATTTTATTTGCTGATGAACCTACAGGGAACCTCGATGAGGAAACTGCGGATGTTATTGCTGAGCTTATGTTTAAAATAAATGAAGAACAGAAAACCACTTTAGTCCTTGTAACTCATAATCAACAACTCGCAAAACATACTGGCAGAGTGTTGAAACTTGAAAGAGGATTGTTAGTTGAAGATAAACTGGTTTAGGATAGATGAATTTCCAGATTAAAATAAAGCACAAACGAAAATCTGTTTTTCAGGAATACTGGATATGGAAACTGGCTATTAAGGATGCCAGGTATAATTTTAACAGGCTTTTACTCTTTATATCATCTATAGTAATTGGAATTGCCGCACTTGTAGCTATAAACTCTTTCAATATCAATCTCCAAAATGAGATTGAGAATCAATCAAAAGACCTGTTGGGAGCTGATCTGGTAATTGATAGTAATAATAAATCATTTGACAGTACTTTTCTCGCTAACCTGGACACCTTAAAATTCAAAACAGCTGGTGATGCCCGTTTTGCATCGATGGTATATTTTCTTAAAAACAGTGGTACCCGGTTAGTCCAGGTAGTGGCTATCGATGGTTTATTCCCTTTTTATGGAAAGATAGAAATGCAGGATAATGTGGATCCGCAAAATTTTTATCAAGGCAATTCAGCAATGATTGATGAAAGCCTAAGCATACAATATGGAATTGCTGTTAATGATAGTTTGAAATTGGGAAATAAAGTATTTAATATAATGGGGATTGTCACTCAGTTTCCTGGAAAGACAAATATCAGCACAAGTTTTGCCCCTGCAGTGTATATTCCATATAATCTTGTTTTTAAAACAGGATTAATTCAATATGGTAGTCGAATTAATTATAATAAATATCTTCAGGTACCGGATGATCAATTAACCAACTTTTTGGATACCCTTAAACCTGAATTGAAAAGAATGGGGTATTCTTATGATACGGTAGAATCACGAAGAGAGGATTTGGGAAGAGGTTTCCAGAATCTTTATCGATTTTTTAATCTTTTAACTTTTGTAGCCCTGATTCTGGGTAGTATTGGAGTAGCAAGTTCAGTTCATATTTATATACGTGAGAAAAGGATAAGCGCAGCTATACTTAGGTGCATGGGGGCATCAGGTTGGCAAATATTTTATGTGTTTTTTATTCAAATTGCGTTTTTTGGATTATTAGGAACGCTTATCGGGGTAATCCATGGTATAGGAATTCAATTCTTATTACCTGTGATTGTTAAAGATTTTTTACCTGTTACCATCTCTACAACCTATGAATGGATGCCTGTATTGGAAGGATTTATACTTGGATTGATCATGTCCTGTTTATTTGCCTTTTTACCACTGTCAAACATTCGCCTGGTTCCTCCTTTATCATTATTCCGATCTGCTGTCGAACGATCAAAAAAACGATCTAAATTTCAGATATTGATTGTTTTATTAATTATTTTGTTCCCCTGGTTATTTGCTGTCTTTCAAACATCAAGTTGGTTATATGGTTCGCTTTTCTTTATTGGAATTGCCCTTACCTTTAGTTGTCTATGGCTTATATCAAGGTTATCCATATATCTGATAAGAAAATATTTCCCTTCAAGATTCAGCTTTATCTGGAGGCAGAGCCTTGCAAATTTATTCAGGCCTAATAATCAGACAAGCATTCTCATTGTTGTTATTGGCCTGGGTGCATTTCTGATTTCTACTTTATATCTCATCCAAAACAGTTTGCTGGAGCAGGTAGAGTTTGTTGGTTCTGATGGTCGATCCAATACAGTTATATTTGATATTCAACCTCATCAGAAAGATGACCTCACAGAATTGGTAAAAGAGTATAATTTACCTGTTCAACAATTGGTTCCGATTATTACTACCCGAATAAAATCTATTAAAGGGAGAACAGTAAAGGAATGGCAGGAGGATACCTCCGCTCATATGTCTAATCGGGCTATGACAAGAGAATATAGGGTAACCTACAGAGATAGCTTAATCTCTTCTGAAAAATTGATTAAAGGGGAATTATACTCTAAGTCAGGGGAGACTGGTGATTCCGTATTTGTTTCGATTTCAGATGGGTTGTCAAATTGGGCAAAGCTTGAGTTGAAGGATGAGCTGACCTTCGATGTACAGGGGGTACCTGTGAAAACTTTTGTGGGAAGTGTCCGAGAGGTTGACTGGCAGCGAATTCAGACTAATTTTATGGTTGTTTTTCCTTTAGGAGTTTTAGAAGAGGCCCCACAATTTAATGTGCTGATAACAAGAATAGACGATAAAGAGATATCTGCAAGGTTTCAGCAAGACCTGGTGAATCAATTTCCGAATGTGTCAGCAATTGACCTTACCTTGATTCTAAATACCTTAGATAGCATTTTTGATAAGGTAGCCATGGTAATTCAATTTATGGCATTATTTAGTGTCGTTACAGGTTTGTTTGTGTTATCTGGGGCAGTGATCAATAGCAAATATGCCAGATTAAGGGATAATGTATTATTACGCACAATTGGCGCAATGAAAAAACAGCTGGTACAAATGACGATTATTGAATATGCATATCTGGGGATTCTGGCAGGACTGACAGGTAGTATCCTTTCTTTAATAGCTAGTTGGGCTCTGTCAATCTATTTCTTTGAGATACTTTTCTTTCCTGACTTATTATCACTCGGAATTATTTTGATCATTATTGTTTCCTTAACAATATTTATTGGATGGATCAATACAAGGTCGGTATTGAATAAGCCACCTCTTGTGATTTTGAGGAAAGAAGTATAATAGGAAAAGCTGTCTTTTACAGGACACCAGTATAATTTGGAATGTCACATACTTCCTGTTGAACCCGATTTCGGGTTGAATAGAATTACGAAACACTATCGGTACAACCCATCGCTCACCCTTTTATTCCCTAAAGGGAGCAAGCGTGTTACGTAGTACTCCAGTGTAGGGGTTATGAGGAAATTATTTCCAGGATTTAATTCCTTTAGAACGATTTCATTCAACTTTAGTTCGGCCAACTACAGCGACATTGATTCTACAGTTCCTCCTAGTCTACTTTCCTCAGCCTTAAAACCCATGAGATGACTTTCCATTGAGGCCTGGATAGTAGAAGTAAGCATATCAGGATCTTCATTAATAACAGCTTTAACGAAATCACTTACAAGCCCCCAATCTCCTCCACCATGACCGGAAGCTGATTTAGTAGCCTTGGTGGCATCCCATATATCTTGTTTGCCACTTGAAAATTGATAGGTAATCAATTTCTTTTCATCCCCAACTATATCTCCGTTTGTGCCAAATATTCGAGTTCTCCTCCCACCATAATGGGTTAAGGCTTCCATCGAAAAAGCAACAGTAACTTTCCCTTCAAATTCGAAATTGGTTACCTGATGATCAACTACGTTATTATCACATTGATAGACGCATCTTCCATAAGGGCCATTTTTCAATTCTCTTAAAATTGTGTCTTCATTTACTTTTTCCAGATTTAAATGTTGCAGCCAGGATCGATCTTTAAGATATATTTTCAATGCAGAGTAGGGGCATTCTTTTTCAACCGGGCAACCATCAGTACACCTCATAGTAGATCCACTGGGTGCACTCTCGCTTCGAAAAAGGGTAAGCGATCCAAAAGAAGAAACTCTCTGACAAGGTTTATTTATAATCCATCTCAAAATATCCGTATCATGACATGATTTTGATAAAATCATTGGATTGGATATTCCTGCATTTCCCCAATTTCCTCTTACAAACGAATGGGACATATGAATATGCTCAACAGGTTCCAAGTGCTGTATACTTACAACATTGCCAATAACTCCTGAATCAACTATTTCCTTCATTTTTCTGAAATATGGATTGTAACGAAGTACATGACATACAGCCACAATTGCTTCTTTCTTCTCAGCTAATTTTAAAATATCATTACATTCATCCCAGGACTGTGCAATAACTTTTTCCAACAATAATTGGTATCCCATATTTAAGCCGGCCATTGCAGGGCCATAATGGAGTTCATCGGGAGTAGTAATAAATAACGCATCAGCAAATTTGGGAACCTCAAATACATGTTCCCAGGTAACGAACTGGTTCTTTTCTGGAATATTAAATGCCTTTGATATTCTTTCACGTCTATAAGGAATGGGTTCCGCAACACCTACAACTTTTAGTTCTTTTGGGAATTTCAATCCATAAGAACTATAGGCTCCCCATCCACGACTTCCAGCTCCAATCACAATTACGGATACAGGTTTCTTGTTCTTGCGTTTAGAATATACAGGTATGTTAGGAAAAGGAAAAGTGTTTACTTCTGAAGACATTCCTCTTGCTGCAAAAGGTGTTCCCAGTGCTAATAAACTCATTGATTTCAATGCATCTCTTCGTTTTAAATTAGTCCTGCTCATTTTATGGTTTGATTTAATGCTTAAACATCAAATATTATCTGGCATCAATATAGAATAAAATATTTTGAACTTTAAATTGATTTAGATATTAAAACTCTGTTTATGTCATATCATATTTGATATTGTTTATATATTTTCAAAATAAAATAATATTTAAGGGAAAATTTTGATTAATTAATTCAGTTTTGTGGGGTAAACAATAATATGGTTTATTCCATTATTTTGTAAGTATAAGTTGATTAGAAAATGCCTAATAGGTAAAAGCAAGGTGATTATTTAGTGTATGTATCATCGCGATACAATTTTTTAATATTTTAATGAATTAATATGACTAGGAAAGGTTTCTCAATTTCATCATACCACGATGTTGGCCCAATTTATAAAAAACTAGATAATTTACTAAGTTTGCCAATACTTCCTGTAAAGGCAGAAGCTATGGATTCTTACAGGAAATATTTTGATGATAATTGTAAAAAATCAAAAGAAATATCTGACAAATCAATTGAGGTTATCCCCGGAGGAGTACAACATAATCTGGCATTTAATTATCCTTTTCCTCTGGTATTTACAAAAGCGGAGGGTGCTTATCTCCATGATATTGATGGGAACCGCTATATAGATTTTCTACAGGCAGGAGGTCCAACTGTATTAGGTAGCAATTACCCATTCGTAAAAGATAAAATAATTGAGATATTAAATACCTGCGGTCCATCTACTGGATTATTTCATGAATATGAGTTTAAGATCGCTAAAAAAATCTGTGAATTATTTCCATCAGTTGATCTTTTCAGAATGCTTGGAAGTGGCACCGAAGCTGTTATGGCAGCTATCAGGGTAGCCAGGTTAGCCACTAAAAAGAAAAAGATAATCAAGGTTGGAGGTGCCTATCATGGATGGAGTGATCAGATGGTTTATGGGATGCGGATTCCAGGAACCGGAAGATTTGAGGCACATGGAATTCCCAGATCATGTTCGAAGCATACACAGGAAGTTTGGCCCAATAGCATACCTTCTTTAGAAAGAAAACTGAGATGGAACCAATTGCGTGGAGGAACAGCAGCTGTAATTCTTGAACCTATTGGCCCGGAAAGCGGAACACGTCCGGTTGACTTTGACTATAACAGGAAAGTACGGGAATTATGTGATAGTTATGGGGCTTTATTAATATTTGATGAAGTAGTTTCTGCGTTTCGTGTAGGACTAAGTGGTGCTCAGGGATATTTCGATGTAAGCCCTGATTTAACTGTTTTTGGGAAAGTAGTAGCTGGGGGCTACCCATCGGCTGGTGGACTAGGTGGAAAACAGGAGTATATGGAATACCTTGCTGCCGGTATTCAGGGAGGAAAGAAAAGAGCAATGGTTGGAGGTACTATGGCTGCTAATCCAATTAGTGCAGCTGCTGGTTATTATACGATTTGTGAAATAGAAAAACACAACGCTTGTGAAAAAGCAGGAAAAGCGGGAGATCGGCTCAGTTTAGGACTACAGAAATTAATTGAGAAATATAACCTACCATATGTTGCATATAACCAAGGCTCAATATGCCATCTGGAAACTTCAGGGGTAATGTTCGTTAAAATTAACTGGTTAAAAATTCTGAAAGTACTAAAGGAGATAAAAGCCAGGAAACATATGATGGAAGAGATGGGAGCAGCTTATATGGCCGAAGGAGTAGTAACTCTAGCTGGTAGCCGAATGTATACGAGCATGGCTGATACTGATGAAGTAATAGATGATGCCCTTGCCAGGTTTGAAAATGTGTTCAGAAAAATTGAACAAAACCAGTAATAAAAAATATCTTTTATGGCGGGAAAATATGTGATAGCCCATGATGTAGGTACCAGCAGTAATAAAGCGGTACTTATTGATGAGAAAGGAAACATTCTTGAATCCGCAGAGGAGTCGTATGATTTCTTTTATCCCAATTCAGGATGGGTTGAACAAGCCCCTGAAGATTACTGGAATGCTATTATAAAATCAACCAGGAAGGTATTGTCTCATTCTAAGGTGTGTTCAGAGGATATCCTGGGAATTGTTTTTACTACCCAGGCGATGGGGATAATTCCAGTGAATAAATCTGGAGAAGTAATTCATAATAATATAACCTGGGTGGACGGAAGAGCTGAACTTCAGGCTGTTAAATTAATGAATCGATTTTCAGGTCGGCTGGCTTTTAAATCTTTTCTTGGTATTGAAGTTACCGGGAAGGATGTAGTTCCGAAATTGATGTGGCTCAAAGATGAAAAGCCTGATTTATACAAGCAAACTGAAAAGGTGTTGGACGTGAATGGGTATCTGAAATTTAAAGCCACAGGTAAAAAGGTTGCTGAATGGTCAGGTGCCTGTTCTTATGCATTTAATGTGAAGAAAAAAGACTGGGAAAAGCTCTTTTTTCTGGTTGCAGGAGTTGATCTAAAGAAATTGCCGGATCTGGTTCGATCTGTTGATATTGTAGGTGGTTTAACTGAAGATGCTGCTAAAGAAATGGGCCTGTCCAGTGATATACCTGTATTTGGAGGTTGTGATGACACACAAAGTGCTGCAATTGGAACAGGAGCTAATAAAGAAGGTCAGGCACATATTTATCTTGGAACTTCAGCATGGGTTGGGGTAATGACAAAGAAAAGCCCAAAGTTCAAAAATGGAGCTGTTTGTTTGCAAAGCGCTGATCCAAACATGAATCTCGTGGTAGGAATAACCGAATCGGCCGGGGCCAACCTGGAGTGGATTATAGAACGGTTTTATCAATGTGAGCTTAAAGATAAAAAAGATATTTATCAGTTAATGGACCTGGAAGCCTCAAAAATTCCAGCCGGCTCAGATCACCTCGTTATTACACCCTGGTTATTAGGTGAACGATGCCCTGTCAGCACTACTACAACAAGAGGTACTATCTTTAATCTAAGTCTGGAACACACAAGAGGGCATTTTGTGAAAGCCTTATCTGAGGGGATTGCGTATAATTTAAGATGGATCATTGAAAATTTTGAGCGTGATTTTGGATTTAAAATTGACACCTTAAGAATTACAGGGGGTGGTTCTCAAAATGACCAATGGATGCAGATATTTTCTGATGTATTAAAGAGAAAAATAGAGACAACAAATCAGCGAAAAATGGCAGGTGCTA
>Ga0316190_10002977_pt1 | contig 12337 bp, 13 predicted proteins | sample Eddworburrow2_MG_FD_204929 | JGI IMG/M metagenome (GOLD analysis project Ga0316190, IMG submission 204929) | Coastal sediment microbial communities from Maine, United States - Eddy worm burrow 2 | ecosystem: Environmental > Aquatic > Marine > Coastal > Sediment | place: USA: Maine | collected... | reverse complement strand
GATGTTGAAACCAGAAATATATCTATCGGCGGTGCATTCATTTATTCAAAGGATCTCTCCTTTTTTCAGGAAGGAAGACGGGTAATAATAGACTTCACAATTCCGAGTGGTAGTTTTTTTAAATATCTTGCGGACATGAAGAGTATTATGGAATGTACTGGAAGTATGGTGCGTTCCACGTCTGAAGGTGTAGCGATTCAATTTGATAGCGAATGTGAGATTATTGAAAGGCGTCAATTCTCATATGACCAATATATCCCCGAACGAAGATCTGGCCAAGATCGAAGAAGCGGTCTTGAAAGAAGGGTAAAACCAAGAACATCAAAATAATTAAAAAAATTGAACTGGCAGAGTCAAAAACGGCCCTGCCTTTGTATCATCAAGACTCTTGAATTCAAGTCTTTTATTAATGGGATATAATTATTTTTTAAATCTTTCTTTTGTTTGCCCTCCGGAAAGCCGATGATACACCATGTCCCGCGTTGCCAAGGGTTCGCAGTAGCTTACCACGGCTTTACCCTTGGACGCCTTGGATCTGGGGCATTATCGGCCTTCGCTCAATTAAGGTATGATTACATGAAAAAAGAATTTGGATCAAAGTATGCGTCGATTACAGATGGTAATTTTACAGCCAAATATCGTGCACGTTGCTACTGCGATGCGGTACAATACGAAGTGTGCTCGGATCCTGTAGATGCAAAAATATGTCATTGTTTGGCATGTCAAAAACTGCATGGAGCCCCTATGCAATGGGCAGCTATATTTCACAAACATGACGTCAGAATTGCGGAAGGCATTGATCATCTAAACTTTTACAACAGTGAACTCAATAAACACGAGAGAATTCTTCCTTGCAAAGTCAGTTGTGCTTTGTGTGGCACCCTTATTGCTGATGAAGGACGTAATATGTGGCTTGCGTTTCCATCACTTTTTAATTTTGGGGGTGTATCAAAAGTTCCAACGAAATTTAAACCAACGTGCCATATCTTCTATGGTGTGCGGGTTATCGATATAAACGATGATCTGCCTAAATGGTCCGGTCACAAAAATCATTCAGAACTTGTATAATGCGGGATTTACGGGACGATGGTGGGACGTTCGTGAAGAAAGTGCTTGACGCTTTGCATAGTTTGGGACGTAGTTGGCAAGTTTGAATAAGTAAAGCATCGGTTATAATTGCAATCCTATCAAGATCATTTTATTTGAATACCGAAAAATTTATGGGGACATAGGACGCCCATGAAATTATGCGTTTTTCAGAAAGAAACATCAGGGTCGCAATTGAACCTTTTAAAATTTTTGTAAAACCGCCGGTTTCATCATACTGAAACAACTCCACAAAAGCTTTTATCACTTCACAGCGCCTCAAGGTTTCGTTGCATGAGTTCAAACAATGATTACAATGTTCCAAGGCAGGGAGCATATTGCCTCTGCGGATAAAAACCTTGATGACCTATCACCCTTTATATACATGACAGGCAGGTTTTCCAGAATAAAAGGATTGAATCATGGTCCTGAAAACAGATCTTCAAAATCATAAAAGCTGTTCGGAGGACTGTACCCATGAGCCCGAAAAATTCGATATCGACGCAATGAAACGCGTGATTGTCGACTTCCTGCCAGAACAACGGGACGGGAGCGGCACACTGGCATCATTGACGTTTGACAATCGTTTTGTCCGTGAGCTGCCGGCTGACCCTGAAACGACCAACCGGCCTCGCCAGGTGACAGGGGCGTGTTACACATTCGTACAGCCGACACCGGTCGCCGCACCGAAGCTGGTTGCCTTTTCCCGGGAAGTGGCGGCACTGCTGGACCTTTCTGTAGAAACCTGTGAATCCGATGAATTCCTAAATGTTTTCGCCGGCAATCGTATTCTGCCGGGCATGTCGCCCTATGCGACCTGTTACGGCGGCCATCAGTTCGGCACCTGGGCCGGGCAGCTGGGCGACGGCCGCGCCATTAATCTGGGTGAAATCATCAATCAGCGGTCAGAACGCTGGGCTTTTCAAATCAAAGGCGCGGGCCCCACACCATACAGACGTTCAGCAGACGGTTTGGCGGTGTTACGCTCCTCGGTGCGTGAATTTTTGTGCAGCGAGGCCATGTTTCATTTGGGTGTGCCCACCACGCGGGCGTTAAGCCTTATATTAACCGGCGAACAGGTCGTGAGAGACATGTTTTACGACGGTAACCCAAAACCGGAACCGGGGGCTGTGGTCTGTCGCGTTGCGCCGTCATTCACTCGTTTTGGCAATTTTCAGATCTTCGCCGCACGTGAAGAAATAGAGGTGTTGAAGCAACTGGTGGATTATACCATCCGCGCCGATTTCCCCCATCTGGGCGATCCGTCGCCGGAGGTTTATCTCGAGTGGTTCGCGGAAGTGTGCCGAACAACCGCCGACCTGATCGTACACTGGATGCGCGTTGGGTTTGTGCATGGCGTGATGAACACGGACAATATGTCGATTCTCGGTCTCACCATTGATTACGGACCCTACGGCTGGCTGGAAGATTATGATCCCGACTGGACCCCGAACACCACCGACGCCGGCACCCGTCGCTATTGTTACGATGATCAGCCGCAAATGGCCCACTGGAACCTCGTTCAGCTGGCCAATGCCATCCATCCGTTGATTGGCAAGGTCGAACCCCTGCAACAGGCACTGGATGTTTATGCGCAAAACTTTCAAGAGGGTTGGCAGGCCATGATGGCCCAAAAACTGGGCTTAAAGACTTTCGAGCCTGCCACGGATAACGCGTTATTCGCCGAGCTGCTTGCAATCCTGCCTTTGGTTGAGACGGATATGACGATTTTTTTTCGTCGACTGGCCATGGTCGATGTTGATGTCGAATCCCTGGGCGATACCCATGACGAAACACTCATGGCTCCGCTGATGCCCGCGTATTACGTTTTAGAACAGTTGACACACGCGTATCGGAAGCGAATCGGGAGTTGGCTGCGCGATTATTTGATACGCCAGGCAAGGGACAATACATCCCAGGAGATACGACGCCGGCGCATGAACGCCGTCAACCCCAAATACGTGCTGCGAAACTACCTGGCCCAACTGGCCATCGACCAGGCTGAACTGGGTGATTTTTCACGGGTGAACGCATTGCTGGAGGTCATGCGATATCCTTACGATGAACAACCCGACAAGGAAGACTTTGCGAAAAAACGACCGGATTGGGCCCGTCACCGGGCCGGCTGTTCGATGCTGTCTTGCAGCTCTTGATCCGGGGGAATCTCTGCAAAAATCAGCAGGACGACCATGAAATCGCGCGTTTTTTTTGTGTCAATAGAGGTTACGTAGGAATTGGAGGGCAGCCATAAATATAAATTGATTAAATTTAGGTACAGTGTTATAAAAATTGCTTGTACCTAAGCTAAGCGTTTCATATTTTTTAAATGGTTAAATTAACAGTATTTTTAAGGTATTCCGACATTTTGAATTTCAATAATTTGAAACCCAACGGGAAAGCCGATGATACCCCATTTCATTCGTTACCGAGGATTCGCGGTAGACGACTACAGCTTCAACCTCGGTCGCCTTGGACCTTGGGGCATCCTCGACTTTCGCTCAGTTAGGGTATAATTGATTAATCGACCTATTAATTTTTTACGGAGGGAATAATGCCAATTTACGAATATGAGTGTAAAGACTGTTCTCACTGCTTTGAAGTACTCCTGCTGTTTTCCAGTGATCCGCCCCCCCAATGCCCCGAATGCCAGTGTAAGGATGTGACGAAACTCATGTCTTCCACCACCATGAGAAAGCAAGAAGAATATACCGGGGTGGGTGGTATGCTTGATCCTACGATCGGTCCGTCTTTTTCGGGGTGATCGAGCTAAAGGGAAATAAACGGGACGTCTATGATTTCATGAGGACTTCCGGGACGTTCTTGACATATTAAGCATGGCAAGCTTTGAGAAAGCAAGGGGGTCAGGTAACAGTTCTTGATAAGGACAAAAGGATTCTGAGCTTATGGGGCTTTTCAAAAGATTTTTCAGTCAAGATCCTGAAAAGATTGAGCAGAAGGGTGATGCCTTTTTAAAGGCCTCCGATTGGGGCAGGGCAAAGCTCGAATTCGAAAAGGCCCTGGACGCATTGGAAAAAACATCGTCTGATGATGCTTCAGAAACAAGGCTTCGGGATAAACTGGTTCAGGCCAAAGGGGCCCTGGCACACGAGCACAGGCAAGCCGGTGAAGATTTGATGGAGGTCGGATATTACGATGAGGCGAGGGGATTTCTTCAATTGGCCCTCGACTTGACCCGGGATCCTGCATTGATAACCTCTGTTGAAAAACTTATGCATGATATTGCACGCCTCACAGCCGGAGATATTCAAATGGCAGTGCCCCGATCTGACCTGACTCCCCTGGCCGATGACGAGACATACACCGGTGATCAGGACGATGAGACTTTTATGGCACTCTGCAGTGCCCTGCCCGAAGAGGTGCAAGAGGCCTACCTTTCCTATGGAGGATCCTTTAAAACCGGTTATCTCGCGCTGAACCGGGGAGACTTTGATCTTGCAGCCGAAGCCCTGTCTTATGCCTTGGAGGAGAACCCTGCCCCGGATTCAATTATTCCCCTTGAGCTGGCCACGGCCTACCTGAACCTGGGGAAATTGGATGAAGCCCGCCGTCTGCTGGAGGCCCTTCTCCAACAACATCCGGATGCCCTGCCGGGTTATCAGGTGCTTTGCGAGGTTTACTGGGAAATAGGGGCCTTTGATCAGGCTGAAACTCTTCTTGCCGATTGCCCGGATGACCTTAAAAACTCTTTGGCCTATGTCCTGCTCCGTGGCAAAACCCTGTCTAAGGCCGGGAGGCATTCGGAAGCCGTCTCTCTTTATCAGGATTTCCTGGAGGCATACGGATGGAACGAACCACTGGCGATGGCCCTTGCCGGCACATTGGAGACATTGGGAGACCTTGAAAGCGCCCGGGATCTGTATGCCGAAATCATGGCTCAGTGCCGCAGCTGTCACGCCCGCATCGATCCTGTGATCAAACGAAAATTTGCAGATATCAGCTTTGATTTAGGGCAGCATTCTTCAGCGATTATGGAAATGTATCTTTCCCTGGCTCAGGATGATCCGGAAAATGCTCCGTTATATTTTCAGAAGATCAGCCGAATATATGCCTCGATGGGAAATGAGGAGGAAGCACGCCGTTTCCGGGTATTCGCCCAACAGGCAGAAAATGGAAAAGGATAGATACCGTTAACGATCCGGCAACAATGAGTTCTTTACTTTGAAAGGAGGTTACATCATGGCAAAGGCAATTGTTCTAATTACGTCCAATCCGGGTGTCGACCGGGAGGTCGCCGGTCAAATCAAGAAAATCGAAGGAGTGGAAAATGTCTATCTGGCTGCCGGGCGTTTTGATATCGTGGCAGAGGTACAGACTCCTGATGACGCCAGCATGCTTTCTGTGACATATGACAAGATAAGAGTCATTGGCGGCATTAGAGATACCCACACCATGTTCTGCTTGGAAGTGTAGCCGAATACCGTTCCGATTTTGGGCTGGAGTCGAAGCTGGCTCCAGCCTCATCCTGTTTCTTACCCATTTCCAGGTGGGATAATGGGACATCTATGAATTCATGCCTTTTTTGATAGATTGTTTCTGATATCTACTACTCCTACTTCGGAAGACGAGAACAGATTCGCATAGCGTGTTTCATCATACAGTTTCGCCTTTGCCACCGATTGAAAAGTTTCCAAGGTTTTATTTTCTATCTGACTCTTCGAGTAAGCGGCATAATCAGCAAATGGTAAAAATTCAGTTTTTCCTGCTTTCGATAACTTCCCATTCCAATACGGATTTCGCTTTGGTCGATATCTGTTAAAAGGGTCCCCAGAATGCGATCCCAGACGGAAAGTAAGATGCCATATATACAACATGAAATCCAGGATGAGTATTGTAATCAGGGTTTTTTGCCAGTAAGGCATTTCAATACTATTTAAAATCCCGAGTCGATTGACAGAAACATATTGACAGGCCTGTGTAATTGTGGCGACGAATAACAGGGAAAGGATAATGTTGTTAAAATCTGTAAAGGCGAGGTTGATGATCCATCGTTTTAATTTTGATACCGTAACAGGACGGTAGGGTGCCAAAAGTTCCCAGATCAAAAATATCAACAAGCAGCCTATATACAGAAACATTCGTATGATTGACGGTTCGGTCTTGAGCATCATTTTCCCATCATAAACAAATTTTGATCTTATGTTTCATTTTAAGCAGAATCTTTAAAAAGGCTCCATTGAAAAAAAAGTTGTTTGTATCAAGATAGTAATATGTATAAAATCCAAAAGGGTTTTGTCAAATTGAACGAAAGATTGTCTCTATTCTGATGGCGGCTTTTGCCTTTAGAGAAGGGCGGGAATCTTTTGAAAAAGCTGGAGTGATGATCTGTTCTTTAACTGGAGAAATAACCTTTGAAAATATCAGAACAATTTGATACATAAAAAATGCTTTCATGCCAAGGCAACTCCTGTTGTTTTGGCCGATTGATATTTCCAAAGATCCATATAAATATTGATAGGTTATAATAACGATCACATCTGCTCAAAGGAAATCATACGAATGAAATTCAAATTTACCTATATTATTTTTGCGAGTTTTATCCTATCCGGGCTCGTTTTTTGGAATTTAGCACAGTCTGATACAACGAATTCATCGAAAAGCAAACCCGAGTATTACTTTAAAATGGAATCCGTAGAAAAAGGGCGCTTTCTGGTAAAAAAATTAGGCTGCAACGATTGTCATACCAACGGATATTTACAATCAAAAGGGAATATCCCAGAGAACAAATGGCTGATGGGCGATACCATCGGATGGCGAGGACCGCTGGGGACCTCCTATGGATTAAATCTTCGGCTGTTATTCGACACTTTTACAGAAGAAGAATGGATAGAAACGGCAAAGACATTCACAAGCAGGCCTCCGATGCCGCACACCATCCTTAATGGAATGAACAATGACGATCTGAAAGCTATTTATTGGTTTATCCGATACCTTGGCCCAAGTGGAGAACCTGCTCCAGCCTTTGAACCACATGGTTAAGGAAGAAAATATTTTAAAAGGATTCAAGGAGTCAAGGGGCCGGAGAATCGAGTGAATGCTAAAGGCAAAAAAGTAATGCTCATCAAGGATGATACGCAGGAAGCCGGAAGAGTCCTTACAGCGCTGATAAAGTCTTTAGAAAACAAACCCTGGCCCCCTTGATTCATCAAATCCTCGGACCCTCTTCTCCGACTAAATTGGAGAAGGACCTAGCTTTTAAAGTTTTGCAAAAAAATAAAGAATTCAGTTCTAAGGAACAAAAAAAGGAGGGAGAAATGGCTACTAAGGAAGAATTAGAAGAAAAAGCAGAAGATTGCGAGACTACTGAAGAATTTGTTGATCTGGCAAAGGAAGTACTTAGTGACTTGTCAGATAAGAAATGGGCCGCGAACCTTATTGAAGAAGGCGTGGAGTGGGCGGAAACCACGGATGATTTCATCGTCCTTGCAAAGGGTTCATTTGAGGTATTGGAAGATAAAGAGAAATCAAAGGAATACCTGCTGCAAGGCAGGGATTATTGTATGAATGCCCAGGAGTTCGTAAACCTTGGGAAAACAGCATCGGATATGGGCGATGCCGAAGCCGCCAAAGAAATATTTTCCGCCGCCCAGGGCAAATGCGTCAAGGTCAAAGATTTCCTGGATCTTAGCAAAAGTATCAATGAGGTACTTTCAGACCCGGATTTGGCCAAGGAGACCGCGAACAAGGCACTGGATAAATGTAGCACGGTTGCGGACTATAACGAATACGCCCGGAGTGTGCTTGATGTATTTGACGATAAGAACCTGGCAAAGGAAGTCTACGATAAGGCTGTTGAAACCTGCAAAACCGGAGACGATTTTGGGGTGCTTGCAAAGGGTGTTCTGGATAATCTTTCCGACAGGGACCTGGCTAAATCAATTTATATGAAGGCAGAGAATTTGATTGATTCAGGAACTGACCTGATAAAATTGGCCGAGTCTGCTGTAGCTGATTTGGAAGATGAGGAATATGCCAGAGCAATCTATAAAAAATCTGAAGGAAAACTCGAAAGTGGCGATGATTTGATGAAACTTGCCGAATCGTTGATGGGCAAACTTAACGATAAGGACCTGGCGCTGACAGTTTATAAAACCGCGGAAACCAAATTCAGCGGCTATGAAAATTACATCAAACTGGCCAAAGCCGCCTTCAAAGATACTGGTGATGCTGCTTTTGCCGGCAGTGTTTACAAAAAAGCAGCCGGCACCATTCAAGATTCCAGCAAAATAGTGGCGGTTGCGGCTGCTTTGGCTGACGAAATTGATGATAAACAAGGCGCATTCGACGAGCTAAAACGGGCAGAACAGTTCGTAAATTCCGTGGATGATTTTAAAAAGACCGCCGATGCAATCCTCAAGTACGCAGACGATGAGCAGTGGATTAATGCCATTAATGATCAACTCGAAAAGCGAGAGGCTCACAAAGATCTTTATAAAGATTTTGTTGGGCGGGAACAAGAATGCGAAACAAGCAAATCCCTGTCTGTCTTGGCCCATGAGGTTATTGAGAAAACATCTGACACGCATTATGCCAGAAAACTTTACAAAAATGCTGAAACCATGTGTACGTATTTCCCTGAATATCTCCATCTGGCCGGCGCCATTAATTCTGATCTCAACGATGCAGATTGGATACGAACCATTTATGAAAAACAGCTCGAAAAATGTGATGATTCACACAAGTATAACGACTTGGCAGATGGAATAATTACCACCTTGCAAGATAAAGAATGGGTTAAGAATATCTATTCGGGATTAGAAGAACAATGCGCCAAGGAGACAGATTTTATCAAACTGGCCCGTATGGTTTTGGCAAAATTGGGCGACCAGGATTGGGCCAAAAAACTTTTGGGCAAGGCCGAGGAGAAAGGTCAAGATATATTCGGGTACACCATTGTAGGGTGGGCTGTGCTTGACATCCTGGCCGATAAGGAGTGGGCGGATTCCATCTACAACAAGGCCGAAGCCAATTGCAATAATCGGGATGATTATGAAAAGCTGATTTCCGAAGTCCAGAAGCAAACGGGTGACGATGACCTTCTCCGGCAAATACACAATTCTGCCGAGAATAAGTTTGGAGAAACAAGAGATTTTATTTATTTAGCCGAAAGCATCTTAAGGCGTTTTTCTGATAACCCGTGGGCCAGGCAGGTCTATGCAAAGGCTGAAAAAGCATCTGATGCCAATACTTACATGTTTGAGTTGGCGACCAGCATTGCCAACAAGCTGGATGACGGGAAATGGGCAGCTAGGTTGCGAAATATGTAGGCTTCTGCATATCGCCAAGAAAGAAAGGGTGTCAAGCTTTGTATTTCCAGCTAAAAGAAGGCTCGGGTAATATTCTGGGATTTAAAATTGTCGGGGGTATTACTAAAAAACAAAAGAAGCAGATTTGCCAAGTATTGGAAAAACAGATCCGTGAATCGGGGAAGATCCGGCTTTTCCTTGTTATCGAGCCTCATAAACCAATGGATGCAGAATCACTGCTGTTCGATCTGAATTTCACTTTAACCTACTCTGATAATATAGAACGCATGGCCGTTATCGGAAATAAAGTATGGGAAAAAACATGGGTCGCCTTATATGGCTTGTTTTCCCATATCCGGACACAGTACTTCGACCGCTCGGAAATCAAAGGGGCCTGGAAATGGATTCACAGGGATGATTTGCAGGACGTGTCTTAAAATTATTTTTGGACCCTCTTCTCCAACTAAATTTGGAGAAGAATCAGGTTGTTAAATTGAAAACCTGGTCCTCTGGGCCAGGTTTTTCATTCTTTCTAGGTTGAGCGGTTCAGGGTTCAACGTTCCGGGTTGGAAAAACCTCAAACAGCTCGCATCAATGTGATATTGGCTTCATCGTGGTTTCAAAACCGTTCCAACCAATAGGTTATGGCAGATATTCCGGATTTTAATCAATATTTTGAGCAGTTTCAATCGGTTGTAACCCTTGAACCCTGAACCTGGAACCGATCAGTTTAGGTTCTTTTATATTGTGGAAAGACTTCATCCTAACCCGAGGATAGTCGAGATGAAAAAAAGAAGTTGTACGAATATCATCCGATGCTTATCGTTATTGGGAGTGATGTTGTTATTAACGGGCTGTTCTCCAACGACGGGAACCCAGGCAAACCATGCTTCAAAGACAAAGGATTCCATGAGCCTTGCAGATAAAATCGAATCTCCGGCGATTCCACCCATCGATGCATCGGTGCCATCTAATTTTGAAACTGCGTCCTTTGGTCTGGGCTGATTCTGGGGAATCGAATCCCGGTTCGGGATCATCGAGGGCGTGATTCGCACACGTGTGGGATATGCCGGAGGTCAGGTGGACGCTCCGAACTATACCAATATCGGCGATCATACAGAGACGGTGCAGTTGGATTATGACCCCGGGCGCATCACTTATGCTCAACTGTTGGATATTTTCTGGGAAAGCCACCGGCCGACCGGGCGTTCCTGGTCGCGGCAATATATGAATGCAGTCTTTTATCACAACGAGGAGCAGCGCCGGCTGGCAATGGCTTCCAAAACTGTGGTGGAGGAGAAAATCGGCCGCATTGTTAAAACCAAAGTGGTGGCGCTTCGATCCTTTACCATGGCCGAAGATTATCACCAGAAGTATATCCTGAAGCGGCATTATGAATTGAAAAATGAGATGTCGCGTATCTATCCGCACCCCCGGGACTTTGTGGACTCCACCGCCGTAGCACGCCTCAACGGCTATGCCGGCGGGCAAGGCACCAAAGACCGGTTGTCGCGGGAAATCAAAAGCCTGGGATTGAGTTCTGAGGGGGAGAAGGTGTTGACCGAGATGGTCCGAAAGTAGTGTTTTTTGTGTAATTTCAATGAATAAAGTTCAGTTTTAGGTTTACATATCAATTGAGGAAATAGGAGCACTTAATGGGGCGGAATTCCAATAAAATCAAACAATGGATCGAAGAAAAAAAAGACCCCAGAAGTGCCCACTGGCAAGGAGGTCTTGAAGAAATACTGAATGTTTTTTCACCGCATTTGGAACCCGGAAAATTGATACCTGTTCAGCCTCTGGAAGAAGATGGCTTTCCTGTTTTCATTGCTGCCTTAGAGGCGGTTGATTTAAGTCCCAACCTTCATGCCGCTTTTTTACCGCCATCTATTGCCGGATCGGTTACTCCGCCTGAATCCGCGGACGAACTTCAGCGAATCGACAAGGGAAAGCCATCCTATAAAATTCTGATAGCCAGACCCGGCAAAGATTTAAGAATTTTATGCGCTGAAATATCAGAGCACGCCAAAAACCCCGGAGTAGACATTTTCCAGTCCGGAGCGTTATTGGGAACCTATGAGTACGATACCCCCCAGGCGTGTATCGCCGATTTGACTAAAGTCATAAGGGCGCATATTTGGGAAACGGGTACATGGCACCGGGATGATTATAAGAGATACACCGTTAACTGGTTTGAAAAAGTAGTGGATCTAGGCAAAGACACGGTTTGCGTCCGGGAAGACTTCTCTTTTTTGCACAGCCCGACACTGATAAAAAGTAACAGGGTCGATGCTGTTTTTACCCTAATTTTTGAAATTTTGCTTAAACGCTTCAGGGATCCCGACGATGAATTTAAAGATGCTGTTTCGTCGATCCAAAATATCAAAAACAAGGACGACAGAGTTGCTCAAACCAAAAAACTTGTTGAAAGAGGAATTCTTGAACTTCTGAGTTTGATGAGGGAATTGGAAATTGTAAATTTCGGCGAGTTTTCAAACACGGAGAACGAACGGTTTAAAAAAGAATTCTCCAGAACCATTCATAAAATTATCGACCGGGGACTTCAGGGACGTCTCGAAAGTCATTCCACCCGATAACATAACCAAAACCGCGTATGTTTCGTCCAGTTTTGCATTTAGCTCTGCACATCATCGTTCCTGGAACAATGGCCAGGCTGCTGTTTTCAGATCGATGGAAAACCGCCTGGTTGGTGATGATGTCAGCCATGATCATCGACCTGGATCATTTGTTGGCCCACCCCATATATGATCCGAATCGCTGCGGGATAAACTTTCATCATTTGCACTCGCTGCCGGCAATCGCGGTATATGCACTGTTGGCTGCGATACCCAAAACCCGGCTCGTGGGATTCGGGCTGATGATCCATATCATCCTGGACGGTCTGGATTGTGTATGGATGGGTGGATCTTAGGGTTGTAGATAAAACCATCAAATCAAATTAAATATTGCTTAAATCGTCCGGCATT
>Ga0316190_10002976_pt1 | contig 12338 bp, 10 predicted proteins | sample Eddworburrow2_MG_FD_204929 | JGI IMG/M metagenome (GOLD analysis project Ga0316190, IMG submission 204929) | Coastal sediment microbial communities from Maine, United States - Eddy worm burrow 2 | ecosystem: Environmental > Aquatic > Marine > Coastal > Sediment | place: USA: Maine | collected... | reverse complement strand
ACTGCGGCCACACCATTTACATCAGTGGCTGTTAATTGAAAGAAATCACCGCAGTATAATTGCAGCCTGTTCATGGAAGATATGCGATAACCGCCCTGCTCAGTGTTTTTGGCCTGTAACTGATGATCAGTAAAAAAGGCAGCGACGGCCAGGGTGCTGATCTCAACACCCATTACGTCGAAACCCTGTTCATGCAACCACAACAGATCCAGACTTTTTCCACAACAGGGGATCAGTACCCGTGCCCCCGGTTGCAGTTGCATCCGTGGCCAGTATTGCAGCAGATAGGGATTAACCGTTTCCTGGTGAAAACCGATTTCATTGTTATGCCAACGCTGATGCCAAAAATCCTGCTCCATTATTTCTCCATTCATTCACATGTTCAGTTACGCAGCTTGTAACCCTTGCTTAACATCGACAGGGTCAGGCCGCCCAGAAATACCAGTGCTACGCTGACAACAAGCAGGCTATGAACCGGGTTGACATCGGAAACCCCGAAAAAACCATAACGAAAGCCATCAATCATATAAAAGAAGGGGTTAAAGCGTGATAATACCTGCCAAATCTCGGGCAAGGAATGAATCGAATAAAATACACCACTGAGAAAGGTCAACGGCATGATAATAAAATTCTGGAATCCGGCCAGTTGATCAAATTTTTCAGCCCAGATACCGGCCACAATGCCCAGCGTTGCCAGTAAGGCACTACCCAGCAACGCAAACAACAATAACACCACAACATTATGCACGGGTACCGGCACAAAAAATATCGCTACCAGATAAACCCCCGCGCCAACCACCAGACCGCGTATAATAGCAGCCAGTAAAAAGGCCAGGTAGAACTCGATATGAGACAAGGGTGTCAACAGGACAAAAACGATATTCCCCGATATCTTGGACTGGATCAGGCTTGATGAACTGTTGGCAAAGGCATTCTGAATAACCGTCATCATAACCAGCCCCGGTATCAGAAAAGTAGTGTAGGCAAGGTTGTCATACACAACAACATGATCTTTTAGCGCGTGGGAAAACACCAGCAGGTATAATAAGGTAGTAATAATCGGCGCAATGACAGTTTGTAAAAGCACCTTATAAAAGCGCAGCAGTTCTTTAAATAACAAAGTATAAAAACCACGCAGGTTCATGACTGCTGCCTTTTTATAAGATCGACAAAAACATCTTCAAGGTCCGCGCGCTGGGTACTCAGATCGATAATTTCAATACCGGCGCTATTTAGACTATTGATAACATCGACAATCGAATCCCTATCCTTGTTCAGTTCCAGCTCCATGAGATGACCATCCACGGATTTGATACGCTGGCGCAGATGTTCTGACAAATGCTCAACAACAATCTCTGTAACCGCCGTTACACTGACCCGGTAACTTTTACCCAGCTCACTATTTAACAGTCCCTGTTTGCTATCCAGAGCAATGATTTCACCATGGTTAAGAATGGCAATACGATCACACAGGGCCTCGGCCTCTTCCAGATAATGCGTCGTCAATACAATGGTATGCCCTTGTCGATGCAGATTGCTGACAAATTCCCACAGTGATTTACGCAGTTCCACATCGACTCCGGCAGTAGGTTCATCAAGCACCACCACGTCCGGTTTATGAACCAGGGCCTGGGCCACCAGCACCCGCCGCTTCATACCCCCAGACAAGGAACGCATATTGGCATTGGCCTTGTCAGTGAGCATTAATGCCTCCAGTAATTCATCGATCCAGACCTCATTCTCCCTGCCCAGACCAAAATAACCGGATTGAATCTGTAAAACCTCACGAACACTGAAAAATGCATCAAACACCAGTTCCTGCGGCACAATGCCCAGGCATTGCCGGGCCTGCCGATAATGACGGACCACATCATGCCCGGCAACCGCAACGCTGCCGCCATCGACCTGTGTCAGACCGGCAATGATATTGATCAGGGTGGATTTACCGGCCCCATTGGGTCCCAGCAAACCGAAAAATTCACCCTTCCTGATTTGGAGATCAACGCCTTTAAGCGCATGCAAACTGCCGAAATGTTTATGAACACCTTTGATGTCGATCGCAACAGACATAATTCTTACAATATATTTGGATAATAAGGGTTTAAGGCCCCGAAGGTGTCTATTCTACGCATTCACACGCCCCCGTTGCCACTCCAATTCCCACCTCAGCCAGGAATTTCAAGTTCGGGCAAAAAAAAGCCGACTATAAAGCCAGGGGCGGCCCGATACTTTAAAGGAATGACACAATGAGTACAGCAAGCGACAAACCCAGCTTTAGCAGTAGCGTTGACCTGATGGTTGATCGTGCCATTGCAGTCTTAAACCTTGATGAAGGGGCCGCAGCGGCCATCAAGACGTGCGACGCCGTACTTCAGGTCAGCTTCCCGGTCAAGATCCGCGACAAGATCGAGAACTTTACCGGTTGGCGTGCCGTTCACAGTACTCACCGCCTGCCGGCTAAGGGCGGCATCCGTTTCGCACCCATTGCCGATCAGGACGAGGTCGAGGCCCTGGCCTCATTGATGACCTATAAATGTGCCATTGTTGATGTTCCGTTTGGCGGCTCCAAAGGTGCCTTGCTGATTGATCCAAGCCTGTACAGCCGCGATGAAATGGAACGCATCACGCGCCGCTATACGCTGGAGCTGGCACGCAAGGACTTTATCAATCCGGCAACCAATGTCCCGGCCCCGGATGTTGGCACCGGCCAGCGTGAAATGGCCTGGATAGCCGATACCTATAAACACCTGAATCCTGACGATATCAACTATCTTGCCTGCGTCACGGGCAAGCCGGTACATCATGGGGGAATAGAGGGTCGTGTCGAAGCCACAGGCCGCGGCGTACAATACGCTATTCGTGAATTTTTCCGCCATGAACAGGATAAAGAACTCGCTGGCCTCTATGGCCAGTTGAGCGGCAAATCCATTGTTGTTCAGGGACTGGGCAATGTTGGCTACCATGCGGCAAAATTTCTATCTGAAGATGACAAGGCCCTGATCATTGCCGTTATCGAGCGTGAAGGTGTCATCATCAATGAACTAGGTCTGGATATCGAAACCTTATATCGTTATCGCGTCGAACACAAAACCTTCGAAGGTTTCGAAGGCGGCCGATTTGATCCCTATGGCGCGGCTGCGCTGCAGATGGAGTGTGACATTCTGATTCCAGCGGCACTGGAAGCACAGATTACGGCCGAGAATGCCGAACATATCAAGGCCAAACTCATTGTCGAAGCCGCCAATGGCCCGGTCACCTTTGAGGCCGATGAAATCCTCAACAAACGCGGTGTTGTTATCCTGCCCGACATCTATGTTAATGCCGGTGGTGTCACCGTCTCATACTTTGAATGGATACGTAATCTGTCGCATATCCGTTTCGGACGTATGCAACGGCGTCATGATGAACTACGTGGTCATCAGGTCGCTGCCCTGCTTGAAGAAGTAACCGGCACCAAGATCTCCAGTGATGCACGTTCAAAGATGTCACAGGGTGGCGATGAACTCGACCTGGTACGGTCCGGACTCGATGATACGATGCGCTCGGCCTACCAGGAAATCAGTTGCACCTTTCATGCAAACAGCGAAATCACGGATTTCCGTACCGCCGCCTTTGTCCTGGCCATCCAGAAGATCGCACGCTCCTACCTGGATGTGGGTATATATTAACCCCCCTGATTGCCTACACTGCCAGGGAATTCCTTGATATACACATCCTGTTGTGGGTAAGGAATACCGATACCACTGGCATCAAAACGTGTCTTTACCTCTTCGAGTAAAAATGCGCGTACGGACCAGTAGTCAGCACTATTCACCCACGGGCGAACGGCAAAATCGACACTGCTGGCAGCAAGCTCCAGCACCATGATCGTTGGTTCTGGGTCGACAAGTATACGTTCATCCGATGTTATAACATCTTCAATGATGGTTTTAGCCTGACGCATATCATCGTCATAACCAATGCTAAACACCATATCAATACGGCGTGTATCACGGGCGGAGAAATTGACAATAGTGCCACCATATATCTGCCCGTTGGGCACTGTGACTTCACGGTTATCTCCCGTACGCATCACGGTGCTGAAGATCGTTATCGATTCAACAATACCACTGATACCCCCAGCCTCAATAAAATCCCCCAGCTTGAAGGGCCGAAAAACAATTAACATTACACCCGCCGCAAAATTGGATAAGGAATTTTGCAAGGCCAAGCCAACAGCCAGACCTGCTGCACCCAAAATCGCCAGGGCCGATGTAGTTTTTACGCCCAGTTGTTCCAGCGCCGCCATCACAACTATAATGAGTAACAACGTATAGGCGATATTGCCAAGAAACGTCACCAACATTTCATCAATCTTGGCACGCCGCATCATATTTTTAATGAAGCGAACGATTGCCCCGGCCACAAGGCGTCCAATAGCAAAAATAAGCAGTGCCGTCACAATACGAATGGACCACGGCACAACATACAAGCCGATATAATCCGTTTGTGTCAATTGCTCAAACATAAAACCTCCTGTTCAAATCACTCATTACATTAACGGCAATTAATGGTTAGCTGTGGCAACATATTACCGTAAGCTGCACCCGCACCAAAGCTAAAACACAAACTAGAAAAGACATCAACTCATCACGCCAGGCCGCCAAACCCGGTCTATCCGGGCATTATACGCTGACTACAACAAAGAGAAAGACTGGCAGGGTTAACTGGCACATTAATTGCTCTACTGATATTAAATACACACTGAGTTTAGATGATGTCAGAACAGGGACAAAAAATATCCATTCACTACGTGCAGGATAAACTGAAGATATCCCCTACCTTATCCAGGCACATAGAGTCGCTGCCGGATAACGAACTTTCGATTAATGCCTTTAACTTAAGTTGCGACCTTCAGGCAGCGGCCGGCATCCATGAACTTATAGAAACCTATTCGAAGCATATCCAACGACTGATACCACACTCCGGCATTAGTTATATTAACAAACTGCTGGACATCGAAGTCTTCCATGGCACCAGAGGCCGTCATAACTGCTCTTATAATTTATCTTTAAGTAAACAATCCCTGGGACTACTTTCATTAAGCTACGACACACCCTATAGCGAGCAGACACTGGAAAAACTCGAGGCATCGCTTAGCATTTTGTTCTATCCATTAGGCCACGCGCTTTATAATTAAAAAACCATGCAGCTAATGCCTACTGACCTTTATGGGCGTTTAACATGGTAAACAATGACTGCGTAAGTTCAGCAGCTTCAACTCCCAGCGGCGTCAGGTAACCACCATCATGCTGGGTAATAAAACCACCATCAAATAGGCGCCGTGTCGCCGCAATAACCACTGGGTCCGCTTCCTTGTGTACCTTTATACCCTCAAGGCTTGACGGATCATGAAACAGCATCAGCACATTAAGTTCAGCGATATTTTCGGAGCTATAAGAAGACATTATATTTCCTTTGTTTTAAGTTTTGCCGACACAGACTAACATATATTCGAAGCGCCATATATTTTATCCAGAATGCTGTCTATACTGAATGGAAGAATAATAAGCAATGGCTGTGATAGTCATCGCAAGTATCTTTTGGATCACTATGAATAGCGATACAGCATCCCCGGAGAATACAGCAGACTCCCCACTGGTCGACCAGATCATCCCTTATTTGAAGGCAGGCGATGATCATAAGATCGACATAATACTCAGCGACCTGCACCCGGCTGAAATTGCAACCCTGCTTGAGTCGCTACCCAAAGCCCTGCGCCAGAAATTATGGCGGTTGATACCCGATGGGGTCGAAGGTGATGTCCTTTCAGAGTTAGGTGAAGAGGCCCGCGGTAGTATTCTGGTCAAAATGGCTGATGCCGACGTTGTGGCCGCAGCGGAAACCATGGCGGTGGAAGACCTCGCCAACGTCATGGATGAGCTGCCCGTACATATCAGCGAAGCCCTGCTGGAATCACTTAATTATGATCACCGCAAACGCCTTGAGGCATCACTGGCCTTTGCCGAGGGTACCGCAGGCCGTTTGATGAGTACCAATGTCATCAGTGTCCGTAAAGATGTCAGCATAACCGTGGTGTTGCGTTATCTTCGGCGCCTGAAACCCCTCCCCCACCATACCGATGCCCTCATGGTCACCGACGATAACGGGATCTATCTTGGAAAATTACCGATCGTCGATGCCATCGCCGAACGCCCCGAGACGCTGGTCGCCGATATCATGCTGGAGATGGCTGACTGGGTAAGGGCAACCGCCAGTGACCAGGATGTATCGGCCTTATTCGATCGTCGCGAATTGCAGTCAGCGGCGGTAGTTGACGAACAGGGCAAATTGCTTGGACGTATCACTGTTAATGATGTTGTCGATGTCATCCTGGCCAAGGCAGACAAAAGTCTGCTGGCCCTGGCCGGTCTTAATGAAGAGGAGGATTTGTTCGCCCCCGTTCTCCCCAGTGCCAAACGCCGTGCAATCTGGCTTGGCATCAATCTCGTCACGGTGTTTCTGGCCGCCTGGGTCATCGGACGCTTCGAAGAAGCACTGGACAAAATTGTTGCCCTTGCCGTGTTATTACCCATCGTCGCCAGTATGGGAGGGATCGCCGGCAGCCAGACATTGACACTAACGATCAGGGGGCTGGCCCTGAGTCAGGTGACTAAATCGAATTTACGCTGGCTCGGAAACAAGGAAATGGCTGTGGGTCTGTTGAACGGTGTCGCCTGGTCGATTGTCGTAGCTATTGTCACCTTTGCCTGGTTTCAGGATACCGGTATCGCATTAATCATAGCCGCAGCCATGGTACTCAATCTCATAGCCGCGTCCCTGTCTGGCGTACTAATCCCTGTTATTCTCGTGCGTATGGCCATTGATCCCGCCCTTCCAGGTCCCGTCATACTCACCACCGTCACTGATATCATTGGATTTCTGAGCTTCCTCGGACTCGCGACCCTGTTCCTGATATAAATGTAAATTACGAAAAATCCCTGCCAAGTAATTATTTTCAAACACTTTAGTTCAGAAGACCTCAAGCGCTTTGATAACCCGGGGGCAGCAAAAAAAACGGTAAACCATCGCAGATTCTGGTATGATTGACGGTTTACCCGAACCCGGAATTACGACTGTGATCAAGAACCTACGAAACATCGCCATTATCGCCCACGTTGACCACGGCAAAACCACGCTGGTTGATAAATTATTGGAGCAATCCGGCACCCTGGGTGACCGTGCAGATACACTGGATCGCGCCATGGATTCCAATGATATCGAAAAAGAACGCGGCATCACCATTCTCGCCAAAAACACCGCGCTGACCTGGAATGATTACCGTATTAATATCGTCGATACCCCTGGACATGCCGATTTCGGTGGTGAAGTCGAGCGTGTGTTATCGATGGTTGATTGTGTCCTGTTACTGGTTGATGCCGTTGACGGGCCAATGCCGCAAACCCGTTTCGTGACCGAAAAGGCCTTCGGTATGGGCCTGAAACCAATCGTAGTCATTAACAAGATTGACCGCCCCGGCGCCCGTCCGGACTGGGTGCTGGATCAGACCTTCGACCTGTTCGATCGCCTCGGCGCTACCGATGAACAGCTCGATTTTCCGGTCGTTTATGCATCGGCCCTGAATGGTTATGCCAGCCTCGATGACAGCGTCCGTGACGGCGATATGACCCCGCTGTTCGAGGCCATTGTTGAACATGTCCAGGCACCGGATGTTGATGCCGAGGGCCCCTTGCAGTTACAGGTCAGCTCACTGGACTACAACAGCTATGTTGGTGTCATCGGTATTGGTCGCATCAAACGCGGCCAGGTCAAGACCAACACCGCCATTACTCTGATCAATAAAGATGGCCAGAAACGCAACGCCCGTATCCTGCAGATACTGGGCTTCAAGGGCCTGGAACGCGTCGAAGTCCCGCAGGCCCAGGCCGGTGATATCATCGCCTTCACAGGCATTGAGGATTTGAAGATATCCGATACCCTGTGTGACCCGGAACAGGTAGAAGCCCTGCCACCATTGAGCGTCGATGAACCGACTGTCAGCATGACCTTCCAGGTCAATAACTCCCCGTTTGCCGGCAAGGACGGTAAATACGTCACCTCACGCCAGATTCGTGAGCGCCTCGACAAGGAACTCATCCATAATGTTGCACTGCGCGTAGACCAGGGAGATGACCCGGATAAGTTCAAGGTGTCAGGCCGTGGCGAATTACATTTATCGGTATTGATCGAAAACATGCGTCGTGAGGGATATGAACTGGGCGTATCCCGCCCTGAAGTGATTATCCGTGAGGTTGATGGCGTCAAACATGAACCTTATGAACAGGTGACAGTGGATGTTGAAGACGCCCATCAGGGCGGGGTTATGGAAAAACTCGGTGTTCGTGGCGGTGAACTGAAAAACATGGTGCCGGACGGCAAGGGTCGCGTACGCCTGGACTACATCATGCCTGCCCGTGGTCTGATTGGCTTTCGCACCGAGTTCCTGACTGCAACACAGGGTACTGGCCTGATTTATAGTGTGTTTGACCACTATGGCGAAATGAAAAAAGGCACCTTTGGCCAGCGCAACAATGGGGTGCTTATTTCCAATGGCCCGGGCAAAATTCTTGGTTATGCCCTGTTCAATTTACAGGAGCGTGGTCGCCTGTTTGTAGGCCACGGCGAGGAAACCTATGAAGGTATGATTATCGGTATCCATGCCCGTGACAATGATCTGGTCGTCAACCCGATGAAGGCCAAACAGCTCACCAACATCCGTGCCGCCGGCACCGATGAAAACATCGATCTGACACCACCGATCAGATTGTCACTGGAACAGGCCCTGGAGTTTATTGACGAGGATGAACTGGTCGAAGTCACGCCCAACTTTATTCGTCTACGCAAAAAATTCCTCAAGGAACATGAACGCAAGCGTGCCTCACGGAGCGAGACTGCTGCCTGAGCATAGCCTGACGATCTACGTATGGGACTGCTAACCCTCCGCGAGGCATCGCTTAGCTTCGGCGGGCCATTACTGCTGGATCATGCCAACCTTACTATCGAGCTGGGCGAGCGCATCGCCCTGCTCGGCCGTAACGGCACCGGCAAGTCTTCATTACTCAAGGTCATTGCCGGCCAGATCCCACTGGATGATGGCGAACTGAGTCGCGTTCAGAACCTGACCTGGGCCTACCTCAGCCAGGAAGTACCCACTACGGCGACCGCCAGTGTTTTTGACACCATCGCCGAAGGTCTAGGTGAAATCGGTAATAAGCTGAGCGAATTCCAGCATATTTCCCGGGCCCTGGCCGAACATCACGATGAAAAACTACTGGAAAAAATGGGCCGGGTTCAACATGAACTGGATGAACTGGGTGCCTGGCAGCTGGGTCAACGCGTTACGACAATACTGACAAGAATGAAACTCGATGGTCAGGCCATGATGGATCAGTTATCCGGCGGCATGCGCAGGCGCGTATGGCTGGCCCGTGAACTCATCAGTGAACCGGACCTGCTGCTGCTCGATGAACCCACTAACCACCTCGATATTGCCAATATTGAATGGATGGAGGAATTCCTGTACAGCTACAAGGGAACCCTGCTCTTTATCAGTCATGACCGCGCCTTTGTCCAGCGTCTGGCCAATCGTATCATCGAACTTGATCGCGGCCAGTTAAGCAGCTGGGAATGCGATTTCCAGACCTATCTGGTTCGGCGCGCACAGGCCCTCGAGGCCGAGATAACACAGAACAAATTATTCGATAAGAAACTGGCCCAGGAAGAGGTATGGATTCGCCAGGGTATCAAGGCCCGGCGAACCCGCAATGAAGGACGGGTACGGGACCTGAAGAAGCTGCGCGAAGAACGTAGCAAACGTCGCGATCAGCTGGGCAAGGCACGTATCAACCTGCAGGAGGCCGAGCGCTCCGGTAAACTGGTCGCTGAAGTCGATAACATCAGTTTCAGCTATTCTGAACACAGAATCATTAACGGCTTTTCGACCACCATTATGCGCGGCGACAAGGTTGCCATTATTGGCCCGAATGGTAGCGGCAAAACCACGTTGATCAAGCTATTGCTTGGTGAGCTACAGCCGGACACGGGCAGCGTCAGGCTTGGTACCCAGCTGGATATCGCCTATTTTGATCAACTCCGTAACCAGCTTAACGAAGAAGCCACGGTCATCGACAATGTCGGCGAAGGCAGCACCCAGATTACGATTGGTAATCAGTCCAAACATATCATCGGTTATCTTCAGGATTTCATGTTCATGCCCGATCGTGCCCGCACACCAGTCAAGGCCCTGTCCGGCGGTGAACGTAATCGCTTATTACTGGCTAAACTGTTCACCAAACCGGCCAACATCCTGGTCATGGATGAACCCACAAATGATCTTGATGTCGAAACACTGGAATTACTCGAAGAGCTGCTGCTAAATTTTAATGGCACCCTGATTCTCGTCAGTCATGATCGCGCCTTCTTAAACAATGTGGTTACCAGCACCCTGCTGATTGATGACATGGGTATCGTTCATGAATATGTCGGTAATTATGATGACTGTATGCGTCAACACAAAGACCAGAAAAATCCACCACCTGCAGCAACCGTTAACCAGGACGCGCCTGCGGCCCGGACAACAACTGAAAAGATTATTAAAAAGACCAGTAAACTCAGCTACAAAAATCAACGTGAACTTGACGCATTACCTGAAACAATAGAACTACTCGAAACCGAACTGGAAAACCTGCATCAGCAATTGGCAGACCCGGATCTATATAAGGCAGCAGCAGATGAAATCACCACTATCAAACAACAAGCCGAACAGCTGCAGCAGAAACTGGATCATGCCTACCAACGCTGGGAACTGCTGGAAAACCATGATAAATGATAATCGTGGCTAAAAAGTGTTGTGCAGCTTATAGTTTCAGCCTGACTTACGAAGAAATATAACGGCCGCGTGAGATTTCCATGAGCAACAATAACAGGCATCACTGGAATGCGGCATTCGCCGAACAATCACCCCTGTTTGAGCAGGCACGTGAACTGGTAGCGGAATTATGCTCCAGACATTTGACTGACTGGCCTACCCTGGCCGATTATCAACAGCTGCTAACAGGAAAAAACCCGGGACTGTGTTCACAACACGGTGCACCGATACAATTTGTGGCGCAAGGTGGTAAACCATTACATTTTGAGGAACACTACGAACCACGTATTTACCTGAAAGGCGAAGTGCAAACACGCTGCCAGAACTGGCATGACTTTTTTCAGGTACTCATCTGGTGCCAGTTTCCTGAAACCAAGGTCGTGCTTAACGCCCTGCACTATCATGCCGCGATAAAACGTCATACTGCAACACCATATAAGAATAATCGCAGCCCTCTCGAAAATGCCATCACCCTGTTTGATGAGTGTGGCGTAATCGTCACCTCATCTGACCCGTCATTGCTGGATTTGATCAGAAATTTTCAATGGCAGGAATTATTCTGGCATCGGCGCAATGAACTAAACAAAAACCTGCAGTGTTTTATTTTTGGTCACGCATTGTTTGAAAAGGCCTTGCAACCCTATATCGGAATGACCGGTCATGCCCTGCTACTGGATATTGAGGACTATTTTCATCACCTAGGCCAGGTACAACAATTACGTCAGCTCGATGAGAAGCTCTGCGCACTGCTGAATTCTAACAGGATGGGCATGTCTACAGACATGCTAACGCCCTTCCCTCTATTAGGCATGCCCGGCTGGCACAGGCAAAATGATCAGGAAGATTTTTATGGCAATACAGCCTACTTCCGCAGCAGTAGAAATAAAACATCAACAAACAGAAGCATTAGTCAGGCAAGCTCAGCAGAATTTTCATAGGTAAATGCGGAACATCGCAGCCCCGCTATTTACAGTGACAGATTAGCTATCTATCAGGGCGGTAATTAACCCAGGCAGGCACTGTTAATGTCAGCCCCCGCAGACACCGTTCATACTCCCTGTAGCGTGGCTCGAATCCTTCCACCAGCCTCCAGAACCGGGATGAATGATTCATCTGGCGGGTGTGACATAACTCATGGATCATCAGATAACGTACCAGATCAGGTTCAAGAAACATCAGGGCCCGATTCAGGCTGATGGTTCCGGTCGATGAACAACTGCCCCAACGGGTTTTCTGTGAGCGGATAGATAAGCGCTGAAACCTCAGACCCGTTTCATCAGCAAGCCGTGTCATATGCGGCAAGAGATAAGACCTTGCCTTTCGACTTAGCCAACGCTGCAGTGTTCGTCTTGCTGCATTTTCATCACCAGCACTAACCGATATAAGCAAATTTGATTCAGACAATGCACTACGCAAACCCGGCTCCAGCCTG
>Ga0316190_10002975_pt1 | contig 12342 bp, 15 predicted proteins | sample Eddworburrow2_MG_FD_204929 | JGI IMG/M metagenome (GOLD analysis project Ga0316190, IMG submission 204929) | Coastal sediment microbial communities from Maine, United States - Eddy worm burrow 2 | ecosystem: Environmental > Aquatic > Marine > Coastal > Sediment | place: USA: Maine | collected... | reverse complement strand
CTTGCCAACCGGCGACAACTCAGAGAATTCTTCGACACCATCGGTAATCAACCAGCCAGTCTGCTTATGCTGGATCTGGATTTTTTCAAAAAGATTAACGACAGTCACGGGCATGACGTTGGCGATGAAATACTGACAGAGGTCGGTAAACGCCTGACAAACATAACCAGTGAGGGTGATATTGCGGCACGTTTCGGTGGCGAAGAGTTTATCATGGTTTTGAAGGATGTAGGTGTCAGGCAGGTTCCCAGCATTGCCGATCAGATTCGTATCGCCGTAACCGGCAAGCCAATCAGCACGAGCGTCGGAGATATTCACATAGCGGCAAGCCTTGGTGCTGCCGCCCGCTTTGCTGGAGAGAGCATTGCCGACTGGAACAAACGGGCTGATACGGCGCTTTACAAAGCCAAACACAGTGGTCGAAATTGCACCAGAGTGTCGAGCGTTTAATAGCTGGGAAGCCAGCTGAGAGCTTGATCGCTGGCTATCTGGATGAGGGCAAAGGCAAGACCTTTTCATACAATAGGTAATCATTTTCATCGGCCTTTTTTACAGCCTGCATGATGTGCTGCTTTGCATCCTTCCGAAGCTCTCCACTGAGCAGGTCCTGATACAGGCCTTTATAGAAAAAGTCCGGGATCACATTCACTTGAAAACGAATATGCAAGGCCTCGGCGGGTATGGCTGAAGCAGTAAATTCACGCCGTTCGCCTGGCATCAAACGGGTATCCTGCTTTTCCTGCCAACCATTTTCATAATAAACCTCACGCACAATCTCCCAGCGCCAAACACGCCGGATTTTATCATCTGCATCCAATGCCTCGGCGCGAACAAGCACCTTCGGTGTAACATAGGTAGGAAAGGCATGACCGATCCATTTTGAGGTCATCGCAAGCACAGCATTATCACCCCGCAGCTCAAGTGAAAAATCGAGCCCCTTCCTCACCATGACCGGGTCGTGGATTCCACGGAATTCGTGCCTGCGGTCGGGCATATGGCACTGCTGGCAAGTGATTCCTTTGCCGGAAAATGAGCTCTGTTTCCATTCTTCAAGGGTGTTCTCCAACGGCTTGCCGTTGATTGCCATGGATTGCGGAAACTGGTGGCAGGAAGCACAAAACTTCGACTGCTCAAAATCACGGGTGGCCGTAAAGCCACCATGTGCTTCGGAAGCCTGATAACCAACCGCCATCGATGCTTTTGGCGGCGGGCCGAAGCGTTGCCAGTTACGCACATGACAGCTGGCGCACGTCACCCCGGCATGACGCAGCGGAAGCTTTGAATCTATATCATCCTTTACCGCATTCAGGGCAACGCCCGAATCAAAACCTTGCGGGTGCTTCAAACGCAAATCGATGGAATCCAGCATCTCCGCTTGCGAGGTATACAACTGCTCGGCCAACGGGGCATGACATTGCAGACAATCATTCGCATCCTCATGACCCATAGCGGGAAACTGCCCGATCATGCCCGGTGAATAAGCCGCAGCGTGCAGGGAATGTTTCCATGCATCGAACTGCACGGCATGACACTGGGCGCAGGCTTCTGGGGCCAGGTTCGTCTCGAGTTTCGACCAGTCATGCGGAGCCTCACCCTTGGTCGCCTCAGGTTGACCCCAGTATCCATCGGGAAGGCCTGAATCCACGGCCGCGCCGAGCAAACCGACGCCTCCCAATAAAATCAACACAGGTAGAAAATATTGTTTCATGATCCCATCCTGAACGTTTCAAATACAAACAACAAAGGGCGGCCATCCTCTCGGATCGCCGCCCCTTTAGTGGCAGCAGGACTTTGTAGCAGCAAGACCGCTATTTGCGCTGTTCTTTCATGTACTGCATACGATAGGCGCGAAAATAAGCCGCCATGGCGGTCAATTCCTTCGAATCCCTGGCAAAAGGCTTGCCCTTCATCGGCTTGAGCATGCAGTAATTAATCATCTGGTCGAGTGTGACCACATCACCAACCATCTTCACATAATGCGGGAAGTTCTGGTTGCGATCCAGATTCAGCAGAGCGTGATCCGTGTGGCAGGAAAGACAGGCCAAACCCGAAGTGCCGAGGTTTTCATCCTTCCACATCTTCTCACCCAGAGCAGCGGCCTGACCGAAGCTATCAAAAGCATGCTCACGAATCGGAGTGTTTTTACTTGCTGCACAGGGGTTCGCCGCACACGGATTCATGGCGCAGGGATTGGCAGGTTTCTTCATGCCGCAAGGGTTGCAGGGATTCATGCTTTTTTTCACTGCGCACGGATTGCACGGGTTGGCAGACTTCTTCATAGCACAGGGGTTCGCCGCACACGGATTCATGGCGCAAGGGTTGGCAGGCTTCTTCATGCCGCAAGGGTTGCATGGATTACTGCCTGCCATGGCTGGCGCGCTCATCATGCCGATCCCCAGCAGCATTGCAGCTGTTATCGATAGTATTCGTTTCATCTTTTCCTCCATTGGTTTCCACCTCTTCCGGGTGGGTGATTATCAGTCTCAAGCAGTCATTATTTCTTACAATAAAAACAAAAGGCCCCGCTTTTAAAAGCGAGGCCTTTGAATCAAGCATGCATTATTTCAAGCTGCATGGATTACACGGATTCATCTTTTTATGCTTCATCGAGCAAGGGTTATCCTTCTTCATCTTTTTCATATCGCACGGATTAGCGTGCTTCTTCATTGCGCATGGGTTACACGGATTGTGATCCTTCATGGTTTTCACCGCGCAAGGATTGCACGGATTCGTCTCGTGGTGTGCCGCACTGGCCGGTAGTGCATATGCCCCCAACATCAGAGCCAGAGCCGCTGTCATTCCCAAAATTTTACTCATTACATTCTCCTCAATCGTTTATCGGCTTTGCATCACAAGGTTGCCGTAACAATATGGTCGCGAAGGATTTTTCTTTCTTACACATTAAGACGGTTTCCTTGTCATCTTCTTTCAGGGGGTTTGATTTATTCAGCAAAGCCAGTTCACGGGTGCATTTCGCAGACATTCGCTGCATTATTCGCCCAATGCCAACATCTGCTACGTCTCACCACACTGGGAGCTAACAACCATGTTTGAACTCATCCCCGCCATTGATCTGAAGGACGGCCATTGCGTGCGGCTAAAACAAGGACGCATGGAAGATGCCACCGTCTACGGTGACGATCCGGCTGCCATGGCCCTGCACTGGCAAAGCCTGGGGGCAACGCGCATGCATGTTGTCGATCTGGATGGCGCTTTTGCAGGCAAACCGGCCAATCGTTCTGCGATTGAAGGGATTTGCGCGGCACTGGATATTCCCGTGCAACTGGGCGGCGGACTGCGCGATCTGAGTATGATCGAAGGCATGCTGAATCTGGGTGTGCAACGCGTAATTCTGGGCTCTATTGCTGTATCCAATCCATCACTGGTTCGCGAGGCGTGTAATGAGTTTCCGGGACAGATATGTGTCGGTATCGATGCCAAGGGTGGCATGGTCGCCGTGCATGGCTGGGATGATGTCACCGATGTGGCCGCGGTAGATCTGGCACGCCAGTTCGAGAATGACGGTGTGGCCGCTATTATCTATACCGACATCGCTCGTGACGGCATGCTCACCGGCCCGAACATCGAGGAGACAGTGAATCTGGCGCGTGCCATCTCTATTCCGGTGATTGTTTCCGGTGGTATCGCCCGCATGGCGGACGCCGAGGCCTGTGCGCTGCACCATGCAGAAGGCATCTGCGGCGCCATTACTGGCCGTGCCATCTACGAAGGCACGCTGGATTTCGCCGCTGCCATGGAGAAATTGAAATGAAAGGCTGCTCACCACAGAGGGCACAGAGAGCACAGAGAAAACTCTATGTGGGAACAAATTGTCTTTCCTCCGCGTTTCCTGCTCTTCAACCCATTTCTTTATTGCCTCTCTCTGCGTCCTCTGTGCTCTCTGTGGTGAATATAGATGTTAAGTAAACGCATTATCCCCTGCCTCGACGTGGCCCACGGACGCGTCGTCAAAGGTGTGCAATTCGTCGATATCATCGATGCCGGTGATCCGGTTGAGGCAGCCATCAAATATGACGAACAGGGGGCAGATGAGTTGTGTTTTCTTGATATCCGCGCCTCGCACGAAAGCCGCGATACCCTCTATCACATGGTCACCGAGGTTGCCGAACACGTATTCATGCCACTCACTGTGGGAGGTGGCGTAAAGGCTTTGGCTGATATCGAAAATCTGCTGCATGCCGGTGCGGACAAGGTGTCCATCAATACCGCGGCAATCTTCACACCGGAGTTGGTCAAGGACGCCGCCGAACGTTTCGGCTCCTCGACCATCGTCGTAGCCGTGGATGCCAAGCGGGTTGAAAATGAAAACGGTGGACACTGGGAATGTTTCACCCACGGAGGGCGCAAACCGACCGGCATCAATGCCGTGGAATGGACCAAGCGCATGAGTGATTACGGTGCCGGTGAGATTCTACTGACCAGTATGGATGCCGATGGTACCAAGGCTGGATATGACATCCCTCTGACGCGTGCGGTAGCTGATGCCATTACCGCCAATGTTGTCGCCTCCGGAGGTGTCGGAACACTGGAGCACATGGCTGAAGGTTTGAGTGAAGGTCGTGCCGATGCCGTGCTGGCCGCCAGCATCTTTCATTTCGGAACATTCACCATCCGGGAAACCAAGGAGTTCCTTGCGGCAAAGGGAATTCCGGTCCGTCTTGCATGATAAATCCAGCGCCTAGCGCTACACTTAACTGATGGAATGGGCCCAACAATTCGTTGAGCAGTACGGCTATTGGGCCGTGTTCATCTGGACCTTCATCGAAGGCGAATCAGTATTTATCGCCGCAGCCGCCCTGGCTGCCGCTGGCCTCATGCAGCCATGGAAGGTGATTGTCGTGGCTGCCTGCGGTGCATTTATCGGCCATATGTTCTTTTTCGCCCTGGGCCGTTGGAAAGGTATGGAGCTTATTCTGTCTATTCCCTTTCTCGCCAGACATTACCCAAAGGCGAACCTCATCCTCGACAAATACGCCCACTGGTCGATCTTCATTTTTCAGTACCTGTACGGTACGCGTATTGTCGCTGCCATCCTGTTCGGCTGCTCCAGCATCGAATTCTGGCGCTTCTTCATCCTGCAGATCATCAACTGCATCTCGTGGGCCTTCATTATCTATGCTGTGGGGCATGCGCTGGGTATGGCGGGCATGGCCATCTTGCATCATTTTGGCATCATCGGTCTGTGGATCGCCATCGGCACAGCCGCATTGATCGGCCTGCTGTGCTACTGGCGCTATGGGCATCACCATGTCAAACGCCATCTCAGCGAGGAAGAAAAAGAAAAACAGGACTGAATCTCTGCCGCCTGTGCCCATCTGCGCTATAATCCTTCCATGAGTGTTCAGACACCGAAGAAAATCAGACCGCCGGCCGTTGCCGGTATATTTTACCCCGCTGATGCAAGTGAGCTCACCCACATGCTCGACGGTCTGCTTGCGGCAGCCAATACGCGTGAAACGAGCTCCCCGAAAGCGCTGATTGTGCCGCATGCCGGCTATATCTATTCAGGCCCTACGGCAGCAAAGGCTTATATCACTCTGAACCGAAAGCGAATCCGCCGCGTGGTGCTGCTCGGCCCGGTGCATCGCGTTCCCGTGCGCGGTCTGGCCTTGCCGGATGCAAACATCTTCGCCACACCACTGGGCAATATACCCTTGGACATTCCGGGCATGCAGGCCTGTGAGCATTTTCCACAGGTCGTCAGCTTTGACCCGGCGCACCAGATGGAACATTCGCTGGAAGTGCAACTTCCCTTCCTGCAACGTTGTCTCGATAGCTTTACCCTGCTACCGCTGGCTGTCGGCGATGCCACTCCGGCGAAAGTAGCCGAAGTGCTGGCAGCCGCGTGGGGTGGCGATGAAACGCTGATTCTAATCAGTTCCGACCTGTCGCATTTCCATTCCTATGACGAAGCACAACGCATTGACGGTCTGACTTCCTATAACATCCGGCACCTGCATGTATCCATCGATCATCATCAGGCCTGCGGAGCCACCCCGGTTAATGGACTGCTGTGTCTTGCCGCGAAAAGAGGCATGACCTGCACCCAGCTTGATCTGAGTAATTCGGGTGACACGGCCGGCGACCACGATCGCGTTGTCGGCTATGGCGCATTCGCCTTTTACGAGGGCCCCCATGCCTGAACAAGGGCCTGTTTTGCTAGCCATCGCCCGCCATGCCATTGCTGCACAACTCGGCCTGAATGGGGAATCATCAAGGCCTGAAACCGACTGGCTAGCTGAACCCGGTGCCTGTTTCGTTACCCTGCATAAACACGGGGCCTTACGTGGCTGCATCGGCAGCCTTCTGACCCACCGTCCGCTCGGCAAAGATGTGGCTGCCAATGCATGTGCTGCGGCTTTTCAGGACCCCCGCTTTCCGCCACTGACCCGTGATGAATTTGCGCAGGTGAATATCGAGGTGTCCGTGCTCTCCAAACCCGAGCCGATATTCCCAGCCAATGAAGCTGCACTGCTGGCCATGCTCCGCCCCGGCGTGGATGGTCTTATCCTCGAATACGGAGCGCACCGCTCTACCTTCCTGCCGCAGGTGTGGGAACAGTTACCGAAACCCGAACAGTTTCTTGCCCACCTGAAACAAAAGGGAGGATTACCCGCCGACTTCTGGCATGCGGACATGCGCGTGTCGCGCTACAGCGTAACGGCCTACGCTGAAAAACCGGCCGAAAAACCCGAGGTCGCTTCATAATGCCCGACCCCCACTACCCGGCACGCTACTGGCACCGTCTCGAGCATGAAGGGAAAGACGATTGCATCCAATGCGATGTATGCCCGCGCGATTGCAAATTGCATGATGGTCAGCGCGGCCTGTGCTTCGTGCGCAAGCGTGAAGGGGATGCCATAGTGCTAACCACCTATGGTCGATCTTCCGGCTTCTGTGTCGATCCAGTTGAAAAGAAACCGCTGAATCATTTCTACCCCGGATCCAGTGTCTTCTCCTTCGGCACCGCAGGTTGCAATCTGGCCTGCAAATTCTGCCAGAACTGGGATATTTCCAAATCGCGCGAATGGGATCGCCTATGCGATCAGGCATCTCCGCAGGAACTGGCGAGTGCGGCAACCGAACATGGTTGTAAATCTATCGCCTTCACTTACAACGACCCGGTCATCTTTCTCGAATACGCCATCGATGCCGCCAAAGCCTGCCACGATGCCGGCATCAAAACGGTTGCTGTGACTGCCGGCTATATCCATGCGCAGGCACGACGCGAGTTTTTTACCCATATGGATGCCGCCAATATCGACTTGAAGGGTTTTTCCGAAGATTTCTACTACAAGCTGTGTGCTGGCCATTTGCAGCCGGTGCTGGATACGCTGCAATATCTGGCCAAAGAGACATCCGTCTGGACTGAGATCACCACCCTGCTGATTCCCGGCCAAAACGATTCAAATGGTGAACTCACCGCCATGTGTAACTGGATTGCCGAACATTTGGGCGCGGATGTGCCTCTGCATTTCACCGCCTTCCATCCAGACTGGAAGATGCGCGATGTGCCGGCCACACCATCTGCCACCCTATCCCGCGCAAGACAAATCGGATTAAAGGCCGGGCTGCACCATGTCTACACCGGCAATGTGCACGATGCCGAGGGCGGCACCACCTTCTGCCCGTCCTGCCGCACCCCCCTGATTGTGCGCGACTGGTATAACATTCTCGAATACCGGCTTACCAATGACGGTCATTGCCCCAATTGTGGCTCTGCTATCGCCGGACATTTTGAACACTTCGACAAGGCCTTCGGCGCGCGACGCATTCCAGTCCAGCTACATCGTTAGGGCCGACTCAATTGGCGGCAGGGAAACCTATGGATTGTGATTCAAGTACTGTGCGACCGGGCAGAAAGAAGGACATATCCATCTCTGGCGGTTCACCTGCCATCCAGCGGCTGATGATATGCGCTGTGATTGGGGCCAGAGCAACGCCATTGCGGTAATGCCCGCTGGCAACCCACAGGCCGGGACGTTCGTGAACCGGACCAATAAAAGGTAGGCCGTCAGCAGAACCTGGGCGAAAACCCATCCATTGGCGCTCTATGCTCGCTTGGCCTAGCCCCGGCAGCAGGCGAGTCAAAGCATTGAGCATGCTCTGCACCTCGGCCACCGTATTGCCCGATTTAAAGCCGACCATCTCCATGCTCGCACCCACCAGGATACGACCGTCGGCTCTGGGTACAAAATAAGCACTATCATGCTTAACGATATGACGCAGTACGCCCGGCTCGCTTTGCAGCAACACGATCTGCCCTTTCACTGGTTGAACCGGCAAAGAAATACCCATGGATTCGGCCAGCCCTCCACTCCAGCTGCCGGCGGCAAGTAGCACGGCATCAGCATGGATGGTGCGACCATCAGCCAATGTGACACCCGCGACCCGTCCCGCCACATCTATCAAGGAGCTAACCTCTGCCTGCTCTACTATTTCAATCTGCTCCTGCTTCAAAATGACATCCACTGCAGCCAACAAGCGCGGGTTGCGCAGCTGCGCCACCTCCGGCCAAACCAATGCACCACCGACATCGTCGGCAAGCAGCGGCTCATGATGGCGCGCCTGCTGAGTATCTAATTCTCTCACCTGCCAGTTGAAACGCTGCGACCAGTCCAGCGCAGCCTGCCTGTGATCCACTTCATCATCCGGGAAAAACGGCACCATCAAGCCGCTTTGCAACCATTCAGGCGAAATGCCGGTGCGCTCGGTCAATTCTTTTTGCAACTCGGGATACATAGCCAGGCTGGCATCAACCAGATGCGTAAAATCATCGGGGTACAGCCATGGCTGGATCGGACATAGAATCCCTGCCCCGGCCCATGAAGATTCACGGCCAAGCTGACCGCGCTCAATAATCACCGGCTGCATACCCTGCTGCTTGAGTCGCCATGCCGTCAGGCAGCCGATGATGCCGCCGCCGATAATGGCCACACGAACCGGGGTGATCGACATATTCCTCTCCTCTTTAACTTTTGCACATGGCTGCATCCTTCTGTCTCAGAAGCTTGCGGATGCCTTTAGGCGGTAATGCGGCTAACATGCTGCGATGCTTGAAAACACCAAAACGCCACCGGCAGCACATGTGCAGAAATCATACCAGCACTGCTTGGCTCTGGCACGGAATCACTACGAGAACTTTCCCACTGCCTCGCGCCTGATACGAGCCGATTTACGCCCTGCCGTGGCCGCCATCTACGCCTTTGCCCGCACAGCCGACGATATGGCCGATGAGGGCATTGAAGACGCAGACAAGCGCTTGAAGCAACTTGATGCATGGGAAACCTTGCTGGAGCGTTGTGCGCAAACAGAAGTTGATCATCCGGTTTTTCTAGCTCTGGGCGATGCAATCCGTAGACACGACCTGCCTGTATCCTGCCTGCACGACCTGCTCACCGCCTTTCGTATGGATGTCAGCATCCATGCCTATGCCAGTCTCGATGAACTAATGTTCTACTGTCGACATTCGGCCAACCCGGTGGGCCGTCTGATGCTAGCCCTGCACGGGGTACAGGCTGCAGGGGCGCAGGCTGCTTCCGATGCCATTTGTACCGCTTTGCAATTGACTAATTTTTGGCAGGACCTGAGTCGGGATATTCCTAATGGTCGCTGCTACCTGCCCGATGAATGGCTTGCCAAGGCGGGGCTAAGCAACCGGGACCTGCTTCAGGAAACCCTGTCAGAGGATATATCTGAACGACTGCAGCCGGTATTGCGTCATGCCATCGACTACACCGCAGCATTGATGCAACAGGGCCGTGCGTTGCCTGCCCACCTGCCCTTTCGTCTCCGTTTGCAAATCACGGCCACCATGCGCGGAGGAAATGCGATTCTGCGCAAACTTGGCAATGCTGACCCACTTCACGTCCGGCCAAAGCTTGGGGCCGCCTCCTGGCTCGTCATTGCCCCTGCAGCGCTATTTGATGCACTTCTTCCTTCTGGTGCTGCGGCGAGCGAGAACAAGCAGATAACAGGAAACACATCGCCATGAAGCCGGCTAAATATTGCGAAGAAAAAGCACGCGGCGCAGGCAGTTCCTTTTTCTATGCTTTTCTCTTCCTGCCCGAGGAGAAGCGGCGCGCCATGATGGCGCTCTACGCCTTCTGCCGTGAGGTGGATGATATTGCCGATGAAGTCAGTGACCGATCTGTCGCCACCCGCAAATTAGCCTTCTGGGGTGAAGAAATCAGCCGGGTCTATACCGATCAGCCCCGTCATCCGGTGGGCAAGGAACTGAACTGGGCACGACAGCGCTTTCACCTCAGCGAAGAGTTATTTGTTGAGATTCTTGATGGCATGCTGATGGATGTGAATCACAAACCCTACTTGAAAGCCTCTGATCTCGCCCTGTACTGCCATCGCGTTGCAGGTGTCGTTGGCTTGTTAACCATCGAGATATTCGGTCATACCTCACGCAAGGCCGGGGATTTTGCCATAGCGCTGGGCGAAGCACTGCAACTGACCAATATCCTGCGCGATCTGCGTGAAGATGCAGCCAGAGGCCGCATCTACATTCCGCAGGAGGATCGCATCCGCTTCTCGGTTGCCGATCAGGACTTTACCGATGGAGCGATGAGCGAAGGTATGTGCAAACTTCTCGCCTTTTACGTGGACAAAGTAGACAAACTGTACGCCAAAGCGATCGATTTACTGCCAGCCGAAGATCGTGTGTCGCTGCGCCCTTCCTTACTCATGGGAGCCATCTACTTCGCCCATTTTCAGCGCATTCGTGATGCCGGTGATCAATTATGGACTTCTCCGCCAAGGCTTCTGCCGATTCAGAAAATATGGATTGCATGGCGCACGTGGCGCTACGAAAAGCGGGCGGCACGCAAAAACTTGCCGGTCACCTTCGCCGTTTAGTCTGACAATATGCGAGTAGGCATCATCGGCGGTGGATTGTGCGGGCTGACTGCAGCCATTCGATTGGCCCAACGAGGCGTTGACGTTGAACTGTTTGAAGCTGCCCCCAAGGCCGGTGGACGCACGCGCTCATTTTTCGAACCTCACATACAGCAATGGGTGGATAACGGACCGCATCTACTCTCTGGAGCCTACCAAGATACGCTGGCTCTGCTTGCCGAAGCCGGAGCTGCAGACAATATCACATGGCAAGCATCCCTTAGCCTGCCTCTCTGGGATGAGAAGCGCGGTCACTTCCTTCTCCAGCCGAACGCCTCTTTGCCGCTAACACTGGGCCTACCCTTAGCCTGCATGCATCTTCCCGGCCATGACTGGGCTGATATTCCAGCATTCCTACGATTGGCCTATCGCATGCGGCAATCCCCATGCGAAATGGAGAATGTGCAGTCATGGCTGGATCATGCCCGTATCACCACCCCACTGCTCAGAGATCTATTGCAGCCACTGTGTCTCGGTGCCATGAACGAAGAATTGGCCAATGCAAATGCCGCAAGTTTCAAAACGGTGCTGCAGGATGCCTTCGCCAGCCATAGCAATGCGCGCCTTGGATGGTTCCGCATGCCGCTCAGCCAAGCGCTGATCGAACCACTGGTCGCCATGGCAACCGGGCTTGGCGTACGTATACATCACGACATGCGTATTCGAAGCATCAAGGCGTGCAGGCCGGGCTTAGAGCTGGAGTCAGCACACGCAAGCTTGCAGTTCGATGCGTGCATTATCGCCTTGCCCTTGCGTTCAGGACAGCAACTTCTCGGCCTTCCGAAAGTGGCAAATACACGTCGCATCACCAACATCCACATGTGGTTTCGTGATATGCCTGCCTTATCTCACCCCTTTATAGGCGGCATCGACACCACAGGTCAGTGGTTCTTTGATGTCAGTAGTCAGATGGATTCCACAACAACTCAAGCATCAGCAAGCACAGATAGCGCAGGTAACGACGAATCGCTTCGCCACATCTGTGCTGTCATCAGTGCCGATGACGGGACATTGCAAGGGCATGGGCTGGAACAGCGGGTTTGTGTCGAACTAGCCAAGCTGAGCGGAAGTCCTGACAGGCTGGAAGCACTACATAGCCGTATCGTCAGTGAGCATCATGCCACCACCAGCGTGGCAGGCATCATGCCTGAAAGCCGTCTCATGTCTGGCCTTCCTGCCAACCTTATTGATGCCTGTGAAGCACCTCGAGCGGGAGAGCTTCCAGCCACCATCGAGTATGCCGTCAAACGTGGTAACCAGGCTGCAGATCAGTGTTATTTACAGTTGTTTAACTGAGTTTATGCACCATCCGAGTCTTCCATGTGATACTTTAAGGAAGATGCGTGTCTAGCTTAGCAAGCATGACCACCTTCCTGTTCCATCTTGTTGTTTTATATGCCCTTTCTCTACTGCCTA
>Ga0316190_10002974_pt1 | contig 12347 bp, 13 predicted proteins | sample Eddworburrow2_MG_FD_204929 | JGI IMG/M metagenome (GOLD analysis project Ga0316190, IMG submission 204929) | Coastal sediment microbial communities from Maine, United States - Eddy worm burrow 2 | ecosystem: Environmental > Aquatic > Marine > Coastal > Sediment | place: USA: Maine | collected... | reverse complement strand
AATCAAGGAAAAATAAATGATCATGAAAAAATACAACTTGTCTGCTACCGCTTTTTAATAATTGCCAGTATTGAGCATTACCAGAGTACAATCAAAAACAATATTAATATTTCTCTGCATTGCTTTTTGAACAAGATCCGGATTTTCTGTACCCGGATTAAATATCAATCTTCGGGGATCTAGTTCAAAAATATAATCATAGAATTTAATTTGATTATGCGGATTCATATACAAAGTTATAGTATCAATTTCTTCAAAAATTGGTTTACTGTTTATGTCATGTATTATATTACCCTCAATCTCTCCTTTTTGTAATCCTACCAGCACTATCTTATGTCCATATGCAACAAGCTTTTTCGCTGCCAGAAAGGAGAACCGTTTGCTATTCGGACTAGCGCCTAATATCAAGGTAGTTTTTTCTTCCATTATTTAAATTTCGGAAATAAGTGTTACAATTACTTTACTACAAAAATATATATATAAGCTAAAAAGCATGATTTCTATTTTAAAAAATTAAAGCCATTTAAACCTTTATGATTTAAATGAATCTATATTAGTATTAAACCATTAATTGCAGCAAGATAGAGAAATATTAAAAAAGGTTAAGAACCCGGACACGAGGGATCTTGGTTTTAGCTTGCTGGTTAAAGCTTACCAGCAAAGGTTATATTGGCATATCCGAAAAATGGTAATAGATCATGATGACACGGATGACCTTCTACAAGATGTTTTTATCAAAGTTTGGAAAAATATCGATAAATTCAGGGAAGACAGCAATCTATTTACCTGGATGTATAAGATAGCAACCAATGAATGTCTTAACTTTTTAAAAAGAAAAAAAAATCGATTCTTTCTACCTATTGGGGATGCCGCTGGCGAATTAAGTGAAAAACTTAATAGCTCATCCTATATAAGTGGATCTGATGTACAACTTAAACTCCAGAAAGCTTTATTAAAACTACCGGATAAACAGCGCCTGGTTTTTAATATGAAATATTTTGATGACATGAAATACGAAGAAATAAGCAAAATAACCGACACGAGTATAGGAGGCTTGAAAGCCAGTTATCATATTGCAGTAAAAAAAATCGAAAAATATATAAAGATGGATTAAACCAATCCGATTATTGATTGTCAAAGAACCAAATGCGGTAAAATGCCATGAAACTGGAAGATATAAATAAGGAAAATATATTTAAGGTCCCCGAGAATTACTTTAAGGAATTTCCCGGCCGACTGGATAAAACGATGAAAGAGGATAAATCTCCTAAATCTGTTCCTGTTTTTACCATTCAAAATGTATTAAAAATGGCGGCTGCAGCAGTTTTTATAATATTCGCCATTGTTGGAATCCGACAATTGGGAAACCAAAAATCAAACTCACCTTTGGATATTCTAGCATCTGTTACAACTGAAGAATTGTTGGCATATCTGGAAGATAGTGATATAAGTACTGATGATCTTTTAACCACTATCGATCTATCAATTATGGAAGAGGACGATAGTTGGATTGAAGACAATATATTATTGCCGGAATATGAATTAGATGATGAATCTATCGAACATATATTAAATGAATATGAAATTGAAATGGAATATTTATAATTTTGATATAAATCTATAGTCATGAATAAAAAATTAATTTATTTCCTGATCTCCTTTGTTTTAATGGCCCAGATCTCTTTGGGACAAAACAGAGAGGCACGAGAAAGAATTGAAAGTGCCCGGATAGCATTAATTACCGAAAGGCTTGGATTAACACCTGAACAAGCTCAAAGCTTCTGGCCTTTATACAACCAATATAACCTGGAGAGAAGAGCTTTAAATCAGCAATTTATGCAGGCAAGGAAAGATATTGATATAAACAAAATGACAGAAGATGAAGGGCGAAAGCTTATGAGCTTTGGGTTAGAAATCAAAGAAAAACAACTGCATCTGGAAAAGACCTATTCAGAAAGGTTGAACGAAGTTGTCTCTTCTCAGCAAATGCTGTCTCTTCGAAAAGCAGAAGAAGATTTTAGAAAAATGATAATTCAAAGGCTTGAAGAAAGGAAACGGCAACAAATGCGCCAGGAACAAATGAAAAATCGACGTGAAGAAATAATGAAAAATAAAGGTAGTAATTAGTTATTGTTAAATTTCTCAAATGTAAATATCCTAGGGAGAAAGTCTATTGATTAGTTTTTTAAGAAAAAGCAGCCTTATTCTTAGCCTGGCAATTACAATGACCATGCTAAGCCCAGATACGTCTTTTTCTCAGGATGATGATTACGATTTACTCCTCTATGAAACCCTGTCCTATGATTCTTTATTATTGGATGAACTGGCTAAAGATTCTTTATCGATCCTTGACCTCATAGACAGCCTTCTTTTTACCGATTTTCGATTTTCATCATTAATGTTTCGAGCTTCTTATGTAAGTGATATCATGAACGCAGGTCGTGACTTTGGCGTTAAACAATATGGATTTTCAGCCGGGCTTTCTTATTATCATAAAACGGGTTTATTCGCTGATATTACAAGCTATTGGAATAGCAATATTGAACCACATATCAATCCAACTACTTTTACTCTTGGGTATATGGGAACGATTACTCCCAGTTGGAATTATATAGCTTCATATGATCATTTTTATTATTCAAAAAATGAACTAAATGATTTCGCCAGCTATCCTATTACGAATTCCCTTAGTATATCCAGCTATGTTGATATAAAGTTCTTATCGATTGGTGTGGATTATGCCTTCTTATTTGGAACAGAACAAGCTCATCGTATTCGACCAAATATCTATGGCACTATACGAATAAAAGAAGCCGGCTTTATTGATGAGATTGATATTTATCCTTCAGCAGGCATTCTTCTTGGAAATTCGACGATTTATTACTTAAGCGAAAATTACCAGGAAGTACAATCTTATATACACAATATTGGGGGTTGGGAGCAATATCAAAGATTCAGACGAAATTATCCCAATCTTGCTAATTATACAATTTCCAGCCTTATTACTTATGACGAAGAGATCAAAAATGTATTCGGCATTATGAATTATTCGTTTTCTATTCCAGTAATGATCAGAAAAGGTTATTTTACGTTATCTGCCGGATATTACATCAATTTTCCTGTACCACTACGAGGAGAAGAAATTGATCTAAATCCAAACAGCTATTATAATATTGCCTGCCTTTATAGTATCCCATTTAAATCCAGAAAGAAAAAATAGCCATCACTGGTTTCTATTTATTTCATCAAATTTAAACCCGAATTCGGCAATAGAACTTTGTAATGAGGATTTAAAGTGCAATAAAACAGACACTTATTGAGACGAGGCATAGCACCGCTATGGTGAGTTGATATAAGTGGGTGCAACGGACTGTTTTGCAGCAGTTTGAAGACGGAATAAATTTTCTAATGCCGATTTTGGGTTAAAATAAATTATGATCAGCTGACTGTAAGCATTTAAAAATTTTATCTTAGGTACCACCTCCTGCTCACATTACACCCGTTCCAGCTTTATTGGATAGGTTTTATTGGCGTTCCACTGACAGACATAGATATTCTTATCATCATCAATACAAACGTCATGACAGTGTTTAAATATGACTTGTGATTGAACCATAAGCTGCAGTTTCCCATTAATATATTCGGGGCTTGTACCCCCTGGATTGGATACAACCTTATCGTCAGAGTTTAAAATCGTTACAAATCCCGAATTGTCAGTCTGATTTAGATATCTTAACCGGGACCAACATACACCTGCATATATATTATCATCATCAATCACCGCTCTACATACATAAGCTCCCGGAAGAAAAATAGTATTCAAATATTTGCCTTCCAATGAAAATCTTTTAAACGAATTATGAGCTCGGGAAGTACATAGAAGTGTCGGATTATTTTTATCTCTATGATCAATGCATACACCATGTGCAGTTTGAAATTGATCGTCAGCATCCCCCTTACCTCCAAAATGTCGAATATATTCCCCCTTTGAATCATATTGAATAATAAATTGTGATCCATAACCATCTGCAACATAGATATCCCCGTTTGGCCCTATTGCTGTTTCAGTTGGCCGAAATGGATCATCCTTTTTATATATTCCTACTTCACTTGGATGATTAATGGTTAATAAGGTTTTACCTTTCAGAGTAGTCTTAAACACCTTACCTATGTTGGGATCACATATAAAAAGATACTCATCTCCACCGGCACTCCATAAAGTAAGTCCATGACCACCCGGGAATTCGTGGCCCCATGAATCTAGTAGTTTCCCTGATTTATCGTAAATAATAATATTATTCTTGGTTTCATCTGTAACCATAATCAACCGCCCCTTGCTGTCCATAACCATCTCATGACAATTGTTTACAGGTGTTTTACTCGGATCCAGATTACCCCAGGAGGCATCTACTTCATACGTAAAATCTCCATGGCCGATAATTTGTTTTTTATTCATAGAATCTCCTTTTAATATATTGAATGGCGAAATAATAGAGGTTGATACACTTGTAAACAACGTGTTTTTAATAAACTTCCTTCGAGAGATGTGATGGAACATTTTCATAGTTCAGTTATAACTTTACCCTGCTAATCCGGTCACAATCTGAAAATATAATATAATTTAATGACTGTAGAAAGAATTCTCTGATGATATTAATTGTCTGAGAAAAAATAAATTATTTCAGCTGATGATGAAGTAATATAATGCTAAATTGAAAAAAAATAAAAATTGGATACCGGGGCTTTTAAATATATAATCCTTCCATTAATTGGATTGGATCAAGGAAATAAAATCTGGATTGAAGGCAATACCTTTCGAATTAAAAAAAGACTTTTTAATGTTTATAGAGAAGAAAAGTATTGGAGAAATATAATCCGGATTATTCAATCCTACATCCCTTCCTCCATAAACCGTAAAAAAATTCAAATAGAATTTAATGAGCAGACAAAAAACATTACCACTAACAAAAATGGACATTTTCATTTCGAATTTCAGAATAACAAAGAGTATAGGTTAAATCCGGGTTCTATAAAATTTTTCAGAATGAAAGGAGGAAAGAAAATAAGAATCGGAATACCTGAGTCCTTCGATCAATGTTTTTTCTCATATCAAAAGTCAAAAATTGGAATCATATCAGATATTGATGACACTATTCTGGTTACACATACCAGGAACTCTCTGAAAAAAGTCAAAACTTTACTAACTAAAAATGCCTATAAAAGAAATGCAGTGAAAGAAATGAGAGAGTTTTATATTTCTCTTTCAAATAACAAATATCCGTTTTTTTATGTTTCAAATAGCGAGGCGAATTTATATCCTATGATTCGTTTATTCCTCAATCACAATCATTTCCCTACTGGACCCATATTTTTAAAACCTTTTATTAAATGGAATAGCCTGTTTAAACGGAAAACAACTAAAGGTAGAGATGGACATAAAAAGGAAAAAATCAGGTTCCTTTTAAAAACCTTCCCTGAGATGAGTTTTATCCTCATTGGTGATGACAGCCAAAAAGATCCTGAAATATATGGTGATATCGCCCGAGAGGCACCTGATAGGATAAAACATATTTATATTCGGAATATTAATAAAACTGCTCTTGCCAGAAGATTACAACATGCAGAAAAAATAGAAACACATTTTAATGTAAAGTTTACCTATTTTAAAAGTCCCGCCAATGTTTTATTAAATCAAAAAAATGTACTTAATTCGTATATGCAACTAAATGATTTGCGTTAAATTTGAAAGCAAAATACAACTATCATGAATAAGAAATATGTGATAATTTTTACCATCTTATTCCTGCTTATTATCATAAAGGTTGATAGCTATAGTCAGGACAAATTTTATACTACTACCGGACTTGAAATGATCTTCTCCTGGGCTGATATAGAACAAGACGGCATGAAAGAACCATCTATATTAAGATGGGCGCCGGTTTTTAACCTCCAAACATTTTTCAATTATGATTTTAACAACACTTTTGGCCTATTTTCTGGTATTGGGGTTAGAAATGTAGGTTTCATTTACGATGAGAGTGAGGCCGTAAGAAAAAAATTCAGGACCTATAACCTGGCGATTCCGATAGGTGTAAAAATAGGCAAACTCGATAACGCTTTTTTTTATGGCGGATATGAATTGGAAATTCCTTTCAATTACAAAGAGAAAACCTTTATTAATGAACAAAAATCAAAATTTTCTGTATGGTTCTCTGACCGTGTCCCGAATATTTATAATTCTGTTTTAGTAGGTGTTCAATTACCCAAAGGACTAAATCTAAAGTTCAAGTACTATATTACCGAGTTTTTCAATACCAGTTATAAGGAAATAGATCCGGATACTGGAGATATCATTGAGCCTTATGCAGACTTACATGCAAATGTATTTTTCATATCCCTAAGTATCAATCTATTAAAAGACGCAAAGGTATATTATCTCGAAATTGATTAGATTAAGAATATATATTCCTTGCAAAAAACAAAAGAAAACATTCTTATTACTTTACTAGTGTTGTATCGGCAGAAACTGGCGTAATGGATCCCTCAGACTTTGATGCTTCGTATTGGGAATTAAGACCATTAAGAACTTCAGTAGTAATGTCCATCCCTGCATGTCCATACATAACGGCATTTCCTCTCTTGAAGTTTAAAATTAAGGAATAACCCTTTTCAGCAGCATAGGAATTTAAGAACTCAGATATTTTATTATACAATTTTAGATTCAATTGACCTTCCTCTCTCATCATTTCTTGTCCAACTGTTTCTTGTAGCATCATTAAATTCTGTCTTTTTCTTACCAGATCTTCCTCCACTGCCCTGGCCTGGGCCATTGTCATATTCCCAGCTGTACGCTGAAATCCTTCTATTTCTTTTTGCAATCCTTGGGCTTTCAAGGTATAATCAGCCTCAGCATCCTTTTGCTTTTTTCCCAATGCTTCTGCCAATTCCTTAAAGTATTCATATTTATTTAATAAGGAATCTTCCAGGATGTAGGCAATCGCAATATCTTCAGGCATTAAGGCACCTGATACAGATTCTTCAATTTTGTCTGTCTTGGTGGTATTTCCGTTGAAATGCAAAATATATAGCCCAATTACAGCAATGGTCAAAACAACATTCAATATTATAGATAAATTTTTCACAACTTGATTTTTATATTAAACAGAGCGCAAAAGTATAAACAAGTAATCTTTCAACCGAATAAAGTGCCAATTATTTTCAGTAGAAAAATTAATCAGGATTTTCGTTTATAGTTATAGGTAATTAACGTATCTCTTCCCATGGTATGATTGATTTGATTCTCTTGAACTGATTCGGAACTTTCTATCCCAACATCATCGGCATATCTAATTCCTTCCCCACCAACGTGGATTGGCTTTTTTCTAAAATATATAGCAAGAAAGATCCCTGCTAAAGAACCCATTACATGGGATTCCCACGAAATCGTATCATCAATAGGAAACAATCCATAGATCATACTACCATATAGAAAAAAAACTATCAGAGAGATGGCAAGAGATCTGGGATTCTTTCTTAAAATACCTCCCCAGAATAAAAACATCATTAATCCATATACTATACCACTGGCACCAATATGGTATGCCTCCCGACCAATAATCCACACCCAGAAACCTGATGCCAGGTAAATCCATATAAATACTTCCAGGGCAATATTGTGATAAAAATAAAAAAGCCCTAAACCTAATATTATTAAGGGAATAGAATTTGAAACGAGGTGGTATATATCACCGTGAATTAAAGGGCCTGTTATAATCCCAATACTTCCCCCTAAGGTTCTGGGGAGTATACCTAAATTACCTAAGTCAACTTGATTGGCCCACTCAATAGATTTAATTACCCAAAGTAATAAAACAAAGGAAAGTGTAATGTAAACACCTCTTTTTATGATTATTAGTTCCCTTGATTTTAGCATACAATACTAAATATATTCAATAATTTGATGTAAAAACAGGTAATTGGTAGTCAACTTTATTTTCGAAGATAATCATTATTTATAGCAGCCTTTAAATGTTTAATTGCAGTAATATTAATGTTTTATATTTTATCTCATTTGAAATAGGTTTACAAACAGAAAATCTCTGGAAATAGAAGGATTTAGAATTCCGTGCTCTTGTATAGTATTCTATGTGGTAAATACCAATCTTTTTGGCCATAATCCAAAATTGATCATATACAACCAGTATAAAACAAATAACGTCATCGCAATGATATTAAGAATCAGGTTACAATATTCAAGTGCAAATCCTATTTATTTGAATCCAGTATCTAAATATTAAGCACCTGATTCCATTTTATTTAACTCTAATTATGTGCATTTTTCAAAATCTTTTGCTATTCATAGATCAAAGTTTCAATTATTAATTTTGTTTGAATCTGTTTTATTATTTATCGCGTTTTTCAAGACTTGATAGAATTATCTATTTTTGTCCGGTTATCTAATAATTATGAAGATAAATTTCACTAAAATTTCATTTTCAGCCTGGTTACAAATATTATTCGTTTATACCCTGATAGTATACACATCTGGTATTTTTGTGACCCTAATGGAGCCTGACGCAACTGTTTATGCTGATATTCCAATGGAAATGGTTAAAAACAATAATTACCTTGAAATTAACCTGAAGGGACAAGATTGGCTAGATAAACCACATTTTCAGTTTTGGATAACTTCCATAGCCTATAAATTATTTGGGATAAATAATTTTGGATATAAATTTCCGGCAATTTTATTTTCATTATTAGGAATCTACTATACTTTTTTATTCGGCAAGCGATTTTATTCCATCAGACATGGATTTATAGCTGCAATAGTTCTTATGACTGCGGAGCATTTTATTTTATCTAATAATGATGTTCGGGCTGAGCCTTACCTTGTCGCTTTAACAATGATTTCCATGTATTATTTTGCATCTTACCTGGATAATAAAAAATTAATCCATCTTGTCTTTGGATCAGTAGGGTTAGCTGGATTACTCATGACGAAAGGACTATTTACAATACTCCCGGTAGCATCCGGGATAGGTTTTTCCTTGTTTTATGAAAAAAAATGGAAAGATATAATAAACTGGCAATGGGTATTAGTATTATTTTTAATCCTGGTTTCTATCTCACCTACACTTATTTCATATTATATTCAATTTGACATGCATCCTGAAAAGGAAATTTTCGGTCAGACAGAAGTATCCGGAATAAAATTTTTTCTTTGGGATAGCCAGTGGGGTCGTTTTATGAATACCGGGCCAATAAAAGGAGAAGGAGACCCATTCTTTTTTCTACATACTATGATCTGGTCTTTTGCACCATGGGCTTTTCTGGCATTTACTGGAATATTTGTTAAAATTAAAGAATTGATTAACGCCAAAAGTACAGTCGAAAAATATACAATATTTGGATTCCTTTTTACTTTTATCATATTTTCAATGTCCAGATTTCAATTACCTCATTACCTGAACCAGTTATTTCCTTTTATGTCAATAGTATGTGCGAATGTATTACTTGCTAATAATAGAAATTACAGATTTCTTAAAACACACTATTACTTACAGTTATTCACTATTGCATTATTATTATCATTAATCGTTTTACTTCATACTTCCTTTTTTGATAGACTACCCGAAATTGATGTATTCGCAGTTTTATTAATCTCCTTCCTTTTTTCTTTTTATATAATTTATAAAGAAAAAACATTAGTAAAAAAAATCCTGATTGCACCAGCCTTAATTATTCTTGCTTTAAATTATTATATGAATAGACAATTCTATCCTGCAGTTCTTAAGTATCAATCTGAAAGTGAACTTGCATTTTACATAAAAGAAAACAAACTCCCTGTTGAGAATTTAGTTGCTTTTGAAAAGACACAATGGAGCACAGATTTTTATCTTGAAAGAGTAATCCCAATGATTTATGAAGATGATTTGTCTCAAATCAATCTCAGTGGCAATTTGGTGTTTTCTACCGAGGAAGGATTAAATATTCTTAATAAATACGGGTATAGAATCAAACCAATTAAAACTTTTGTAGATTTTCATGTAACAAGTCTTACTAGTGAATTTATAAATAAAAAATCACGGAAAAATGCTTTGAAAAATACATATCTTGTATCTGTTCAATAAGAATTAACCAGGTGATTCTTTAACTTTACAGAAACCCATTCAGGTTTTATCCCGGTAATACATGGTCTTGATATACATGTAGTTTTACGATGATTTGCGGCGCTCACACATGGCGAACATGGCAGCCCTAAAAATAACGCTTCAGCATTTCCTAATGGGCCGTATAAAGAAGGGGTTTCAGGTCCCATAATTACAAACACTTTCAAAGGTGTGACGGATGAAAAATGAGCTGGTCCGGAATCATTTGTCAACATTAATGTAGACAGGGAGTATAAAGGTATTAATTCCAGAAAATCAAATATTCCAGCCGAGTTAACGCAGCGATCATTACCTATCTGATCAACCACTTTTTGTACATAATCCCTTTCTGAAGGCGCTCCGGTAGCTATTATTAGTATATCTTTAAAAGAGCTAATTAAATCCTTTCCAATATTAACAAAATATTCTGGCAACCAACGGCGCTGCGGCAGTAAATCTGAGGCATTTGGATTGATTATAACAATTCTCTTACTTTCCCAACCAGGATAAAGATCCCCAATCTTTTTCTTTACTCCAGGTATATCAAAATCATTAAGATTTGCCTGGGCTAATTTAATTTCAGTCTGCTTTATAGGCTCTGTAGCATACGGATTATGGAACAAATTTAAAGCGCAATTCACCAATGAAATAAAATTAACTGTAATATGTACATGTGGATTATACCTTACTGTTTTGTTTATAATACTTCCCCTATACATTCCTTCATCATGAAAAGTGGTGAATCCTATTCTGCTTCGTGCACCACTCAATCCTGAAAGCAATGCAGTAAATCTTGAGAACAACTCTAAATCGATTACAGTTGTGATTTTTTTTGACCTACACCAGAATATATATCGTACAACATCTTTTGCCAGATTCATGAGATTATTTGCTCTCATTTTAAAGATATGATCTTCTGGGATGGTATTTAATATTTGGAGGCTTTTATAATTTTCTTGAAATATCACAAAAAATAATTCTGATTGCCTTTCATCTCTGAGTTTACGCATTGCGGGATCTACCAAAACAGCGCTTCCCATTTCCGATAATTCAATGAATAAGGTTCTTTTTGTATTCGGGATTTTCTCTTTTATAAATAATAGCTTTTCAAACAAAAAAAGGATGATTGTGAAAAAGAATGTAAATGGGATACCTACCCATTTATCAATAAATCTCATAGTATCGACCTTCATAATATATAGAAATTGAGATCAAAAATTTAAACGAATATAAACATTGCAATCAATGAACTGGAAATATTAATAAACAATCTGGAAATTAATAATACTGGATGAGAAAAAATATGTCAAAATATAGATAGGTTAAATAAAAGGTGAAAAATTAAAAAAAATCCCGACTATTGTCGGGATTTTTAGGATTAAATCTTTTCTGTTTCTACAAGTTTAGCTAATACATCATCATAAGGGACTACAAGAAATTTTGAACCATCAAGCTCAATATCTGTACCTGAATATTCCTTATAAAATACAACGTCTCCTACCGCAATTTCTGGTCCTTCAATATTACTAAGCGCAACTACCTTAGCAAATTTTGGTTTTTCTTTAGCGGTATCTGGAATAATAATACCGGAAGCTGTAGTCTGCTCTGTATTATCCTCCGAAACATCTAATATTACATTTTGATTCACAGGTTGTAATTCTCTCATATTCATTCTATTTTATATCTAGTAATCTATTTAATTTCGTTTGATCAAAGCCTATCACCATACTACCGTCGACTTCTGTTTGAGGCACTCCCTGCTGCCCACTTTTACTAACCATATCCTGCGCCGCATTCTGGTCCCTTGCGACATCCACTTCTGTATACCTGATCCCGTTCTTTTTTAAGTAATTCTTAACCGTGGTACACCATGGGCAGGTAGGTGTGGTATATACTTTAACACTTTTTTGAGGTCGTTCCTTTATTTTTGCTTCGTAAATAATTTGATCCAGTAATGTTTGATAAAAATCTTTTTGATGACATCCCTTAATTGTATTTTTAAAGACTCCTTTATCAAACTCAATCAGGGAAGGTACAGTTGAAATATTATATTTACTATGAATATCTCTAACTTGTGTAACATTGGCTAAAAATATTTTCGCATCCCTGTTTTCTTCTGCTACAGCTTCTACATTTTTTAAGGCACACTCACTTTGATCAGATCCTTCTTTATAGAGTAAAACATAGGATCTGGAT
>Ga0316190_10002972_pt1 | contig 12348 bp, 12 predicted proteins | sample Eddworburrow2_MG_FD_204929 | JGI IMG/M metagenome (GOLD analysis project Ga0316190, IMG submission 204929) | Coastal sediment microbial communities from Maine, United States - Eddy worm burrow 2 | ecosystem: Environmental > Aquatic > Marine > Coastal > Sediment | place: USA: Maine | collected... | reverse complement strand
CTCGTCGCAGTCAAGCAAACCAAAGAAAACCAGCCGCAAATCAAACAAACGCAGAAGGCTGATAAGGCGATGCAATAAGAAGTGACTGAAAGGACAAACCTACCCAATACACCCAAATCATTCAAAATAATATAGTTAATAAAAAAGGGAAAAGGAAAATAGAATGAAAACAATTAGCCTATACATATTCATCGCAATATCTATCTGCTCTACTAATTTGCATGCTTCGTTGATTGGCGATACCGTGACAGTAGATAGGAGATATGAAGATACAATAATGAGCTCCAGGTCAGTTACTGTTGAGTCAGGTATTGAACTATTTAACTGGCAAAACCTTTATTTTGATTTTTCTGGCTATAGTGTTGTGATGATGCCAGCCTCAACAACGGCTTATTTTGGAACAGGCTTCAATGGATTCGATTTTAGCGGTTTGGATTTTGGTCTAGAAAATGAAATCATTTCGGCAATTAATGCTTATTACATTTCCGCGTACGATAGATCTATATATTATTTAGACCAAAGCAGGCTTAGCTTTTCTGATAACGCATTCAGACTAAATCTTGCTGGGTCTGGCTTTGGAAGTGATCGATTATATATTGAAATGACCACAACAATTACAAATGTAGCAGAACCACCTAACATATTACTTCTGCTACTTGGCGTCTTGTTACTAAAATCCATGTACACCTCAAGAAAATACACACAACCCACATTTCTCGCCATAAAAATCAAGGGATGACATTTTGAAGGAGGAAGAGGGCGGACCCACGCAACATACTGACGGCAACCAGGGCCGTAGGGTGCAATAGCAGAGCGTATTGCACCAAATGAAAGCTTAAGATCAGGTGGGTTACGCTTCGCTAACCCACCCTTGTACCTCTCTCGATATACTGAATAGCTATCAGAAAGTCACGGGGTCAGGTCTTGCGTTTTGCTGATCCTGCCTTAACGGTTCTAATCACTCTACTGTTTGAAAAATTGGATACTAACCTAATGATTCTACAAAAATAACGCCAAACTAGAGAATTACTGAAAATATTGAACAAATCACGCCATCCCGTTTCGAAAAACATCCACATAAAAATCCACATCCAACTCCAGTTCCGATAGCGACAAAACCCTCGCTTGCCGCTCCTCATTTGCCTGCCAATAATAAGGCGTCATTTTCAGCAAGGCGCCAATATCCCCTGCCCCCTGCACTGCTGTCTTGTATTCGATCTTTTCACGCCTCAAAAGTTGAAAACCCTCAATCTGAGCATCAGCCTCGGCATGTGGACGAGGTTGATCATAGATAAGCTCCCGCAAACTGTAGAGATGATTGGGACCCGGTGTCACACGAATATAAAGACCGCCGGATCTCAAAACGCGCCTTATCTCCTCATCTCCACCCGGCGCAAATATCCGCAATAGGCAATCGATTCCGTCATTTTCGACAGGCAGTACCGCGCTGCTGGCGACCGCGAAGTTCACCGCTGGATAGCGTTTTGATGCCAGCCTTATTGCATGCTTAGATATATCAATACCGGCACTGCATAGAACCTGCGGCTGTTTCGCTTCGATCAGGGCACTGGAAATCATGCCGGTGAAATAGCCCTCACCACAGCCGATATCGAGCAGTGTAAAGTGTGAGCCCGCACTGGCATGCCGCTCCTCCTTACACTCTCTGATCAAATGCTCTGCAAGCGGTTGATAGTAGCCACGTTCGAGAAATTCGCGTCTGTTTCGAAGCATCTGCTTATCGTCACCGGGATCGGCACTCCGCTTGTGATTGGCGGGCAGCAGGTTGACATAGCCCTCCTTTGCCACATCAAAGGAATGTCCCTGTGCACAGCGATATTGCTTTTCATCCCGGGTTAGCTGTTGCCGACAGACGGGACAAACCCAGGGCGTTTTAGACATTGGCTTTAACAGTATCCATAAAAGAAGTGGTGTGCAGAATAGCAGAAAATTCGCGTTGTTGAGACAGGCTACAGGGATGCAATCAGCCCCAAAGGTTGGGAGCATGGATGATTGGAGCCACTTTCCCGCAACAATCAAGCCCGCATCATTGGCGCAACAAATCCCACAACAGAATCAAACCAATAGACCATCAATCTGTACTATCCTAACCCTCTAGAGGTACAGATAGAAATGCGCACAAAAATTGGGTTTAAACACAAATCCATTCACCACACAGCCTTTGCCACTTCAAATCTTGAAGGGACAATCCGCTACTGGCGTGATCTGCTGGGTTTCAAACTGCTATTGGGACTGGGCAATGAGGATCAAAAGCAGTATTTCTTTGGGCTGTCTGACAGCTTCATGGTCGCGTTCTTTGAATGGCATGATGTGCTGCCAATGCCACCTAAACATCACGGCGAACCAGCAAAGGGCCCCTTTATATTCGATCACATTGCCATAGAGATGGAATCCCGGCAGGATCTCTACAGACTACAAGACCAGCTAATAGAATCCGGGTTTCCCGTTTCGGACATCATTGACCATGGCTTTGCCCACTCGATCTATACCCATGATCCCAATGGTATTCCATTGGAGTTTATGATTCCTGTCGAGGGCGTAAGCCTATTTCGCGAACCACGCATTGCTGATGCAAGGGCACCGGAAGCGGCAATGGAAGGCTTCGATCCCGTGCCTCATCATTGGCCCAATGTAGATGCAGAGACACAGGAAGATATAGACAGGACCACCATACCCGGCGATGGGCATGAATTATTCAACAAATAATCTACCCACTCCAAATCATCATGATGCCAATTTAAAGGCATGATACTTAATGACATCTGCCATTCGATCAACCATGGTATCCATTAATGATTCGGCATCATCCTTTCGCCCCCTGATCGTTTCAATAAACTCTCGACTTGTTTTGGTGCTGATGACTCGTGAAACGATAATAATGGAGTCACCGGATTCCATAATAGTACCTGTTATTACAATCTGGGTACCCGTAATCCGCCCTATTTCATTTGCCTGAGTCAAATTCACCATTTCAGATATCTCAAGCATGGCTTCATCCAGTTGCCTCTGGAGATCATCCTGATTTACAAGTGTGACATCGGGACTATCAAACAGATTAGCGCTCAACTCATTGCTTATCCTTTTCCCAAAATCCTCAATATGATCACCCTTTTCAGCAAAAGGAAAAATCACCGTCGTATATTTATGTTCAGCAGAAACGGAAGACACTGCCATAACAAACATGGCCATTACTGCCAGTAGCTTAAGTATGGAGTTACTCATATCATTTACTCCTATCGCATCCCGCTTAAGCTATATATCGGCAGTATTAGTGTGGTTTTTCTTGATATGGTCCTTTTATTCTCCCAATGCCATGGAAACACCCGCATCCAGTAACAACAATCCTATACGCAATCATAAACATCAAGTTCAACGCGCATCATTGCTGGTATTTTGCATATTGGTGTTGGTTCATCAACATCATTAGGAATATTTTTTGTTATCAGCAGCTCACATCATAAATATATGGCCTAATAAGATATGACTTAAAATCTTATCTCATCACTGCAGTGCGAATTTTGAGACAACGGTCACAATTTAACCTTAAGGGAATCTTAGCTGTGTGAAACAGTTGGCAATTTATACAATACTGTTACCAGGGTTTGTTTTGATAAGGGCTACCCCTTCCGAAAGGATGGGGGCGCAAAGCCACCGGTCTAAGGGGGGTCACTCCTATGACAGCGGGGCTACCGGAGCAACCATAAATGATTCGCCGCCTCTATAGGTAGGAGGGCTACGCTTATCAACATGGTCGGCAATATTTCAAGTGCCTGCTCTTTCTCTTGATCTATCTATTCCGCAATAGATAGATCCGCACCAAGACAGACGTGTTATATCGCGGTTATTTTGGAGGCACGCTATGGGAAAGGAAATCAAAGTACTTGTAGTAGATGATTCATCGTCGATGCGATTGGCGGTGACAACGACACTCTCAACTGTTGGCTATCATGTTCAAGAGGCCTGCGATGGCCTAGAGGCATTAAAACTGGTCAATCAGAACATGTTTGATCTCATACTGACTGACATCAACATGCCAAATATGGATGGCTTTGGTTTGATCGAGGCCGTGCGTGACCTGGATGCCTATAAATTTGTTCCAATCCTGACCCTAACCACCCAGTCGGACAAGGTCAGTCGCCAACGGGCTAAGAAAGCCGGCGCCACCGGCTGGATTGTCAAGCCATTCACTTCAGAAAGGTTAACCGAGGTAATGAGTAAACTCATAGACACCAAGGTAGCCTGATGCCCAAGCAGGAATCTTCCTGAAGATAGTGCAGACCAGCGGCGGGCATTTAGCCCGCCGCTCGCCCAAACACAACCCAGACAGGATCTTTATCGCCCAATTAAAGAGCGGCCCCTTGCACATACGTTGCATGCTGTAAGCAAAACCCTATATCATTCGCATATTCGTCGCCCTGGAATGGCTCTATTCCAGGGCGTTATTTTTTCCATCGAGGATTCTTCAAGTTTTGGATTCCAGCATGAAGGTTGGCGTCTTCGTCGACGCCGAAAACGTCCGTTTCAATGGCGGCTACCAGATGCGCTACGACATCCTGCGCCGCTTTGCCGCCCGCAATGGCGGCACCCTGCAGCGCCTCAACACCTACCTGGCCTTTGATCGGGAGCGGGCATCAGACGAGCCGGATTACGCCAAGAAATCCTACGCCTATCAGCAGATGGTGCGGGATTTTGGCTGGAAGATCACGGTCAAGAACGTCCATCGTTATACCGATGAAGACGGTAACACCACCACCAAGGCCAATGCCGATCTGGATCTGGCGGTCGATGCCATGCTGCAGTCGGAAAACCTCGACCAAATCCTGCTGATCACTGGTGACGGCGATTTCCTGCAGGTGGTTACGGCATTGCAAAACCGGGGCTGCCGGGTCGAGCTGCTGGGTTTCCGCAACGTCTCCAAGGCCCTTCAGCGCCAGGTAGACGCCTACCACTCAGGTTTTCTCATCCCCGATCTGCTGCCCTTCTCCTGCGAGCCGCGCAACGAGTGGGGCAAGCCCGGCTTCTGCGTACGCGGGGTCTGTACCAAATGGTTCGAGGACAAGGGCTATGGCTTCCTGCGCTTCATCCGCGAAACCTCACCCAACCTCTGGATCACGGACCCCCGAGATGGCGATTCACCTTATGAGAGCGTTTTTTGCCACATCAATGAACTGGCCGAAGACGTCACCGTCGAGGATCTGAAGAGCCGCGACACCATCGTTGAGTTCTATCTCAAAGAGAGTGACCAGAAGGACAATGGTCTGGTCGCCACCAATGTACGCATGGTCTATCCCGGGCGCTAAGCCACAGCTTGCAAGCTAGGGGGTTTCAATCCGGTATCTGCGTGGCTCTTTCGAGATTCGCACGATGGTACGGGTATGGGTTTCGAAGCCCCCGTTGTCCCGCTCCCTGAAATAGAGCCGCAGGGTCTCCTCCACCATAGAGAAGGCAATATCCTGCCAGGGGATCTCATCTTCCCGAAACAGGCCGACCTCAAGGCTCTCCACGCCCGGACTGTAATCCAGATCCAGCAGTCGCCCACGGTAGATAATAAAGACCTGATTCGCATGGGGCAGATTGAATAAGGTGTAGAGACCCTGCAGCTCAATGCGGGCATTGGCCTCCTCCAGGGTCTCGCGCATTGCCGCCTCATGGACACTCTCCCCATTCTCCATAAAGCCGGCCGGCAAGGTCCAATAGCCGCTACGGGGTTCAATGGCGCGACGACAGAGCAGCACCTTGTCTTCCCAGGCGGCAAGGCAGCCGGTAACCACCCGGGGATTCTGGTAATGGATGGTATCGCAGTCAACACAGACATAACGGTCACGGTTATCCCCGTCTGGGACACGCAACTGCACCTTGGAGCCACAATGACTACAGAATTTCATAACAGAAGTTTAGCGGAAAGCCTCTAGGGCCTGTTAACACTAATTCAATTGACTCTGCTGGGGCTATTTTTTTGTCCAGCAAGGCAGAATGAGCGAAGTGTAGTTACTCTACATGAGCGAGTGATAACGCCGCTGGGCGGAAAAATAGCCCCAGCCCTACGGGTTGCGCCTGAAAAAGCGCCACTCGTTGTTGCTCATCGTTTATTTGGAATGACCAAACTGCACTCCTCGCGCCTAGATTGACGCTTTTTCAGGCACAACAGAGCCGATTGAATTAGTGTTAACAGGCCCTAGGGAATCCGGCATCACTCAGAGACCCTGGCGAAAATAGGCAGACAGGTAATCATCAAACGAGCCGGTATCAGAGACCTCCATGGCGGCCTGACGCTCATGAGATAGCAGCGACTCATTCTCAAACAGTCTCTGCTGCTCCTCATCCAATGTTAATTCAGTAAAATAGCGTTGATGCTGTTGGGACATGCGCTTGGCGAAATGAAAAAAGCCTTCGCCACGCTCACGCATCTCAGTCAGCATCCGGGCCGAAGGGGTCTGCTCCGGATCCATGACCTTCTCCCTGCATCCTTCCAGCGCCTGTCGGTAAGGACCCTGTCCCTCATCCCCATCCAGCAATGCACACACCGGCCCCATGGCGTCACACAACTCCGTCGCCCAGTCTGCCAGCCCGATCTCCTCACCACCACGCTGCAGGGCAACTCCCGGCTCCCGCCCCTGATGGGCGGTACGCAGGATATTGTCATCGATCTCCCCCCGCTCACGGGCATCGATAAGGGGGCTCTCATGCAACAGACACAACAACATGAAGGCCTCGATAAAACGCAGCTGTTCTTCACTGATACCCAAGGGGTCAAAGGCATTCACATCCAGCGAGCGTAGCTCTACATAGCGGATACCCCTTTGTCTCAATGCGATTGTCGGCATTTCATTGTTCTGGGGCACCTGTTTGGGCCGCACCGTACTGTAGTACTCATTTTCAATCTGCAGGATATTGGCATTCAGCTGCTCATAGCGGCCCTTCACCTTGACGCCGATGGATTCCCAGGTGGGGCAGGGGGTGGTGATGGCACGTCTCAGGGAGGTGATATAGGCATCCAGACTGTCATAATTGGCCTTGATACCGACCCCCTCCTCCTGGCTATTGGTGTAACCAATATCACCCATGCGCAGGGAGGTGGCATAGGGCTCAAAATAGGTATGTTCATCGAACTCATCCAAGGTCGTGGGCCTGCCGCCCAGGAAGGTCTTGCACACCGCGGGGGAAGCACCAAACAGGTAGGGTATCAGCCAGCCAAAGCGCTGCAGATTACGGATCAGCCCCATGAATGCCGCATCGGTAAAGTCACCCAGCCCCCCCCGGTCCTGTTCCAACTGCTGATACAGGGGCCAAAACGCCTCCACAGGCGAATAGTTGAAATGCACACCGGCAATCACCTGCATCACCCGGCCATAGCGATGGCCAAGACCACGGCGATAAACCGTCTTCATGGTGCCAAGGTGGGATGAGCCATAGGTGGCGATGGGGATAGCTTCACCACCAGCCAGGATGCAGGGCATGCTGGTGGCCCAGAGGAGTTCATCCTCCAGGTGCTCATAGACAAATTTTTGGGCATCCCGCAGAAAGGCCAGGGCCTCAGCACTATCGGCAAGGGGAGGCGTAATAAGCTCCGTCAGGGCCTCGGAGTAATCCGTGGTGATGTAGGGGTGCGCCAGGGCCGAACCAAGCGTCCGGGGATGTGAAGTATGCGCAATACCACCCTCGGGTGAAACACGCAGGCTTTCCTTCTCCAACCCGATGCGACCATTTCTTATAAGGTGAGATTCCCCAGAATTAATCAACCGGGCCAGGCGTTGTTCTATGGTTTGATACAAAAAGGATCCCTTTTCCGATAAGGCCGGAAACACAAAGGTTCTTGAGAATAGCTAACGGCAGGCTACCACTGCAATGCTCATAATTATACCGCGTGACTCACCAGGGAATCAGGGTGCCGTCTATATCGAAGAATTTTCCACTATCATCCAGGGTCACACGGCCCAAGATCCCACGCAGCCGGGCGACACTCTCTTCCGTCGTAATCTCGGCATTGGGTCCGCCCATGTCCGTCTTTACCCAGCCCGGATGTAGCATCAGCGCGATAATACCTCGTTTTTGAAGATCAACAGATGTGCTCTTCATCACGGCATTTACGGCGGCCTTGGAAGAGCGATAGACATAGCAGCCACCTGACCCATTGTCCGCCATACTGCCCATCTTACTGCTCATGGTGGCCATGATACGCCGCTCGCTGGCAGCCACATTCTCAACCAGAGCCTCCATCAACTTCATGGGGGCAATGGTATTGATCCGGAAGGTTTCCAGCCAGCGATCCACATCCGTGTTACCAAAATCTGCATCATCCTGGCCATAGGTACCCGCATTATTCAGCAGGATGTCCAGAGGGGTCTGCCCCAGCACTGCCTGCATGGCCCCGATATGAGCAGCATTGGTCACATCCATGGGGTGTACGCTAATCTTGCCGCCCGACTCGGCGGCCATGCGATTCAAGCCCAGGGCGGTTTCTGGTTGACGGCAACCGGCGTAGACCCGCCAATCCGCCTCAGCATATTGACGCACGAGTTCAAGGCCAATACCACGATTGGCACCTGTGATAAGGATGGTCCCGCTCACGGACTAATTCGGATGGACGACAGCAGCTGGGGCTCCCGGCTCCACATGAGCAATGGCCGGACGTGGCTGGCGCTGATTAATGTAGTCGGCCAGGATGCGCGCCGTCTCATTTACCATGATGCGCCTGATGCTATTTTCGTCCTCTTCCTCTTCCTCAAGTGGAAACTCAAGCTCATCATCTTCCTTCTCAGGCAGGGGATCCAGACCCTTGGCAATACGGAACTGGTTACGGATATCCTTTAGCTTGCTGTCTCGCTGATCCCATTCACGCCTGCGACTCTCCTCTAGCAGGGAGACCGTGTGCCGCTCACGCAATTCGCGCAGAATCTGGTCTTCTTCCGCCAATAATTTGAAACCAGGATCTGACTTGATCCGTTGCTGATGCCGTTGTCGCAGATGGGAAAACGTGGCTTCCTCATTGGCGCTATAGTCCGCTGCCTGAATACGCGCCCAGGGCAGTGCATTATCCAGTGAGCGCTCCCCATGGTCCATGGATCCTGATGCAGTAGGAAAAGCGATATCCGGCACCACCCCCCGGAACTGGGTGCTGCCGCCATTGACGCGGAAAAACTGGGCCATGGTCAGGCGCAGGCGGCCTAGCTTCTCCGAACCCGCCTTAACAAAACGATCCAGGTCCAGCAGGGTCTGCACCGTGCCTTTACCAAAGGTTGGCTCTCCGATAATGATGCCTCGGCGGTAGTCCTGAATCGCACCGGCAAAGATCTCCGAGGCAGAGGCACTGTTGCGATCCACCAATACGGCAAGCAGGCCCGTATAGGCCACACCTGGATCCGTATCCCGTTCAACATCCAGTTTGCCAGAAGAGTCTTTTACCTGAACCACCGGACCGGTATCGATAAAAAGGCCGGTCAGTTCTGTTGCCTCAGTCAAGGAACCACCGCCATTCTGGCGCAGGTCGATCACGACACCATCGACACCCTCATCCTTTAGCTCAGCCAGCAACTTACGGACATCCCGGGTGGTGCTACGAAAATCCTTCTTACCCTGTGAAAAGCTGCGAAAATCCCGATAGAAACTGGGAATATCGATTACCCCGATACGGCTTTTTCCAACACCATCCAGATCATCAACAATATATTTACTTGCTGCCTGGTCTTCCAGCTTTATCTTGTTGCGCACCAGCTTTACCGTGGAGGTGGGACCACCAGCACCGGCTTTCTTAGACATCAGCACCAGGCGTACGACCGTATCCTTCGGGCCGCGAATCAATTCCACCACGTCCTGTAGCCGCCAACCCACCACATCAACAACATCTTCGTCCTCACCCTGGGCGATGCCCACGATACGGTCTCCCGGCATGACCTTGCCACTCATAGCAGCCGGCCCTCCAGGGATGGTACGCTGCACTGTGGTATATTCATTACGCAAACGCAGCACCGCACCGATACCTTCCAGAGACAGGCGCATGCTGATATCAAAATTTTCCGACACCCGGGGCGACATGTAAGAAGTGTGCGGTTCCAGACTCAAGGTGTAGGCATTAACGAATGTCTGGAATACATCATCCGCATTCAGCTGGCGGGTGCGTCGAGCAATGCCCTGATAACGTTCCAGTAGCTTTTCCTTTATCTCTTCCTCCTCCTGGCCCGCCAAACGCAAACTGAGGATGTCGTTTTTTACCCGCTTGCGCCACAGCCCAAACAATGCCTTCCTGTCTTCTACCCAGGGGGCCTCGCTACGATCAAAACGAAAATCCTCATCGACCTTATAATCAAAACCTTTTTCCAGCAGCACGACCGCTTCCGCGATACACTCCTCTACTCTTTTACGATAGGTCTGAAAGATACTGAAGGCCGGATCAAGCCATGCTTTTTTCAGGGAATCATCCAGTTGGCTTTGGTAGATGGAAAAGGTGGCGATATCTTCAGCGGTAAAAAAACTACGGTTCGGATCCAGGGATTTGAAATAACGATCGAGGATGGTCTGGGACAACTTGTCATCAAGGGGCAGGTTGCGATAGTGATATCGGTCTATCACCCGGGTGATGATCATGGTTGATTGCCGATGAGCACGCGTCGGCGTCAACTCATCAAGAGGAACCTCTGTTACCGCCGCCGAAATGGGCGTAACCGCAACCAGCAACAACAAGCAGCTTAACAGACGCATTAGACGCTTCATCAAATAACCATTCCTAACTGACACACGATAACCTTCGACCCTTGATGACAGGGAGATGTTCCTGACATCGGACAGCACAGTCTTCTAATTTTAGCATGCACTTACGGGGCACGAGCCACAGCCTGACCCGCTACGCCGGCACCATGCCATCAACCGAGGGAGCCAAACTGTCCAATAGCTCAAGATAATGAGGATCTTCAGGCCCGATATAGCCGCGACGAATCATAAAATCTATAACGACCAGATTGCAATTAAGCTTAAATTCATCCGTATCACGCACAATATCCCTCACTTTCTCAACCGGCCAGAGATAAAACGCCTCAACCTCACCATCCGTACAGCGGGGAATAAAGTTCCCAGGAAGCTCAAGATCATAGCAGTAAAGGGTATCCGGCTTGAAACCCGCCGCCGTCTCGGCCCGATAGGAGATGACACTGACCGGACGGGCACGTAACGCCATATCAGCAGGGATTCCAGCCTCCTCCCAGCACTCCTTGATCAGATTATCATCCCGGCTAATACCATGGGGCAGCCCACCTGCCACCAGATTATCCAGCCTGCCCGGGTAATTTCGCCGGTCGGCGGCTCGGCGCGCCACCCAGAGTTTCAACTCCCCCCCCTCCCGCACCCAACCGTTGATATGCTGGCCAAAGGCACGTACGCCAAAGTAGGGGGCGGCGGCCCGATCAATGAGCATGACCCCCTTTTCCGGGGTCGTGGGGGTCACCGCGTATTGTTCGCCATGCAGATGCGTTATCACACCCTGTTCCACCAACTGGGGCAGAATCCCAGCCATTGCCTGAGTCCTCGCCTCAAAGGTTTGCAATGCCGGAGATAGACTGAGGGCGGCATCCGTTAGCCTAAATAGATCTGGCCATTGCTCCAGCATCAGAGCAAAGTCTTGCCTGACCTGGCCTACCCGGAGATCACCAATCAAAAAGGGTAAAAAACCTGCTGAACTATGATTATTACAGGCGTGAATATGACGTAAAAAACCCATGCGCGACTTCCGCTAATACCCTCGTTAGCCCTGTATTATCTAAATAATATGCCACTTTGGTGAAGAAAAACGGCCCCATGTCACGTTACTACTTTCCATTGCACACCAGTATGGACGCCAGGGCCAACAAACAGAACCTGAACCAGAAACTTTGGCAACGGTTGGAGGCGGTAGAAATGGATTATTTTACCCAACGGTTTGGCCACATCTGGAGCATCACTGGCCCCCTATCTGATGATCCACCCAGCCATGTGAAATCCGGCGCAAAGGTGCCGGACGCCCTCTACAAGATCTTTGCCATCCCAGGGAAAAACCCACGGCTGCTTGCCTTCATCATCCCTCAGGGGATCCACGACTCAGAGCCTTTGGATCAATCCCTCACCCCGACAGATGAAATCAGACAGCACATTCCATCGGCTGGCAGATGAGCTGGAGCAGCAGTTGGAATCAGTCATAGCGACCGAAGGGTGTCGACTTGAGCAAGTGACACGCTTGCCGCCCAGATATTAGGTAGACCGGCAAAACACCTGCCATAGGCGCAGAGTAAAGAATTAGATGCGGTAGAAGCTATCCCATGGAGTCTCTCCGGCTCGCCTATCTCCACCGGAGCGTCTGTCCGCCCC
>Ga0316190_10002967_pt1 | contig 12357 bp, 13 predicted proteins | sample Eddworburrow2_MG_FD_204929 | JGI IMG/M metagenome (GOLD analysis project Ga0316190, IMG submission 204929) | Coastal sediment microbial communities from Maine, United States - Eddy worm burrow 2 | ecosystem: Environmental > Aquatic > Marine > Coastal > Sediment | place: USA: Maine | collected... | reverse complement strand
GGCCTCATCACCAAACAAGAGTATAACGATAAACGTAAGGAGCTTTTAAATGCCTTCTGACTTGAAAAGATGTCTCGATATTGCATTGTTCAAACCAGGTAAAGACGGTCCTGCGGGGCCGGCAACTGCATATATTATTCCCAGCGTGCCGTGGGGGGGAAAGAAGGAATATAGCTTTGATGATGTTGAGGACGCTTTTACTAATGAATGTCTCAGCTATGAACAGGTTGAATCTGCCATCAAAGAACTAGAAAAAGACCTCCAGGCTATCAGAAAAAAAGCCAAACGGTTTTACGATGAGTACAAAAAAGAAATGCTGGCGCGAAGAGTAGGAAGCGCTGAATAAAAATGTCCATCCGTCCCCTCAATCCTGAAAGAAACAAATGGCAGATCGATGTTTACCCGAGGGGGCAGAAGGGGAGTCGGGCCAGGCTGCAATTCAGCGGGAATGAAGCAGAAGCCAGGGACTATGAAATGCAGCTTCGCCAGGGTGTCGAGCCATCGGCAGAAAAAGATTGCAAGCTCGCCGATGTTTACACCGACTGGATGGATGAGTACGAGAACAACGTTTCGCCTAACACATTAAGAGATGCAACAAACTGCTTCAAGCACCTGACCCCCTTCTTTAGCCTGAAACGTTTCTCCTATCTTAAACCAAAGCTCATCGAACAATACAAGGCGCTGCGCCTCTCGGAAGGGGTCTCAAAAAGGACAATCAACAAGGAACTTACCTACCTGTCGTCCTTCTGTAAATGGGCGCTTGAGGAGGGATATGCGCCGTCAGACGTGAAAATAAAAAAGTTTCCCAAGGTGACCAGCCCCATCCCTGTTATCCCGAGCCCTGAAGATATCAGCAATATCTATGAAGCCATCGAACCGGAATATAAGCTACTTTTCCTCTTGTACTATGACGCAGGCCTGCGCCGCGATGAAGGCCGCATGCTAAGGGCAAAAGACGTCCACCTCGGGCAAGGGCTGATTATTATCAAACGAAAAGGGGGAAGAGAAAAGATCATTCCCATCACAACGGAACGGCTTTTCCTGAGACTGCAGGAGTCTATGACAGACAAACTACCCGGTGATTATCTCTCAGTTAACCCCAAAACCGGCAAACCCTGGTATTCCATCCGCAAGGCCCTCATCCGGGCGGCAAAAACAGCCGGTGTGACCGGCAGGGTATATCATCATTTGCTGAGACACTCCTTCGGCACCCATGCCCTCGATGCCGGTATCGACATGCGAGCCATCCAGGGGATCCTCGGACATAGCAAAATAACAACGACCGAAATCTATGCCCAGATCCGCGGTTCCTACCTGAAAAAAGAGGGGAAAAAATTCGATGATTTCATCTCAAAAAACAACCAGTCATCAACCAGTCATCGAGACAAATAAAAAAGGGCTTACGAATAACCCGCAAGCCCTTGATTTTAGTGGTGCCCGGGGACGGAATCGAACCGCCGACACGAGGATTTTCAGATTTAAGGCCTTTTATGATTTCACAATAAACCAGATAACTTATAAGTCATTTCAATGACTGGTACCAGTCATTATTTCTCACGCCACCTTATTCAGGTTCTTTACCCTGTATCGATACTCAGCCGAGTGACTTTTATTTGTGTTATAAACGATAGTCACTGTCACCAGCCTGATTTCATATTTTTTTGATGTATTTGTTATTCTGTTCTCATCAGGTACCACCTCAAACCTGTGCGTCGAGCTTGCCGGAGAAAAAGGAGTGTCAGCTTTAATTTCAGCACACGTCCCGTCGGGGCTTTCGTCGTCAATGCGGTAGGTACCGGACGAGGGTGTGACAGGAGCGCCATCCTCGTCGGTGAACGTGGCGTCGATAAAGTGCGTTGATTTCTCGTTTACTTCATCCATCTTAGCTCCATGTGATCTGGAAGTCCAGCGTCCAGGTCTGACCTGAGGCCTTTGTTCCCTGGGCTGATACTTTCCGGTTCAGATTGTCGGCGGCATCACTATTTCCGTTGGCAACTGTGAACTCGTTCCAGTCCCAGTTAGCCTCTGCAGAGCCGAAGACGGAACGCCATGTCGTCGTCTGTCCGGAGATTTGCGGATAGGTGGCCTCCATCGCCTTATAGAGCTTGTTTGTCACCGCCTGCAGCCCTGTCTGTGTCGCGCTCTCGGCAGTGTTTGAATCGCCTACGCCGAGATAGGCATTAGCATTGCCGAAATTCGTCTCTGCGGCACCTATTAAAAGATTTTGGAGTGCTGTAATCCCCTCATTGAGAAGCAGGTTCTCGTTAAAGACGACTGTTTCGAAGGGCTCTCCTTGTTTATAAGCCTTGTCGTTTGCGTATTTACTGATAATCCACTTCTTCCTTGCCACAACCTTGTCAACAGTTTTCATTTTTTTAATATCCTCCTTTTTTTATTCCTAATGAAATGTTATTTTCGGTTTTTTGCTTGCAAACGTTATCTTTGCCGTCCGCCCGGAAAATGATATCCCGGGCTTTTTGCTCTTAAATGTGATGACCACTTTTTTTGCCTGGCCATCATAGGATGCCGAGACGATATCGAAGCCGCTGCCCGAATCTGCCACCTGCAAAGCGGCATTGACGGAGGCGATCAGGTCCAGACCCTGCGCCGTATCGACAACGGGTACGGTGACGGATATGACGGGCACGGCATCCTGCCCGCTGCCGGCATCTGCAACGCTTAACACTGTCTGGATAGATGAGAGTGCATCGGATCCTGCGCCGGTATCTGCGATAGATAGCAAGACGTTCAGACCGACAATCTCCGTTCCCTGGGCCGTATCGGAAACAGCCAGATAGGGTGATACCTGGACGTTTTCAATCCCACTGCCGGTGTCGGTCACTGTTTTTATGATGTCGGTGATAACATTAACCAGGTCAGAACCTGTCCCGGTGTCGACGACTGTAAAAGAGACGGTAATATTCTGAGAATCATCTCCATGCCCCGTATCAAGTACGGCCAGGCTGGCAAGCAACTGAGCGATAACATCGCTTCCGCTGCCGGCATCAGAGAGTGACAGGTCCGCAGCCATGCCGGCAAACCCATCGGACCCGCTGCCTGAATCGGCCATTGTCAATCCAACAGCAAGCTGTGATATTGCATCGGATCCTCCCGCTGTATCTGATACGGTTTTTGTTACACCCCCGCTTGGGAGTTCATCAGCACCGATGTCCCATGTCCCTGATCTGATTTCTCCGTCTATGTCATCAGAAAATGAAAGCTGGCCATCAGCAGACAAATTAGCCCCGGCATCAATTGCGGATGTATCTGAACTATCGAGATGAAAATCATAACTACCTTCATTTACAAACGTAACTGCAAGATTTCGATAACTTGCGTCCGGAGATGACGAATCTTCACTGATATTATTATTTGATGTCAGTGATGCTAAATTTGACAAGGTGTAATCAGTTGAATTTCCATTACAAATATTATTCTTCAAATAAAGTGTTGCACTGCCGACAAAATTGATGCCGACCTGGTCACAATTCATAACTGTATTGTTATATAAAACGAATGTCGATGCGGAGGCCCACTGGTAATAAATACCTGTTCCGCAATTATAGATAATATTATTCCATGCCCTGACCGTGGCGCCTGATGCGATCCCGTCTACAAAAATCCCGGAGTCAGCGTTCCCGGCAGTGACTTTATCGATCGTTAATATGTTATTAGAAATATCAGCAGTATCATCTACACGCAGAGCAGATGTCTCTGATCCAGTTGATGTATTTCTCACTTGTAATCCATCAATCGTGGTGTGGGGGGTAATGACACGTAGGGCACCACCCCACTGAACCGCTCCCTCAATACGATATTTCGAGGAGTTCCACTTCCCGTCATGGCGCTCCGCCGCAGGGGTATATACCTTTACGTATCGTGTCGGATCTGCCGTAAAACCGCTGATTGTCGCAGCTACATCGGCACCGGACAAGGTATAACATTCAGCCACAGCAATTTCATCAGCGGTTACCAGGTCACGCGCTTCCCCTGCAACAAAACCGGACAGTGAGGAGTAATCCCCGCCGCTTGATTTGATCGTTTTGATAATCTCAGTCGCCACCTGTCGCCCCTGTAGCCTGATTCTTTATTAGATATTTCATACTATTAAAATCCACTGTAATATAGCCCTGCGTCCGTGCAGTATCGATCATTGTTTGTGGTGCAGAATTGAGCAATACATTATATTTTCGACAACGGGTCACAACAGAGGGGTCTAATGTTTCACCCATAACATCACCCTGGATTTGCTGTTCGATATATTTTCTTCCAGTCTCGATTGACATCCCTGGGATCTTAACAACTAAGAATTTTGGGTATCCTTCTTCTTTACCCCAGATGTGACTGTCTGGCATAACGACAACTACATCTCCACGTTTATAGCATTCACGGGAATCTTTGAGTGGGTCTGAATGTGTATGATCGATTAATTTGATTAAAAATTCTGCCATTGAATCACCAATCTCAATTCAAGATTTGTAGCATCATCGATTATTTGATTTAATGTTTTCAGCATGTTTATTCTCCTTTGTTGTTACGCTTCCATGAGCGTTAGCTTAATGTTTGATTTTATTATCTCAGTCCCCACCAGGCTTGAGCATAAAGCAGGTCCCCATTATAAGCTGACATATGGGCCGCACCGTTGGAATCCATATAGATTGATACTTCAGCGGCTACGCCATCAACAAGTGTGAAGTAATCCCATGCACCTTGTGACTTGATAGCCAACAAGAGAGAGGTGGGACCGTTTTTGCGATAAACAATGTAAATCCTCTCCTTGTGATCGATAGCAATAGATGAATTTTCCCCGACACTACCCGTCGATTGCACAATTGACGACACCCATGATCCGCTTGCGTCAGTTATATAGAGTAGGTCAGTATTCGTACTGTCATAGTAACTGATATGGATATCGTCATTGGAGTCAATAGCAATAGATGAAGTGCTGCCTATGTCACCACTGGAATCAAGCGTTGAGATAACCCATGAGCCCGTGGCATCTGTCGCATATTTAAGATATCCGTTTACACTATCACAGTAACTGACATGGACATCATCAGCTGAGTCCATGGAATTTGAAATTGACACGTATTGCCCAACCGTGCCACCGGAATCGACCGTTGAAATCACCCATGACCCTGTCCTGTTGGTTGCATATTTCAGATTACCGTTTGTATTATCACAATAGTTGATATGGACATCATCGTTCGAATCTACGGAAATAGCGCTGTTTCTACCTACATCGGCTGGTGAATCAATTGTCGAGATCACCCATGACCCCGTCGCATTCGTCGCGTACTTAAGATCATAATTAGTTAGATCAAAATAACTGATATGAACTGCATCGTTAGAGTCGATGGCAATATCCGGGTGAACACCCACATTACCACTTGAATCAAGTGTTGAAGTCACCCAGACACCTGTCTTATTGGTAGCATACTTAAGATCATTATTTGTACTATCATAGTATGCTATATGGATATTGTTCATGGAATCACATGCAATCGCATTAGCAGTCCCAACAGAGCCCACTTCATCAAGGGTGCATATCCTTCTCATCAACTGAGGAGAGAATTGATCCACACTTTGAGGCGGATTCTTCCGCAAATCCACCACCTTGACAATAGCCCCACTATCGGTAAAAACAATGGCAAGGGGGCAGTACTCTCCCACCGGCAGCGTTGTCGTCATGGTTACTGCACCGGCGCTGTTGATATAGACAAAGTTGGCCAGGTCAATGTTTGGCTCCGCCGTATTATTTGTAGCGCTTCCACTGCTGGCTGATATGCCGGTGTACTCTGTCCCGCCGACGCGCGCACCTCCTGCTGCCCAGTTAACGGTAAGGCCTGATCCTGCCGTAACTTCCAGACCGCTGACAACAAAGTTGTTCTGGTCCTGGGTAATAAAATCAGTAATGAGAAAGGTCTGGTTATAATCTTTCTCGTAATCGGCTGAGCCGGCAGGAGGCCTGTGAAGCCTTAAGTTTGATGTCTTGTCACTGGCAGCTGGTACGCTCATAATTATCTCCTTAAACTGCTATCTTTTCAATTTCGTGGGTCGTTATGTAGGTATCAGAGGCACCTTTCGTTACTGGTGTCGTATAGACACTGCGGGCAAGCATAGTACCGGCTGCAGCGGCGTTAAATGGCCCTGCTTCCCGAATCGTTCCTGTCCCTACACCGGGAAGGAATGCAGCTGTATAAACGGTCTTTTTCCCATCGCGGGTTACCGAGTCAAGCGTTGCCCTGGCAAGTTCCGTTTCAAGCGTCGTGTTGCCGGCAACTGGAGCGGTAGATCCCGACCCGATTGCATAGTGACTCATGACGTCCATGGCAGGTGTAGGAAGTTCCCTGTCGGCCAGGTATTCAAGACCGGTATCAACAACAAGGTTTTCAAACTCGAAATAGTCTTTTAGCTTTCCGTCAGCCCCAATGAGCCAGCCCCGGATAATGCCTCTGTATAGTGTTTTCTCTTTGACTATCTTAACTTCCACTTGTCCAGGTCCCTCCCAGCTCGTCTCCCAAACCGTCCTTGCCTAGCCCCTGCCCGTGTCGCCATGCCACTGCATCAGACAAACTCACCTGATCCGCTATGAGCGTTTCCGTCCCATACTCCCTGACCGTAATATGCAGCAGGTTCCCTTCTTTGCGGATCCCCGTTACTTCGTACGATTTGCTCCATATCCCTACGGGATAAACAACCCAGACGATTTCGCCGATGGTGACATCGTGATGCATGAGGGCCGTTACAAGGTTGAGGATCTTTCTCTGCCTGTGGTAATAGTCAAAAAGGTATTGGAGAAGCTTGAGGGCTGTCGCTTCGTCCTGAATATAGGGCGCATCGAAGATAAGCTCATTCTCCGTGTTATAGTCCGACTTTGACGCTGCAGCGGCGGCAACTCTCGTCGCGTCGGCCGGATAGGCCTCTGTGGGTGTAATGTAGTACTGCTCAGTATACTGCCCCGTGTGATAGCCCTTCCTGAAGTTGATCCTTACCGTGTTGTAGATTTCGTCGACGGGCGTATCGCTGACTGTAAATCCGGTCCCCTCGGGGTCGATAATATCCACGTCGTAGGAAAAGACCCGGCTCGACTTTTCCCCGAATTTAAAAATCTTGATCTGGGGCTTTCCCTCGCCGTCGAGCCAGTAGCGGCCCTTGCACGACTCTTTCAGCCCCTTGATTATCTCCCGGCTGTTCATCACATCATGCAGTGAGAAGTCCGTTTTCCAGCCTTCAGCCTCAAGATCACTAATGGCCTGGGCAAATGTGGCTCCGATATCGCCTGAGGAGCGGCCCAGATGGGTCGTAAAAATATGCTTGATCTGCTCAACGGCATTTTGCCGGTAAGTCAGCGAATAGCCTTTGATGGGGACGTAAACGTTGGGGTAATCTTTGGCCACAAATTCAAGCCTGAAACCCACCCAGGACGGCTCATAATCGGCCCCGCTCTGCCACTCGACGACGAGCTCGAACTTGTAGAGGTCGAACTTGCTCCAGTCCCGGTCTGCCGTTACGTCAATCTCTGCCGTGGTAAGCGTATACCAGGGGCCCACCATGACGACGGGATCATCGACGCTGTGAGAGGAGTTGAGCGAATCGGCCCCCGTATCGGGAATGCCGCCCACCGTCCAATAGCTGCCGTTGTCGGTCAATGATGTGTAAGTGAAGCGGTCGCCATTGATCTCCATATAGCCGCTGTTATCAATCCCCGCGCCGCTGTCGATCTGGATAGACGTGTCTCCTGCCGTAATGGCCGTATAGACATAAGAGCGCGGGCCTGCCCAGCGCGTCCGGCAACCCGTATGCGCCGCCGAGGTGGCAATGATCACCTTCGATATGTCTCCCGCTTCATCGACGGGCCCCACGGCGACATTAAGCAGGGGATAAGTCGTATTAAGCAGGGCCGTCGTTGCTGTGTCCCGGTTGGTGACGTTCTCCGGGTTCTGGGCCGTACAGGTAAAGTAATTGCCCTCCGTCAGGGCCGAATGGAAATACCGGCAGAGAAGGTCCGAAGGAATGACGACAGTCGAAAATCCGCCGTCATTAGCGTTGACGGTGCAGCCCTCGATGTAGGCATAGCCATCGGGCAGGGCGGTAAAGTAAGCCCACACCGTTGTCGGCAGTGAATAGGACACATGGCCGGCGACGATGTACTTTCGCTGCCCCTTATTGATGAGGCGCGTCGGCGCCGAGCCGAAACCCTTGTTGATCTTGGCGGCGTTGAGCTCCTCGCCAAGTTCGCCATAGCAGAAAGGGAAATATTTGTTGTAATCGTCCTGCCTGGCGTTGGTGTAGTCGTAGAAAGAAAGCGTTTTCACGGGCAGGGGCTTATGTTCCATATGGGAACCGTCGTTGATGGTAAGCGTCATATCGCGCAGGTTGTAGCTTTTGCTGTCGATGACGCCCTTGAAGTCGGGCTTCATGTCCGCTTCGGCCAGTCCGGAGAACCACTTGTAAAGCCGCACCGAACCATTGGTGAAAATATTGTCCACCTCGTAATCACTGAAACGGCCGTCGGTGGGATCGTCGTGATTAAGGATGGTCAGGTCAAAGTTGCCCGTCGTATCTTCCGCCGTCAGCAGGTCGCCCCAGTCGGAGATAAGGGGCTTGTAGGTATTGGCCCCGATGGTAATTTCCTGATCGGAAAGATAGAGCGTGCCGGCAACGGGCAGATCGATCTGCAAAAGGGCGCGGGGCTTGGCCCCTTCCTTCTTCGCCGCTTCTGTGTTAAATGCCGCTGTTGCCATTAGATGATTTCCTTCTGCAATATAATAATGCCGCTGTAATACTTGCCGCCGTCGGTAAAGTCAAAACCGTTAATCCATCTCACAGGGAGATTGCTTTCTCCCGTCACGCCGTTGGTGTAATTGAACTGGTAAAGGGCCCCTTCAACGACGTTGTAAAAGAAATTCTCCAGGTCATCATAAAAGGCCTGGGAAACGCCGGACAGTTTGAGAGGGATAACCAGCGGATCCGCGCTCTTCAGCTCGTTAAATTTCGGCACGTTGACGGCCGTCCTCAGTATGGACCCTCTTTGCGCCAGTTCATCATCGAGAGGATATTCCCGGTTCTGGTCGGCCGGAAAGGTGATCGTCGTTGCGCCATTAACGAAAGTGACTGCCATCAGACTTCCTCCAGCGTAATTGTGCCGTTAAAATGCAGCCCGTCCCTGGTGAGAGGGTATTTGCCGTCAATCCAGATGACCGTATGGTCCACATCATGCCTGTCGCGGTATGTGAAAGAGGTCTTTGCCCCGCCTACGAGCGCCCAGAAGTTAAGCAGCTCCGTATTTTTCGCAGCATCGACAAGCTTGCAATCGAGGCTGTGAAGGCTCCGCACCGGGGCGGACTCGTAAACGGCCACTGTTTTGCCCGTCGACGTTTCATGCCTCTCTACATTGGCGCCATCGGCCTTGATGGCCGACGAGGCCACGCCCGCCCCGTTAAGTGTTACTGTTATCGCGCCGCTCTGGAAGTGCATGAATACTATCCTTTAATAAAAAAGAGGAGCCGCAACCCGACGCACCACGCATCAGGGTCAAACGGCTCCTCTTTCCGTTTTATCCTCTATTCAGTTGTTATGCAAAGTGGTCTGGTAACTCCAGGCCACTTTCTACTTAATCAATTTCAGTTGCGCCGGTTCGGGTAGCTTCTTGCCCGTCAACTGCTCATAGGCTTCAAGAGCGGACTCCTTTAATGGGCCATCCGGCATTCTCGTTATCTTGACAGCCATGTTTATCTGCTTCTCAAGCCGCCTTACTTTATGATCGGCCTGTTTCAACTGGTCACTGGTCATGATACCGACACGGGCCGTCTTCTCCATTTTCAGGAGATAGAGCTTGATCTTCTTTGCTCCTTCCGTTTGACCCTGCATTCCGGCAATCAGAATACCCTCATAAGGGATGAAGGTTGCTACACTATCTGTGGGATTTAAATTAAAAGTTTCTCTCACGCTGGTACGGACATCATGTCCGAACCAGCCTATTTTAGGGGTCATAATCTGGTATCTGTCCAGCAGTTTTGCCAGACCGGATGCGTCAGAATACCCCAAAATGGGGGATGCGCTCCCCAAATGAGCGTAGCGGTTCCCGTTAATTTCCATCGTTTCAAAACCAATGGACTCTCCCATGAGGCGCATAGCTTCATTGGCGGACTTCCTGTCTACCTCCGTTAGATAATTAATGACCCCTGTTTTATCATCTTCAATCAATGCAGCTTCCAATATAGTTAAACTTTCCATCTTATTCCTCCTTAAGGTTAATTGCTTCCTCATTTGAATGAACTGCGGGAAGAGCGATGAGGATTTCGCTCTTGTCGGGGGCTACCCTATCCCGCAAACTGTTGTTTATGTATCCGTTTGACCAGCCTGGCCAGCCGCCTGATGTCATCGCCTTTTCCCAAGATAAAAAGATGGCCGACGCGGCCACGCCTGCCCCGTCGAGAATTACTGTTGTCGCGCCGCTCTGGAAGTGCATGAATACCGCCTATGCAAATTTAAGTTCACCGTTTCGTTTCATGTCGGCAAAGTGGGGGTTTAAGTCCCTGGCCAGGTTCTTTGCCTGCCGCTTTGTAAGTTTCAATACATTGCCGTCTTTATCGACGACAACCTCAAAGTTAAAAGTCTGATTGACAACCGTCTGCCCCCCTCCGCCCGGAACCTTCCCCTGGTTCATGGCATCAAAAGCGGCCATGCCCTTGCGCGAAAGAACCCCTTCGCCCGTTTGGGCAATGATAGGCACCTCGTCCGGGGCCAGGCGCAGGCCGGAATGAGCATAGATCATGTCGTTAATGATCCCGCCGGAATGAAACTTGAAACCCCCTCCACCGAAAATCCCTACAGGATCAACTATCTTTCCCAAATCCCCGCCTCCTCCTCCACCAATACTGCCAATAGATGATCCGCCAAAGAGATCACCGCCCACTCTTTTTAGCTCATCGATAATGTCCTGAATACCCTTCCAGATCGTATTCCAGATATCACCGATGCCTTTCTCCAGCGTTCCCCAGATATCATTGACACCTTTTTCAACGGTGTACCAGATATCGTTCCCGCCTTTTTCAACAGCATCCCAGATGTCGCTTACACCTATCTCGATGGTTTTCCAGATATCGCCGAGTACGCCCATAAGCCCCTTAAATTCACGGCTCCACGGTTCGTCTGCGTCTTTTGACTTACCTTTCTTCTCAGCAAGAATTGCTGCTTCACGGGCAGACAGGAGGGCTTCACGGGCAACTGCCCTGTCTGTATTGTTTAATGCGCCAAGCAACTGGTCTTGTGCAAATTTAAGTGCATTCATTGCGTTGGTAATATCGAGGTTGACAGTCACATCAAGTTCCTGATCTTCCATTTCCTTTTCCCATTCATCGGCAAAACTGTCGACCGTCCCACCATAAAGCAAGGTATTGAATGTGTCTTCAATGGTAGGAAGGAAACTATTCCATGCGTTCCCGAACTCTTCAATTATCACGTCGAAGATTTCTGGGATCTCAGATAGCAGCGCCTCAATGATATAGGGCACATGAGTAAACATATCTTTGAAGAATTTAGGGATGCTGCGAATTGCTTCTCTGACAAAATTATCAGACTCTTCAAAAATTCGTGTAAAGCCTTCCGTAACAGCCATCATAGATTCATTCGCTACATTTTTATGCATTTCAATAAACTGTTTCCCGAAATCAACTAATTCAACATGTATCGCCCTGATATTTTTTAATACTGAACCACTAGCTATCTCACGGATAATATTAAGGATGATAGCTATTATCCCACCAAATCTGCCCAGAAAACTCTTGAAAATCCCGTCTAGGCTGGAAAATGACCCTGTCCATTTTTCTACAATATTTGCAAATCTATCCATTCTCGATTCAGTCCTTGAATTACCAAGAGCACCACCAACCGCTGCCCCGACAGCCTGACTTTTTAACATATTAAAATCTTTAAGCCCCAAGAGCTTCATAATAGCAGCGGCTTTATTGCCTGACTTGACGATGTCATTAACCGACTCGGCAATCCCTTTCATGTGCCTGCTAATTTTCTCCACACCCGGGAAAGCCTTATCAGCAGAAACACCCATCTCTTTAAAGGGCCCTTTATGTCCTTCTTTCTCTATCCTAATGAGAACATCCCGTACCTCTGTAAGCCGCTCTTTCAGCTTATCGATGGCAATCTCTCCCGCTTCAGCAGAGGTACTGATCAATTCGAAAATGGCGTTGATGTTTTCGAGGACTGTCGAAGTTTTAGCCAGATCGATGATCTTCTGCCGGTAGTCCTCGGCTGTATTTTTTGCGCCTTTGATAATAGTGTTTTGTTCTTCCAAAATTCTGGAACTGTTTGCTTCCCAACCTGTAATAGCATCCT
>Ga0316190_10002966_pt1 | contig 12358 bp, 11 predicted proteins | sample Eddworburrow2_MG_FD_204929 | JGI IMG/M metagenome (GOLD analysis project Ga0316190, IMG submission 204929) | Coastal sediment microbial communities from Maine, United States - Eddy worm burrow 2 | ecosystem: Environmental > Aquatic > Marine > Coastal > Sediment | place: USA: Maine | collected... | reverse complement strand
GGACCCGGTTCAGTGGGTTTTCCCATACAAATTGGAGATCAGGAAGTGGAGACAGGGGATATGGTCATCGCAGACCGCGATGGCGTCGTTGTCGTCCCGTTCGAAAGAATTGATGAAACGCTGGCCGGTCTTGAACGTGTCAAGGAGGCGGAACAGGAGCTCGATGCCAGGGTGGCAGATGGCCTGAAGATACCAGACAGCGTGGCTGAGCTGTTGGGCAGCGATAAAACCAAGGTGTACAGCTAGGGTCCCGCGTGCCGGTTGTTCTATTTGGGATCACAACCTGGGATTTCAGGGTGACTCGGCTTGCCTGCCGCATAGACACCCGCGACGGCCCGGTCATCGGCCATGGTCTGCAATACGAATAGTTCTTCCGCCAGGTTGCGGACGGTCTCCATACGCAAGGCCATGGCCGCCGTGGCTTGCGAGTTCAAGACAACCAGGTCGGCTTCGCTTCCTTTTTCGAGTGTCCCGATCTGGTGCTCCAGCTGCAGTGCGCGGGCATTGCCGAGCGTCATCATGTAGAACGACTTCAGCGGACTGAGCACCTGATCTCGCAACTGCAGGACCTTGTAGGCCTCATCCAGGGTCTTGAGCATGGAATAGCTGGTGCCGCCGCCGATATCGGTTGCAACTGCCGTGCGCACGCCATGCGCGCGCAAACCGGCTTCATCAAACAGCCCGCTGCCGAGAAACAGGTTCGAGGTCGGGCAGAAAACCGCCACGGATCCGGTCTCGGCCATGGCGGCGCGTTCACGCCCGTTCAGATGCAGGCAGTGGCCAAACAGGCTCTTGTCACCCAGAAGGCCGTACATCTGGTAGACATCGAGATAATCGCGTGCCGACTGGTACAATTCCAGTGTCAGCTCGATTTCAGCCTGGTTTTCCGACAGGTGCGTCTGCACGTAACACTCAGGATGCTCTGTTCTCAGCGCCTGGGCCATTTCCAGCTGCGTCGGGGTCGACGTGATGGCGAAACGCGGCGAGATGGCATAAAGCGCCCTGCCCTTGCCATGCCAGGTGGAAATCAAATCCTTGCTGTCATCATAAGCGGATTGCGGCGTGTCACACAGCGCATCCGGTGCGTTGCGGTCCATCATCACCTTGCCACCGACCATGCGCAGATTCCGGCGTGCGGCCTCGGTGAAAAAGGCATCTGCCGAGGTTTTGTGAACGGAACAATAGGCAACTGCCGTGGTGGTGCCGTTGCGCAACAGATTGTCGAAGAAGTGCGTCGCCATGCGCTTGCAGTGTGCAGGATCGGAAAATTTCTGTTCTTCGACAAAGGTGTAGGTATTCAGCCAGTCGAGCAGCTTGGTGCCGAAAGACCCGATGACCTGGCCTTGCGGAAAATGCAGGTGGGTGTCGATGAAACCCGGCAGGATCAGATGAGGACGGTGATCGACGACCTCAGCATCGGGGAACTGTGCCCTTGCCTGCTCGTAGCTGCCGTTTGCCGCAATCAGGCCGTCCTTGACAGCGACCGCGCCATCTTCTTCATAAAGGTAACTGGCGTGATCATCGTGTGACTGCGGCATGTCACGAAACGACAGGGTACGCCCGCGCAATAAGGTTACGCTCACGATTTCTGGTCCTTGCCGGCAATGGCGTGCCTGTACCAGTCGATGATCGCCTTGCGTTCGGTATCTTCCATGAACGACACATTGCCGGGTGGCATTGCATTGGTATGGCCGGCCTGGAGATATATCTCGCGGGCATGGGCTGCAATCTGTTCCGGCGTTTCAAGCACCACACCCTTCGGCGCGTGAACGATACCGTCCCATGACGGTTCCTGAGCGTGACACATGGAACACCGTCCCAGAACGGTCTCACTGACCTGCTCAAATCCCGGCGCGGCCGCGAAACGCTGCTGGGTTTGGGTCATCACGGCCTGTTTGTCTTCATCCGCTCCGCCGGCGGGAAATGACGACAACCACATGACACCGGCAAACAGGGCTGCTGTTGCCCCCCATGTCCACCACAGCTTGCCGCCGCCCTGGTGCATGGTATTGAAAAAGTGCCGGATGGTGACGCCCATCAGGAACACCAGCGCGGCAATCAGCCAGTTGTACGGCGTGGCAAACGCCAGCGGGTAATGGTTCGACAGCATCAGGAAGATGACCGGAAGCGTCAGGTAGTTGTTGTGTGTCGAACGCTGCTTGGCAATCACGCCATACTTCGGGTCCGGCGTGCCACCGGCTTTCAGGATTTCAACCACCTTCTTCTGGTTTGGAATGATGATGGCGAACACATTGGCCGTCATGATGGTGGCCGTGAAGGCGCCGAGATGCAGCATGGCGGCACGGCCCGAGAAAACCTGTGTATAGCCCCAGGCCATGGCCACAAGAATACCGAACAGCACAATCATCAGGCCTGTACTGCTGCGCCCCAGCGGCGACCGGCACAACCCGTCATAAGCCAGCCAGCCGACCACGATTGACGCCAGCGAAATACCGATCGCCTGACCACTGCTCAGCTCCAGCACGCTCTGGTCAATCAGGTACAGGTCGGCGCCCACATAATAGACAATCCACATCAGCGCGAACCCGGACAGCCAGGTGGCATAGCTTTCCCACTTGAACCAGGTCAGGTGCTCCGGCAACCGTTCCGGCGCCACCAGGTATTTCTGGATGTGATAGAACCCGCCGCCGTGCACCTGCCATTCCTCGCCATGCGCGCCCGCAGGCATACCCGGTGCCTTGCGCAGCCCCAAGTCCAGCGCAATGAAATAGAACGACGATCCGATCCAGGCGATGGCGGTGATCACATGCAGCCAGCGGGCGGCAAATGACAGCCATTCCCATAGTATCGGATAATCGAACATGAACGCAGGTCCTCCCGGAAAATCCACATCAGAATGACAGACAGCATTCTCTATGAAAACAGGTGCTATCATCAAACACTTTCAATATTTCATTGATAATAGTAGCCTCACTGAATGTCGTACCTGGAGAACATCAAGGTCTTCGTTCGCGTATTTGAGCTGGGCAGTCTGTCGGCCGCAGGCCGTGATCAGCGGGTGTCACCCGCCGTTGCCAGCAACCGCATTCGCGAACTGGAGAAGTATCTTGGTGTACGGCTGTTCAACCGCACGACCCGCAAGCTGACACCGACCGAGCACGGCCGCGTGTTCTATGACGGAACCGTCAAGGTCCTGGAGGCAGTCAGGGAGGCAGAAGACGCTGTTGCAGACATCTCCGGCACCCCGAAAGGCGTCATTCATGTCACGGCCCCGTTGGGCATCGGCAAGCGCCTGATTGCACCATTGATCCCGGAATTCCAGAACACCTACCGCGATGTCTAGGTCCGGTTGCGGCTGTCCGACCGTCATGTCGACATGACAACGGAGGCCATGGATGTGGCGTTCAGGCTCGGAACAATCGAGGATTCCAACCTGCGCATGCGCGGCCTCATGCAATGCAAACGCGTTATTTGTGCAGCGCCTGATTACATAGACAAACGCGGAGCTCCCGCCCAAGCCGAGGACCTGCTCAGCGGTGATCACAATTGCCTGCTGCTTAGATTCCCCGGCTCAAAGGAATTTTACTGGACCCTGCAAATGCCCACCGGCCCGGCCCGCTTCGAGGTAAAGGGACAGTTTGATTCCGACGACGGTGATGTATTGATCGAGTGGGCCCTGCAGGGTCACGGCATCATCAACCGGCCGGAATTCGAGATTGCCGATCACCTGCACGCAGGTCGGTTGGTGCCGCTTCTGGAAGATACCCCACCGGTCGATGCGCAACTGGCCTGCCTGTATCCGCACAAGCGGTTCCAGGACCCGAAGGTCCGCTTGTTCATCGAATTTGCCGCCCAGCGCTGCCAGGATCAGATCCGCAAACTGCTGGGGTCGGGACCCATTGGTCCGACAACAGGATAATGACTGCAATGCGGACAAAGCTGCCGGTCTTGTTGGTCAGTTGCAAGTCAACTTCTGACCCGAAGCCGTCATTAGCCTGTTGTCCGCTCACTGGTTTCGCGCTCCGTATTTTGCAAGGTAGGCGCCAAGCATCAATTTGCAAATCCTGCCTTACTGAACCCCCCCAAAAAGTCTTCCAGGACGTCGAGATCACGATAGGGAGCAATCTTCCGCAATTTGGAGATAGAGAAGTCGGGCTGCAAACGCAGGACTGCTTCGGTATTCTTTTTCGCATCCTGTGTGTGCCCAAGTTCAGCATGGCAAGCGGCCAGATAGGCATAACTCCAGAAAGGCGTATTTTCGATCCGCTCAAACGCGGCAATAGCGCCAGTATAGTCTTTGGCCGTGTGCAGGCATCTACCCAGAATATTCCAGTACCAATTGGGGTGATATGGATTTTGCCGCATGGCCTGACGCACGTAGTCGGCGCCATCCTTCGGAGCATTCGTATACATTAGGAAGCGGCCGTATTCTATCATCAGGATTTCGTCATTGGGGTTAAGCAGCGAGGCCTTTTCAAAATGATGTCCAGCCCGATTATGTTCGCCGCTAAAAAGATACGACACGCCAAGCGCAAGGTGACACCTCATTGTACTGTCATCGAGCGTCAGGCCATGCTCCCCGATTTCGATCGCCTGTTCCAGGCTGTCTGCGGACATTTTCCAGTAAAGCCGGTTCTGAGCGACAACATAGGCCAGCCAACCATGGGCACGAGCGAAGTTGGGGTCAACAGAAATAGCCTTCTCCAGGAGTTGGCGTGCCTCAGAAAAGTCCATTTCAGTGTATTTTTGCACATGTTGTTGAGCTCTCAGCACAAACTCATAGGCAGAAAGGCTGGCCGTTGGTTTGAGCGCAGAATGCCTGACCATGTCGCCATCGACACGGCCTTTAAGGGTTGCCGCGATCGACCGGGTAAGGTCGTCCTGTATCTCGAAAATGTCGATGATTTCTCGATCATAGCGATCGGCCCAGACATGATCGGCAGTAATGGCATCGATCAATTGGGCCGAGACGCGGATGCGGTTGGCAGCCCTCCTGACTGATCCCTCCAGAAGATACCGCACGCCAAGTTTCTGGCCAATTTCACGCGCGTCAGCAGCTGTACCCTTGAAAATAAAAGAAGAATTTCGAGCAATGACGAACAGGTCACGATATCGACTGAGCTCGGTAATGATGTCTTCCGTGATCCCATCGGAGAAGAATTCCTGCTCCGGATCAGCCGATAGGTTATTGAACGGAAGAACGGCGATGGAGGGTTTTTCGGGAAGCGTCGGCAAACGGGGCTGGTCCTCCAGGGTTCGGATGACCGCCACGTCCGCAGGTGCAACTTTGATAGGTTCTTCACTATCTTTCGCCACTTTCCGCTGTGTCTTGATTTCTGCCTCCAGATCCAGCGTCTGACGACTTGGTGCCACATCGAGTTGTCTGGCAAGCTCACGTTTGCATTGTTCAAACTGGTTCAGTGCCGCGTCGTAGCGCCCCTGCACGAAGTAAAGTCGCATGAGCCTACGGTGCGATGTCTCCTGCAGCGGGTCCATGGCAAGCAGTTTCGCACACCAGGCGGCGGCGTCCTCTGTACGTGTTTCCTGCTCCGATCCGTCCACGAGATATTCGAGCAGCTGACAATATTTGGAACGCGCATTTTCGCGCTCCCCGCTCAACCACTGGTCGAAGGCGGGTTCGTTCAGGCTCATGCCTTCAAGCAGGTCGCCACGATATAATTCCGCCACGGCTGTCAGGTCTTTCGGTGAAGCAGCGGTGGATACCGCGTCGAGTGCCTGAGTGTCGGTCCACAACGTATCTGCAACGAGCATTACGCTTTCATTGGTGGAGGTCAAAACCACCGAGGCATTTTCACTCAGCATTCGGCGAATTGCTGAGAGCGTCTGGCGAAGGCTTGCTCTCGCTTGGTCCTCGCTTCTGTCCCCCCACAACAGGCCGACAATAGTTTCGCGCGGCACTGCAATTCCACGACGGAGAGCCAGGTAAGCAAGCAACGCCCGGGCCTTGCGTGGCGGAAGTTCCACTTCGCGCTCTTCAACCTCGATGCGCATTGGTCCGAGCAGGAAGAGCCGAATTAGCACATTCCCTGAATTTTTTCCCTGTAAAAGTCGATTTTGCATTTGTTTCACGTTTGTCCGAACTGCGAGCTCACACCAACCGATGAAGATGGTTTTGTCAGATAAACAACAGGACAGGAGACACGATCATGAACTTTGATATTAACCCCCTCGGACATCAGATGCACCTCCAACAGATCGATCGCGAAGCCTCAAAAATCAGCCAATACCGTAAGATTGCACAAAACACTGCGAAAAAGGAGGCGACGCAATCGCAGGCTTGGATCAGCAAACGCTCCGGCTGGATTGCCAGGTTCTTTGCGGCTTTTTCCACACCACGCTTCTCTGACTGAGCAATGGCCCATCCCACAAAGCGCATCGTACTCACGGCGGCATTTTCCTAAACAGAAATGCTGCCGTTAACCCATAGATTCTGAACTACAGTCCCTGTGCGAATAAATGTCGTCTATTGGCACAAAGTTGCCGGTCTTGTTGGTCAGTTGAAAGTCAGCTTCTGATGGTGGTTTCAACGAGAATGGCGTCTCGGAATGCTAGAGTCCGAGAACAGCCTTAACCGAGCCTGCCTCACTAAATGACCAATCGACCGGGCCGTTTTCAATGAGAAACATGATTGAGTTTTGGGGTTCAAAGCCGATTTCGCGAAGGCGCCGGCGAACATCTTTGTAAAGCACTTCTTTCTGGCTATCCGAGCGACCGCCCAATAAGGCGATTTCTACCACTATGGTTGCACTTGGGTCCCTTTCGCCAAGAAACGTCGGATGTAAGATCATATCCTCAGCGTCGTATCGGGAAATTAGACAGAAGTAGTCATCAGGATTTACGCCGCACGTTTCGACCAGACTGGCATGCAACTGATCGTTGATCGCATGGCACATTTCAGTTGGTAGCGCTTTTGGAACGTGGAGTTTGTTGAATGGCATTTGGACATCCTCGTTAGCTAGCTAAATGATGAATGGTGGTGAAGGCGATAAAGGTACAGCCACTAAACGAGTGCCACCGTCAATGTCTGGGAAGGGCACGAGCCAGCCGTTATGGACTGGAAGAACCAGTGTGTCCTGACCGACACACTGAAAAACCGGACCAGTTGCCTGGTCCGGTTTGTTGTCATTCCAAGCGAAGGTTGTTAGTGCGCTAGCTCTGCACCCCTTCCACATACCAGTCCATCTTGTGCAGGTCGCCGTCACCCAGCGCGCCTGACGCCAGCCGTTCCTTGCCGGTATTGTCCTTGATCGGGCCGGTAAACGGATTGAGGCTGCCGTCGATAATGCCGGTACGCGTTGCTTCCGCTGCTGCCTGAACATCGGCTGGAATGACCTCATTATAGGGTGACATCTCCAGCACGCCTTCCTTGAGACCCCACCACGTGTCGCCTGCTTCCCACTTGCCGTCGAGTAATTGCTGGATGCGGGCTTCATAATACGGGCCCCAGCGATTGACGATTGCCGTCAGGTGCGCCTTGGGGGCAAAATTCGACATGTCCCAGGCCTGCCCGAACGCCATCAGGCCACGCTGTTCGCAGGTCTGAAGTGCCGCCGGTGAATCCGTATGCTGGGCAATGACGTCGGAGCCCTGGTCAATCAGCGCCTTGGCGGCATCGGCTTCCTTGGCCGGGTCATACCAGCTTGAAACCCACAGCACCTTGGTCTTGAAATCAGGGTTCACCTTGCGCGCCGCCAGGGTGAAGGCATTGATGCCCATGACCACTTCGGGGATCGGGAACGAGGCAATATAACCGGCCACGCCTGTTTTGGACATGTGACCGGCAATGGTGCCGCATACCGCACGGCCTTCATAGAACCGCGCATTGTAGGTCGACATGTTCGGTGCGCGCTGATACCCGGTTGCGTGTTCGAACTTGACGTCCTTGAACCGTTTGGCGACTTTCAGGGTCGGGTTCATGTAGCCGAACGAGGTCGTGAAGATCAGCTTGTTGCCCTCTTCAGCAAGACGGCGAATGACGCGTTCCGAGTCAGGCCCTTCCGAAACATTCTCAACGATGGTGGTCTGCACCTTGTCGCCGAATTTCTTGATCACATCCTGCCGGCCCTGCTCGTGGGCATAGGTCCAGCCATGGTCTCCGATGGGACCGAGATAGACAAAGGCGACCTTCAACGGATCTGCCGCAAACGCCGATGAGCCGATGATCGGCAGGGCGCCGGCAGCGGCGGTGGTTTTCAGTATTGTACGTCTGGTAAGCGTCTTCATGGTTTTTCCTCCCGGGGTTATACCTTTGGTATTTATCGTTATGAACTTGGCTTGAACGGTTTGCCAAGGCAGGCGGGCGCGAGGGATTTTCCGGCCTTTCGCGCAGAAATGATCGCCAGCACCGCGATGGTGGCGAGATAGGGCATTGCGGCCAGGAACTCAGGCGCAACCAGCGAGAACCCGGCTGCCTTTGCGTGCAGCTCCAGTGTCATGACGGCACCGAACAGATAGGCGCCGAGCAACAGCCGCATGGGCCGCCAGCCGGCGAACACCACCAGGGCCAAAGCAATCCAGCCGCGCCCGGCGGTGAGCTGTTCAGCCCACATCGGCGTCAGCACCAGCGAATAGAAACAACCGGCAATTCCGGCCATGGCACCACCGAACAGCACGGCCATGTAGCGCACGCCGATGACCGAGTAGCCGATGGAATGGGCCGACAGGTCGGATTCACCGACTGCCCGCAATATCAGCCCGCCCCGGGTTTTGCGCAGAAACCAGCTGACCGCGGCAACAAGCAGCAAGGAGACATAGACCAGCGGGCTGTAGCCGAAGATCACGCGAAGGACCGGATGTTCAGACAATGCAGCCGGGAACACCGAGCCGAACACATCAACGGTCTGGCCGACATAGTTCTCACCCGCCAGGGCAGACAGGCCGATACCGAAAATGGTCAGTGCCAGACCCGTGGCAACCTGATTGGCGGTCAGCGTGAGGGTCAGAAAGCCGAACAATCCGGCAGAGGCCGCAGCCGCAATCATGGCCGCGATAACACCCAGCGGCGCGTAGCCGGTGGTCGCTGTAACGGCAAATCCGGTGACGGCCCCGATCAGCATCATGCCTTCAAGGCCAAGGTTCAGGACGCCGCTTTTTTCGACGACCAGTTCCCCAAGCGCTGCCAGCAGGATCGGCGTGGCAGCACCCACAATGGTCATGATGATCGGGATAAGGAGTGAATCAGTCATGCTGCGTCTCCTGCTTTGGCCGGTGAGGCAAACTTGATGCGGTACTTCACCAGCACATCCGTCGCCAGCAGGAAGAACAGCATCATGGCCTGAAACACGCCGGTCGCAGCCGCTGGCAGTCCGATGGAGGATTGCGCCAGTTCACCACCGACATAGGTCACCGCCAGTATGATACCTGCCAGGACAATGCCGATGGGGTGAAGTCTGCCGAGAAAGGCAACAATGATGGCCGTAAACCCGTATCCGGTCGGAAACTGCGGCACCATCTGACCGAACGGCCCGGCAGCCTCGAGAATGCCTGCAAAACCCGCCAGTCCGCCACCGGCCAGAAGGGCCGCCCAGATCGTCCTGTTGGTATTGAAACCGCCATAGCGTGCAGCGGCCGGAGCGGCCCCGACGACCCGGATCTGAAACCCGAATACTGATCGTGACAACACGAACCAGGCAGCAACAGCAACAACAAACGCCAGCGGCACACCGAGATGAACCACGGTACCCGGTATAACAGTGGGCAGGATCTGATCGTCGGTGAACAGGCGGGTCTGGGGAAAGTTGAAGCCGTCAGGGTCTTTCCACGGCCCCCGCATCAGGTAATACAGGACCTGTATCGCGACATAGGTGAGCATCAGGCTCGACAGGATCTCGTTGACATTGAGTCTGGTTTTCAGAAACGCCGGAATGCCTGCATAAGCGGCCCCACCGGCGATGCCGGCAATGCACATCAGCGGCAAGATCCACCACCCGGTCATGCCCCATGTGGCCAGCGCCACACCGGTGCCGGCCAGACCGCCCATGATGTATTGCCCCTCCGCGCCGATATTCCAGACATTGGCCCTGAACCCGATGGCCAGCCCGACCCCGATCAGGATCAGCGGTGCTGCCTTCACGCCAAGATCCTGCCATTTGTAGGTATCCAGCAACGGCGCCAGGAATATCTTGCGCACGGCGCCGATACCGTCATGGCCGATGAGGGAGAAGATGATGGCACCGGCCAGCATGGTCGCGACGACCGCGATTATCGGTGTCAGGTACAGCATCGCCTTGCTGGGCTCTTTACGTTTTTCCAGTTCAATGAGCATGGACAGCCTCCGTCATTTCCGCCGTTGCGAACGGGTCACCGTGCACACCGCCCATCAGCAGGCCGATCTCGTCTATTGTGGCCTCGCCGACATTGAGGGTTTTTGACAGCCGGCCCTCATTGATCACCGCCAGGCGATCGCAAAGTGCCAGCAGTTCGTCGAGATCCTGGGAAATCACCAGGATGGCCGAGCCGTTTTCCGCCAGGTCGACGAGGGCCTGGTGAATGGCCGCCGCCGCCCCGGCATCAACACCCCAGGTCGGTTGCGATACGATCAGGACGTCCGGGTTTTGCAGTATCTCCCGGCCCATGATGAATTTCTGCAGATTGCCGCCCGACAGCGAGCCTGCCAGCGAGCCCGGCCCTGTGGTCATGACCGAAAAATCATCGATGATCTTACCTGCAAACGCCGTGGCCGCGCCGCCATGCACGATGCCGTTGCTGGTCAGGTCCATCCTGTCGCGCGCTGTCAGGATGGTGTTGTCGGTGAGGCTGAAATCCACAACCGCGCCATGGCCGTTGCGTTCTTCGGGCACGGAGCACAGGCCCAGGCTTCTGCGGCCCACCGCATCCATCGCAGCAATGGCATGGCTGTCCAGCCGGATAGCGTCTGCGGGCGATGACGGCTTTTCGCCGCTCAGCGCCAGCAGCAATTCGTTCTGCCCATTACCGGCGACACCGGCAATGCCGAAAATCTCGCCGGCACGCACGGCAAAACAGATATCGTCCAGCGCCACGCCGAAATCACCCTCGCCTGCAATGGTCAATCCGTCTGCGATAAACCTGTCGTCTCCGAACTCCCGGCTGGCGGCCTTGCTGATCTGCTTGAGATTGCCGCCGATCATCATCTCGGCCATGGACTTGGGCGTTTCCCTGCGCGGATCGCACTCGCCCACAACCTTGCCGCCGCGCAGAATGGTGGCTGCATTGCACAGATCCCTGATCTCGTGCAGCTTGTGCGAAATGTACAGGATCGAACAGCCGGTCTTCGACAGCCGGCGCAGGGTTTCAAACAATTGCCCGACTTCCTGCGGTGTCAGCACCGAGGTCGGCTCATCCATGATCAAAAGCTGAGGTTCGAGCAACAGGGCACGTACAATCTCGATCCGCTGGCGTTCGCCGACGCTGAGCGTGCTGACCACGCGATGCGGATCAAGATTCAGGTCGTAGGTATGCAGCACTTCACGGATTTTCGCTTCAAGCTGCGACTGAGAAATGGAGCCGTCCATGCCGAGCGCGATATTCTCCAGCACCGTCATGGCCTCAAACAGGGAGAAGTGCTGGAACACCATGCCGACACCCATCTTGCGGGCGGCCTTCGGATTGGCGACCATGACCGGTTCGCCGTCCCAGACGATTTCACCGGCATCAGGTTGCATGATGCCGTAGATCATTTTCACCAGTGTCGATTTGCCGGCCCCGTTTTCACCCAGCAATGCATGGATTTCACCCGGCTCCACCTTGAAGCTCACGGCATCGTTGGCCAGAACGCCGGGAAACGCCTTGGTGATCCCCTTGAGTTCGATACGAGGTTTGATGTCGTTGCTCATGTATCGCCTCCCACTATTTTCAACTGTGCCGATGTTTGCACACCACTAACCGTGTGTGCAGCACACAAATGCTCAACCAGTTCTGCAGCCACCAGCGCAGCAATAACCTCCGGCCGCTTGTCGCGCACCTGCGCCCCGCCGATGGGACACACCAGGCGATCAATATCGATGGCCTCACCTGCATCGCGCCTGATCCAGCTGTGGAATGATGCAAGCTTGGTCTTCGACCCGATCATGCCGACATAAGCCACGTCGCTACGCGCCAGCGCTTCCCTGGCAATCAGGAAATCCAGCGAGTGTTCATGGGTCAAGATGACATAGGCACTGCCCGGCATCGCGTCGCGAACAACGCTTTCAGGCAGCGCAACCAGGCGTGTCTCGACACCCGGCGGTGCGGTTTGCAGGTCTTCGTGCCGGCTATCAATGAGAACAGGGCGCACCGGCAACAGGCTCAATGCCTCGCACAGCGCATTGCCGACATGGCCGGCACCAAAAACATAGACATGCGGCAGGCGGGCAAGTTCTTCGTCGAGCCGGGTTGCGATGCGGTCGATTTCGGTTTC
>Ga0316190_10002965_pt1 | contig 12361 bp, 11 predicted proteins | sample Eddworburrow2_MG_FD_204929 | JGI IMG/M metagenome (GOLD analysis project Ga0316190, IMG submission 204929) | Coastal sediment microbial communities from Maine, United States - Eddy worm burrow 2 | ecosystem: Environmental > Aquatic > Marine > Coastal > Sediment | place: USA: Maine | collected... | reverse complement strand
AACACGCCCGAGCCCGCGGCATCACCATCACCCAACACCCCACCAACTGAAGACCTCTCCCCACTGATTCCTCCACCCTGAGATTCCTCCCCACAGATTCCTCCCCCTCAGGGGGAGGTGGCAGCGGCGAAGCCGCTGACGGAGGGGGTCAGACAGTTCCGCGACCCACGCCAGCTCGAACGTCTAGAGGGTCAAACCTCAAGCGCGCCCGCGCCGAGTTCCATTTCGGAGGCCGTCAGACAGTTCCGCGACCCACGAACGGTCGAACATCCCGCCGCCCAAGTGTGCCGATATGGGCTGCTAGTCGGCGGGTCTCAGTTCGGGGTAGGTCCAGGTTCCGTGGAGGAGCGCTGGTTGGGGGCGGTAGGTGCGGAAGATGTAGTTCCAGCCTTCGACTAGCGGTAGGAAGTTCGGCTGGTCGGGGTTGCCGCCGAAGTGAATGGTGACGCTGTCGTCGGCGTTCCTCTCGGCGGTGACGCTGTTGTATGAGTAGGCGTTGTATTCGTTGACCGGCATCCAACCTTGGTCGTCGTAGAGGGTGACTGACCAGAAGGCGTCGACAGGTACCTCGGAGACGGTCAGGGTGTATGGGGCTACGCCGTCGCTGTTGTCAGGGAACGTGATTCCATACATTGCGTCACGCGCAGGCAGACCGCCCCAGCCCATCGCAGCGCCAAGCGTCCAATACACAGGGTCGAGATCATCCTTTCTTCCGAACATCTTCGACGAATCCGTCGCGAGTGCTCCAACCTCTGCCAGCCTGCTGCGAACCGATTCCACTTGCTCCTGATCCCAGTTGGGAAGATCGAGGATGCCAATGTCGTCTTGGCTGATTTCGACCTGGTCTTGAAGGCGATGAGCCTCGGCAACGTCGTCTTTGTCGTTGGGGTCCATGAACGTCCTCACTGTCGCAAGGACGTACCTGGTGCCCACGCTGTCGGCAGACAACGTGACGTCGCCAGGCCCGTAGAAGACCTCTATCGAGTGATCCTGGCTCACGCTCATCAGGGACTGATATCTGCCCGCCGAATCCGGCAGAGAGACAGTCAGCGGTGAGGTCAGATCGAAGACACCAAACGAATAGAGAGTGTCCCTGTTCCCCCGGACGGTGACCTGATTCATGACGTCGTACGGCTTCCTGGAGTGAACCAAGACGCCAAAACAGTGATAAATCCGCACGTATTCGCTCATCTGAAAGTCAGATTCGGATCGCACGTAGTTCGACACCGAAACTTCTTGACTGTCAGTAGTCATCGCCTACGCCTCCTACTACTCGTTCAAGGCCTCGAAGACCCCGATAGGTGATACTAAGACCACAAACGCACCACCCATATCCGGCGCCATGCACGGCCAGATCACGCACCCATATGTACCGTTGTGTGCGGGGTGTCGCCTCTACGCCCATTTGCCCCGCTTCGGAGGAGACGGCTCTCCGCCGACTGTTCGACGGCCCTCTCTGTTCGGTACACTTGCCTCCCAGATGAGGAGGCAACGATTCTTCGATCGTACGTCCTGATCCAGACCGCCACCGGCCGAGCAACCGACGTCGCCGGAGCCGTTGGCGGCGAATCCGGCGTGATCTCCGCCGAGGCAGTCACCGGACCCTACGACGTCATAGCGCTGGTCGAGGCCGAAGACATCGACGCTGTCGGGCAAGTCGTCCTGACCGCGATCCAGTCCGTTGAGGGCATCGGGCGAACGTTGACCTGCCCGGTCGTCAACCTCTGACGATCCGCTCGGCACGAGCACGCGAGACCCCTCCACCGTCTCATGGACCGGACGCATAGGCATCGCGAGTGTCTGGCCACCAGAAGAGAACTCGCGGGACCCTGCGATGAGCAGCGCATATCCAGCAAGATGGGCAGCCCGTATCCGACAACGTGCACCGTCCACATGTGCCTATATGTGGGGGTGTTGTGGGGTCGTTGGTTTGATGGATACCGTGCGTCGGTAGTGGTGCTGCGCGGTAGTGGCAGTGCCCAGCAGCCAGCCTGCCGTCTTCTCCTGATCGACAGAACCGGCGACGATCAACTGCGTCGAACTGAGCGGCCCCAGGCAACAACGACCCCGCCCGCCGCCACGGCGGCGGCAGCGGAGAGCAGCCACATCAGGTCGTAGGAGCCGGTGCTATCGACGATGGCACCGAACACCGGAGGGCCGAGGCCGAGACCAGTGAGGAATCCGAACAGCACGACCCCGGATGCCCGACCGGTCGCAGCGACACCGGCTTCGATCATGACCGCGAGCATGCCGACCGAGTTCCACGAACTCGATCCCAGGGCGATGACGATCGCGGACGGCCAGAGTAACCAGACCGTGATCTGGCCTGAAGTGAAGAACAATCCAGCAGCGATCAACGAGAGCCCGGCCATCGTCAACAGCGAGCCGCGATACGCGCCGGACCGCTCGGCGTAGCGGCTCCAGAGAATCCTGCCCACCACCGCAACCAACGCAATCACTGCTGCAGCGACTCCACCTGCGATCGGGCTGAGCCCGAGCGTCTCCTCGGCGAAGAGGGGCACGAGGTAGGTCACTGAGCCGGAGAACCCGGATAGGAATCCGTAGCCTGCAAGCCACCAGATTGCGGCCGGTAGTCGGCTTCGCCGATCCTCACGATGACCCGCTGTGCTTTGCGGCGCGGATGGAACCACCCACAGAGCCATGAGAGCGAAGATCAGCGGGATGACTGCAACCACGAGATAGGCGCCCCGCCAGCCAATGGCGAGGGCAACCGATGGAACGGTCACGCCCCCGAGGAAGATTCCGAACTGGACGCCAGATTGTTTGACCCCCGTGATCAGGCCGCGTTCGCCTGCCGGTAGGTCCTCGGCGATGAGCTTGTTCGTCGCTGGATTCGCGGACGCCTGAGAGAACGCTCCGGCGAGCGCCCCTGCGAGCAGCATGACGTATCCAACCGCTGTACCGAGCAGAAGAAACGTGGCACCGGCGATCACGAACAACGCGACGATCGCTGCCTTGCCGCCGATGCGATCGGTGATCCGGCCGGCAACCGGCGACAGCACCGCCGCCGCGATGTTCACCACCGCGAGTACAACGCCGAGCTCGGCGCGGCTGATCGAAAGGTCGTCGATGATGAACGTCGCAAGGATGCCGAGGGACGACGCCGTGAACGTCGCCGCCCCCATGGCAACGAACAACAGAGAGCTGAAGGCGAACCGGCGCGTGCCAGCCATCGGAGTGGCCACCCACTGATTCAAGCCGTTTCAGTCCCGTCGAGCGCCCGGCACATTCGATCGTTCGTCCATGTGGCATCCACGGCCGGATTCGCTCATTGGCATCGGCCTTGTGCGCTTCTCTGCAATCGCACCAATCTTGCGAGTTCTGCCGCCCGTATGTGCCGTCGCCATGGGCGGGGTGGGTTTGTCGGGCGATGGAACGATTTGCTCTGGCAAAGATCGGTGTCGGGGGGTACGGCTCCGACGATTCTGGCGATCGACCTCGATGATGGTGATCTCGTGATCGTGGAGGTGCCGTAACGTGCTCGCAGGGGGAGGCTGCGCAATCGAGCACGACGGCGTGCGCTCTGACACTGTTGCTCCCGTGATCGTGCCAGCGGCCGAAGCGGTGCCACTCCTGCCGACGAGATTGCAGAGGATGGACCTTCTGTTCGGTGTCGATTCGTATCTCCGGCTGAACGTCAGCCCTATCGAGAAGCCAGCCAAGAAAGCGGGCTGATCGAGGTTCCCGGCTAGCGACGCCTGAAGGTCAGAGAAGTCGGTCGAAGTTGGTGTTCTGGTACGCCAGCACTGCCTCGCGAGCCGCTTCGCCGAATCTATCGGTGAAGTTTTGTAGAGCAGTGGCCATGATGCCTGCCCACCCATAACCGGCTGGGTGGGATGAATCAATATGGTCGCCCGCTCGCGGCTGCCGGCGCGGGCAATCCGTGCGACAACTCTCCCCTGCATAGCCAGCACTAGCCCGAAAGCCCTGAGGGTCAGACAGTTCCGCGACCCACGACAGCCCGAGGTTCTTGGCAGCGACGGCGGCGGGGCGCGGCAGAGCGCCCGAACCACGAAGATGACCTCCGAAGCGTTACTTGCATCTGGCAGATTGAAGTTGGCGGCTCGAAGCTCTCCCCCTGCTCTCGCCATCTGCATGTTGTGTAGCCTGCCCCCATGAATATCCCAGCAATCGTCGCGGAACGCGGCCGGGTCTCCGGCGACCTGGTTCTTGTTGACGACTTCCTCAATCACCGAGTTGATCCAATCATCATCGACGAGATCGGTCGCCAGATCGCAGAGCATTTCATCGATCTGGCTCCGGATCTGATCGTCACCGCGGAAGCGTCAGGGATCCCACCTGCCATGGCAACGGCTCGTTATTTGCCGGTGCCGGTGGTATATGCCAAGAAGTACCTGGGCGTTGGAGACCGCTACACCTTCGCTCGCGAGGTTGTCTCCCCCACCAAGGGCGTCGAGTACCGCGTCGAGGTGGCCCGTCGGGCACTCGAACCCGGCGGTCGTACGCTGATCGTCGACGACTTCCTATCGGGCGGGCGTACGGCCGAAGCGCTCGGTCAGATCGTCGAAGAGTCGGGCGGCGAGGTGTTGGGGTTCGCCTTTGTCATCGAGAAGCAATTTGCCGGCGGTCGCACCATTCTCGAGTCCCACGGATGGGACGTGTGGGCGGTCGTCGAGATCGCCGGAATAGAGGACGGCAAGCCGCTGATCGCCAACCTCTGATGGTTTGCTCCCCGACAGGCGGGGAGTGAGCTACCTCCCGATTCGTCCCCCTCAATGACCGACCGGAAGCGCGCCTACCTTGGGCTGTTCGTAGCGGCGTTCCTCTTCGGTGTCACATTCGTGGTGATCAAGGAAGCGGTGGTGACACTCCCGCCCCTCGCCTTTGTGGGATGGCGCTTCCTCCTCGGCGCCGGTGTGTTGTTCATCTTCGCCGGGCCACATGGCCATTCGATATGGGTTGATGGTCTCGTCGATGGGAGTCTGCTCTTCGTCGGCTTTCCACGCAGACGCTGGGTTTGGCGGAGACGAGTGCGTCGAACTCGGCCCTGATCACCGGCCTGTATGTCGTCTTCGCTCCGCTTCTCGCCGCGCTCGGTCGGAGGGATTCGCCGTCGATCACGACGGTGTTTGGCGCGCTCCTGTCTGTGCTTGGAGTACGTCTCACCGCCTGCGGGTGGTTGGGGCGGCGCTGGTCATGGCCGGGGTCCACGTCTTGCTGGCGTTTTCCCCGCCGGAGGAGGCCGACTCAATCATCGCGAACCCTTCAACCGGAGTTCACTGACCGGCGCCGAGCCGACGAATGAGGCGGATGCAGATCGCAATGCCGCCAAGCGCCGCGAAGAGGACGATCAGCAGGATTGCGAGCAGTTCGGGCCCAGCGAAGTACGAGGTGGTGCAAGTGGTGATTCCGTCCGGACACAATCCCCAGCCCGTTCCGCCGCCGGCAAGATCCGCGATCACGAGCATCGGGGAAACGGCCGCCGCGATGACGATCGCGACGAGCACACCGAGAAGAATCCGCAGAGCGATCAACACACATCGAAGGCTACCCGTGTTCCACGGTTGCTCCCCTTCCAAGAACACTGCTACGGTCAAATCCCACCCATGTCATTCGAAGAGTCCACACCACCTAGCCCCACTCCCCCCGGATATCACGTTGAGACGTTCACGAACGACGAGCGTGCCCTCCTCAGCCGTTTCTTCACCAACGTCGACGGCCCCGTATTCGGGATTGTCAACCTCCCCGAGGTGGTGAAAGGCGCTTTGTTTGCGCGCTACAGCCGCTCGCCGCTCTCGGTCCGACGCCTGTTCCTCGACGAGTTCGTTGCCGAACCCGATCTCGGCGTCAACGCGATCGCGGCAACCCTGGACGAGGAGAATTCACCGGTCGGCCTCGCGCGCGCACAAGGCCTGTATGAGCGCGTCTTCACGCAGTTCGGCGACGACTCAGTTGCCCAACTGGGCGGTGCGCACATCGCGTGTGAACAAGCTTCGAACGTCCTGACCAAGGTCCTGGAGTGGGGCAGACTCGCCTCGTATCTCGAGCAGTCCACGCGCTACATCTTCTACGACCGTCCCCTCGGAGACCGCTACCGCTACCACATCCCACGCGAGCTGAGCGGAACAGCGCTCGAGCACGAGTACCGACAGACGATGGACGCGGTATTCGATACCTATTCGCAGCTGATCGGGAGGGCCGTGCCGTTCTACGAATCCCTCTTCCCCAGACAGCAATCCGATTCGGCTTTCGTGTGGCGATCGACGATCCGAGCCAAGGCATGCGACGACCTCCGCGGCATGTTGCCGGCCGCCACCACCTCCAACGTCGGGGTCTTCGCCAGCGGGCAGGCATACGAGATGCTGCTCATGCGTATGCGCGCTCATCCGCTTCGCGAGATCCGCGACTACGCCGACATGATGCTCACCGAGCTGCGCGTGATGATCCCGTCGTTCCTCACCCGTGTTGATCTCCCCGATCGGGGCGGCGCCTGGAGCGCGTACCTGGCGTCGGTCTCCGCAGACCTCGACGCGCGCGCCGCCGACATCGCTTCGAACATCGAAGATCGGCCGGAGGTGACGCTCGTCGACTGGGACCCCGAAGGAGAGACGAAGGTGGCTGCGGCTGCCCTCTACGCGGTGTCCGATCTCCCGGACGACCAACTGCTCGCCTACGCACGAACACTCCCCGCCGAAGAACGCTCGGCGCTGATCCGGGCAGCCGTCGGCGCCCGTGGCAATCGGCGGCACAAGCCGGGCCGCGCGATGGAGCGCACGTCGTACCGATTCGATGTGCTCTCGGACTACGGGGCGTTTCGCGATCTCCAGCGGCACCGAATGCTCACCATCGAGTGGCAGCGCCTCTCGACGCAGCACGGGTACGTCACGCCGGATGCGATCGCGGATATCGATGCCACAGCCGCCTGGGATGACGTGATGGAGCGCACGGCCATGCTCGCGGATCGGATTGAACGTGCTCACGGCTCAGTCGCCGCTCAGTATGCGGTGCCGTTCGCATACCGGATCCGCTACTACGTCGACATGAATGCGCGCGAGGCGTTCCACCTCTTGGAGCTCCGCAGCCAATCATCGGGCCATCCGGGATACCGCAAGATCGCCCAAGACATGCACCGTCTGATTCGCGAAGAAGCGGGCCACCGGACCATCGCCGATGCCATGCAGTTCGTCGACCACAACACCTACGACCTCGCCCGGCTCGAAGAAGAACGAAGGCTGGCGGCGCGCCGGGCCGCCCGTGGGATCGAGGACGAGCAGGTGGAGAAGGGGCGGAAGTAGCAGGTACCTCTGGCAAGACCCGACTACTTGTAGCTCGAGCGCCGGGAGCCCCTTGCTGTTTGCTACTCCTCAACCAACGGGATTCTGAGCACCAACGCTTCGTCCTCAACTGCCCACTCCGCTCGGCCAACCAGGGAGTAGTCCATGAAGTCAAACTCGGCGCTCTCGATCCAGACTCGGCGCGCCTCGCCCTCCAGGGGCGGGATACCTCGCTCCTTCACGGCCGCTGCCCGTTCACGGAACCGAGCCAGGAAATCGTCAACATTCAACTGAGCCATCGCAGCCTCCTCATTCGAGCGACCGCAGCGTACCCGACGTTGTGAACGCGAACCGAAGGAACCGCGACCCATCATGACTACCCTCGGAGCATGCTCGACCGACGGCTCCTCCTCGTCTCCGGCAAGGGCGGCGTTGGGAAGTCGGCCGTCTCAGCAGCCCTTGCCATCCTGGCGGCCCGTCGCGGAAAACGTGTTCTCGCCCTGGCGATGACCGATCGGAGCGGTCTCGCCGCCCATCTGGGTGTTGACGAGCTGACGTACGATCCGGTCCGCATCAGCCCCGGCCTCTATGGGGCACTGGTCGATCGATCACACGCGCTCGACGAATACCTGGGGCTTCAGCTCCGCATGCCGCGCTCGCTTCCCACGCGCCAGCTCTCGAACGCGCTGAGTGTCCTCGCAGATACCGCCCCGGGGATCCGAGAGATTGTCACGATGGGGAAGCCCATTTTCGAAGTCTGGCGTGAAGAATGGGATTTGGTGATCGCCGATTGTCCCCCGCTCGGCCAGCTTCAGTCGTACCTCGCGGCTCCACAAACCATCACCGGACTCGTTCCGACCGGTGCCGTTCGCGAACAGGCGGCACGGCTCGAGACGACACTGTCCGATCCGGCGACGAGCGGCCTGCTCCTCGTGACGACCCCTGAAGAACTCGCTGTACAGGAGACGCGTGAAGCGATCGCCCACATCGATTCTGAGCGCCAGATCCTGATCGCAGGAGTCGTCGCAAATCGTGTGTTGGACCCGCTCGGCCTCGAGCGCGAGGCGGTTGCGGCGGTGCCGGACGGACCGCCGCGTGCGGCCGGCCTCTTGCACACGGGATTGGTGGAAACGCAGGCCGTCTGGCTCGACTCCATCCCGCACGACCCTCGTCTCCCTTTCCTTTTCGGATTCCACACACCAGGCGAGGTTGCCGCCCGCCTGGCCGAGATCTGTGAGTCGTTCGCGTGACGCGACAAACGAAGACCTACATCATCACGGGCGCAGGAGGCGTCGGGAAGACGACGATCTCGGCCGCTGCCGCGATTCGGCTTGCCGGCCCCGAGCGACGCACCGTCGTCATGACGGTCGACCCTGCGCGTCGACTGGCCGACGCCCTCGACCTCCACACCCTGTCAAACGAGCCGACCCCTGTGCCGGGGGTCACCGGCTTGTGGGCCTCGACGCTCGACGCAAGCGCATCCTGGGAGGGCGTCGTCCACCGCTACAGCGATCCGGACGTTGCAGACCGGCTGCTCGACAATAACTACTTCCGGGCCATCGCCGATCGCTTCCCGGCAGCACAGGCGTTTGCCGCCACCGAGACGATGTCAACCATGATCGAGTCCGGAAACTGGGATGCGATCGTCGTCGACACGCCTCCGTCGGCGGGTGGCCTCGACTTCTTCCTCGCACCCTCCCAGACGGCGGATCTGATCGGAGGGAAACTTCTCCACTGGCTCACTGGAGCGCAACTCCCCGGACGAAGGTTCCTCTATCGGTTCACCGGACGCCCCCTGCTCAAGATCGCCGACACCGTGCTCGGAGGTGCCCTTCTCGAGGATGTGGCGGAGTTCCTTCTCGACCTCAGGACCATGTACGACCGCCTCGCCGCTCGGGCACTCACCATCCAGCGATACCAACAGCGGGCAACAACACTCGTCGTCACCACGGCAGACCCGGCGCCCGTCGCGGAGGTACTCCGGTTCTTCGAGGAGCTGACCGAGGTGGCGGTCGCCCCAGCTGCGGTGATCCTGAACCGGGCGCTTCCCTTGGAATGGGCAGAAGCCGCCCGGCGTCCCATCCGCGGCATTCCGGATGCGGAGGTCAGGGGAGTCCTCAAGGCCAACCTCACGAGGTGGGGCGGTGAGGCACGCCGCCAGACCACGGCCATGGAGGGTATCGCCGGACGGTATGGCGTACCTCTGCTCACAGTCCCGTGGGTCTCCGACCCGCCGATCGCGGTGGAGAGCCTCACATGGCTGCTCGACGGAGTTGACGGACTCGACTCCTTCTTCTGAGTCGAACACCGGTGACTGGCGATTGTGCCGCGCCGAATCGGCCAGGGACGCGTGTCTGCGACTGCGCCCCTACAGAACGACCGAAGGCCCCAGCAGCTCTCGAAGTTCGGCGAAGAGCGCCGTCCGCGGCTCCACGCGATGGTCGTTCCCGAGCTGAATGACCCGCTCGTCGCCGTCGCTGACCATGTGCAGGAAGACACCTGCGTTCCCGGGATGATTCGCAAGCACGGATCGGAGCTGCTCGACCGTGGAGCGCGACATGCGCGTGGCCGGAACACGAAGTCGAACGACCGAGTCGGCATCGAATCGTGGCTCCTGGATCTGCTGGGCGATCATCTTCACGTCGTCCCCGCGGTGATCCACGCGGCCCGTGATCACGAGCACGGCATCCTCGCGGATCATCGGGCCGAACTCGGCAACGGTGCGAGGGAAGCAGACGACCTCGATCGAGCCCTGGAGATCCTCGAAGCTGAAGAAGTACATCGGATCTCCGGCCTTGGTGTATCGGGTGTTGAGCGAGCCCACAACACCACCGATGGTCGCCGTGGTTCTGTCCTCCATGTCCCACATGCCGGGCACCGAGGTTGAACACATCGTCTCGAGGGTCTTCTCGATACCGAGCAGCGGGTGGTCGGACACGTAGAGCCCAAGCATCTCCTTCTCGAATCCGAGCTGGATCTTCTTGTCCCACTCGACGTTGGCAACAACTACTCCGACGGATTCCACGCCGGCGTCGTCACCACCGAACAGGCTGTACTGGCCCATCTCTTCCGCCCGACGGCGTGCGATCGTGGCATCGAGCGTCTCGTGGGCGACTTCGAGGAGACCGCGCCGGGTGTGGCCGAGCGAGTCGAACGCACCACCCTTGATCAACGATTCGACGGTCCGCTTGTTGAGGACGCTCACGTCGACCCGGTCGACGAAGTCTCCGAAGTCCTTGAAGTCGCCGCTGTCTGTGCGCTCCGCGACGATCTGAGCCACGACGGCCTCACCAACGTTGCGGATTGCGGAGAGGCCGAACGCGATCGAGCCGTCGACCCCGACGAAGTCCGACTCCGAGACGTTCACATCCGGGACCTGGACCGGAATCCCCATGATGCGGCACTCGTGGAGATAGATCGCGGTCTTGTCCTTGTCGCGTTTCACCGCCGTCAGGAGCGCCGCCATGTACTCGGCCGGGTAGTGCGCTTTGAGCCACGCGGTTTGGTAGGCGACAAGCGCATACGCCGCCGAGTGGGACTTGTTGAAACCGTAGCCCGCGAAGTGTTCGATGAACCCAAACAGGTCCCGGCCGAGCTTCTCGGGGTGACCGTTGTTGACACACCCTGCAACGAACGCCTCTTCCTGCTCCTTCATCACCGCCGGGATCTTCTTCCCCATCGCCTTGCGGAGCATGTCGGCTTCGACCATCGAGAACCCAGCCATCTTCTGGGCGGTCTGCATGACCTGTTCCTGGAAGACCATGATTCCGAACGTGTCGCCGAGCACATCCTCCAGGTCGACATGCGGGTACTCGATCGACGCCTTGTTGTTCTTTCGATCGGCGTACTCGAGATGCATTCCGGCGCCGAGCGGACCCGGTCGGTAGAGCGCGTTCAGAGCGATCAGGTGCTCGAACACTTCGGGCTTCAGGTTCCGCATGAGTGCCCGCATCGGCCCGCCCTCGAACTGGAACACCCCCATCGAGTCGCCACGCTGCAACATTTCGAACACGACGGGATCATCGAGCGGGACCGAGTCGATATCCGGCCGCTCCCCGGTGTTTCGCTCAATCAACTCCAGCGCTCGTTCGATGGTGGTCAGATTGCGCAACCCGAGGAAGTCCACCTTGAGGAGGCCGAGTGCCTCGACGCCGTGCATCTCGTACTGAGTGACGATCTCCGCATCGTCGCCCTTGCGTTGCACGGGCACAACGTCGGTGAGCGGATCCGGCGAGATCACGACAGCCGCCGCATGAATCGAATCCTGTCTGCGGAGGCCCTCGAGGCCTCGTGCGGTCTCGATCACCTCACGCGTGATCGAATCGGAGTCGTAGAGCTCCCGCAGACCTGCAGCGGCCTGATAGTGATCGCGCTCCCCTTGTGCAGCCTCGCGTCCGGGATCAACGAGGCACTGGGCCAGCGTCGCATCTTTGCCGAGGATCGCGGGGGGCATCAGCTTCGCAGCCCGATCCCCTACCCCGTACGGATGGCCGAGGACACGGGCGGCATCGCGGATCGCCTGTTTGCCCTTGATCGTTGAGAACGTGATGATCTGTGCGACGTGGTCGGATCCATAGAGCTCTGCGCAGTACTGGATCATCTCGCCGCGATACCGCTCGTCGAAATCCATGTCGATATCGGGCATCTGGCGGCGCCCGGGATTCAGGAACCTCTCGAAGATCAATCCGTACGCGATCGGGTCCAGATCCGTGATCTGGAGGGAGTACGCCACGATCGAACCGGCGGCGCTGCCACGCCCGGGCCCGGTGCGGATCCCGCGCTGGTGGGCGTGCCGGATGAGATCCCACACGATGAGGAAGTATGCGGAGAACCCCATCTCGGCGATAACCCGGAGTTCGTACTCGAGCCGTTCCGAGATGGTGTCATCCAACTCCCCATACCGTTTTCGTGCGCCCTCCATGACGAGTTCGCGCAGGTAGCCGTCCTCGTTCATGCCTTCCGGGACCGGGAACTGCGGCAGCAGGATCTTGCCGAATTCGAGATGGGTGCTCACTCGGTCCGCGATCAGCAGAGAATTGTCGGTGGCGCCCGGGTAACGATCGGCGGGGAACAGGTCTTGCATCTGACGCGCCGTTTTGACGTAG
>Ga0316190_10002964_pt1 | contig 12362 bp, 13 predicted proteins | sample Eddworburrow2_MG_FD_204929 | JGI IMG/M metagenome (GOLD analysis project Ga0316190, IMG submission 204929) | Coastal sediment microbial communities from Maine, United States - Eddy worm burrow 2 | ecosystem: Environmental > Aquatic > Marine > Coastal > Sediment | place: USA: Maine | collected... | reverse complement strand
CAGCGGCTCGGCGGCCAGAACCTGGTTGTCCAGCAACCGGTCCAGCGGGGCCACGACGTCGTCCATCGGGTGAAGTCTGGCAGCGGCGAGGGCGGCTGCGGCCTCAGGCCGAACGGACGGCGTCGGCCACCGCGGCCCACTTGTCGATCTTGGACGGGTCACGGCGCAGTGATTCCTCGGCCTGGTACATGACGAGGCGGGCTGCGGTGCCCTGGTAGCGGTCGACGAGTTTGGGCCCCAGTTCGCTCCACGAAGCGGTGACGGCGTAGTGGTCCAACATGTCGTCGGTGATGAGGTCGGCCATGCCTGCGATATCGCCGGCCTTGAGCCGCTCATTGAGACGGCCCGACGTGCCCTCAAAGCCCAACATGTCGAACTGGAAGCCGTAGTTCCTGGTTGATCCGTAGAAGGCGATCTGCGACTTGGCCGTCTGCTTCAGCACCTCCCGCTCCTCCTCGCTGTCGCCGACGATGGTGAACACGGGCACGATTAGATCGATATCGCTGGCCTGGCGGCCCGTTCGTGCCGCCCCCTCGCTCAGCTTGGGTCCGAGCACATCGTTCAGATAGGGCACCGAGTGGAAGGGGTGGACATGGATCCCGTCGGCCACCTCACCGGCGGCCCTGGTCATGTAGGGGCCAACGGCGGAGATGTCGACCTTGATGTCGCCAAACTCATGGCCCCGGGGTTTCCATGCCGCAGGCAGCAGGCTGAGCTGATAGTAGGGGCCGTCGTGGTTGAGCTTCTCCTCGCCCCGGAAAGCCCGGAAGCAGGCCTTCACCGCCTCCACGTAGTCTTTCAGCCGGGGACCGGGCGGATCGAACTCCGAGCCGTAACGCCGCTCGACATGCGCCCGGACCTGACTGCCCAGCCCGAGTCGGAAACGACCCCCGGTGTTCTCGGCCAGTTCCCAGGCTGTGGCGGCGGAAACCATGGGGGAGCGGGGGAAGGCCACGGCGATGCCGGTGGTGTAGGTCAGGCTGGGAGCGGCCATGGCCGCCGCCGCGATCGTCATCCACGGGGTGGCGCTGGTCTCGGTGAAGAGCATCCCCGAGAATCCGGCGCCCTCGACCTGGCGGGCCCGTTCGGCGATATCGGCCCAGGGGGCACTCCCCGTCATGATGTCGAACTCCATGGCTGCCTTCCCGTGGCTGAGGATTGATGGGTCGCACCAGACGACCGGCCCCGACCCTACTGCGGGGGGTGGGTACGGGGCGAGACGCCCCGCTCCGGTCCAAACGCCCGGATCGGTCAGCGCAGCTCGGCGCTGGCCCGATAGGCGGTGGTAAGACCGTCGAGGCGGTCGAGAACGTCGGCGTCGAGCGGGTTGTCAACCGCGGCCACGGCGTCGGCCAACTGTTCGGGGCGGCTGGCCCCGATGATGGGGGAGGTGATGGCGGGCTGGGCCAGACACCAGGCAATGGCCATCTGGGTCATCGAGATCCCGGCATCGGCCGCCACCGGCCGCAGCTCCTCGACGGTGGCGAACTCCCGGTCGTGCCAGTAGCGGTCCTGGTAGCGGCCGCCGGCAGTACCCAGGGTGAAGCGACCTTCGCCCGGCCCCTCGCTGGGGCGGTGCTTGCCCGTCAACAGGCCACCAGCCAACGGGTTGTAGGGGATCACGCCGACTCCGTCGAGTTGGCACAGGGGGAACAGTTCCAGTTCGTTGCGGCGGTACAGCAGGTTGTAGCGGGGCTGCACCGAGTCGAACCGGGCCAGGCCGAGCGCCTCGCTGCGGCCCAGGGCCCTCGCCACCATCCAAGCCGGGAAGTTGGAGCAACCGATGTAGCGCACCTTGCCCTGGCGGACCACGTCGTCGAGGGCGCCCAGAGTCTCCTCGATGGGGGTGGTGGGGTCGGGACCGTGGAGTTGGTAGAGATCGATGTAGTCGGTGCCGAGGCGGCGCAGGGAGGCGTCGACGGCATCGAGGATGTGCTTGCGGGACGCTCCCCGGTCCCAGCGTCGTGCACCCATGGGGCCGACGGACTTGGTGGCAACGATGAAGTCGTCGCGGCGGCCCTGCAACCAGCGCCCGACGATCTCCTCGGTGCGGCCGACCTCTGGGCCGGACCCCCCGAGGGGGTAGACATCGGCGGTGTCGATGAAGGTGATTCCGGCCTCTGAGGCGGCGTCGAGAATGGCGAACGACGACGCCTCGTCACATTGCAGGCCGAACGTCATTGTTCCTAGACACAAGCGGGATACCGGCAGGCCGGTTCGGCCCAGGTTCACATGTTCCATGACCAGACCATATGCCTGGAGGGCTGGTGTGCGCCCGTGGGCCAGGGCCGGGAGGGGGTGTCGGAGCGACCCGTCGGAGCGACCCGTCGGAGCGACCCGTCGCGCTACACGTCGGCATGAAGCGTCGGCACGGCACGTCGGCAGGGCGCCGTTGTGGCCTTACGCTGGAAGGGTGACATGTGTGCAGACACCCGGCTCGTCGGCAAACCTGGGACCTGGCTTTGACGTACTTGGCGTCGCCGTCTCCCGCTCGGTGTGGGTCTGCGACGATGAGCTTGACGGCGAGCCGTGTGGCCCCGACCACATCGCCCGCATCGCCTACGAGAAGGCGGGTGGCCACGGTGACATCTGGTTCGGGTTCGATCTTGAACCGGGCCGTGGCCTGGGTTTCTCCGCTGCAGCCCGAGCGGCGGGGGCGGTATTGGCCCAGATCCAGCAAGGCCACGACATCGCTGAGGCTCAGCGCCTGGCCTACCCGGTGGTGGCCGCCATCGAGGGCCATGGCGACAACGCCGCTCCTGCCGTGTTTGGTGGGCTGCACGTGATCGCCGGTGACCATCAGCACCGCATCAACGCCCCGCTGCCCGGCCGACTGCTGTGCTGGGTTCCTGAACTGGAAACCGACACCGACAACTCCCGCTTGGAGTTGCCATCGTTGATCCCCCGGCCCGATGCGGTGTTCAACCTGGGACGACTCGGCCTGCTCATCGCCGCCATCTACGAGGGCGACCTGGATCTGCTGCGGCTGGCAACCGAGGACCGCCTGCATCAGCCGCCGCGGCTGGCCCAGTGTTCGCCGGCGCGTCGCGCCCACGCCGTGGCCCTCGAAGCGGGGGCGGCCGCCGCCTGGCTCAGTGGTTCAGGGCCGACGATCGCCATTTTGTGCGCTCCCGAGCGGGTGGACGAGGTGGCCCGAGCCCTACCCGAGGAGGGCAGGGTGCTGCGGCTCGATGTTGATCTCGAGGGAGCGGTGATCGCTGAGCGTGTGGGCTCCAACTGGTCAGCCGGTTAGTCCTTCGACTGACTGACTGACTGACCAGAAGTCGCCTGTAGTCAGCCAGTCAGTACTGTGCTAGAGTGAATCTCGGTAGGACTTGTTGAATCTGTTGGGTTTCTTGCTCAGCAGGTTCAGCGGGTCCTACCCGGTAATCCTTGTCAGTACTCCTCCCATTGAGGAGCGTTTACACCCCGCCAGGGACCTCGACAGGATTCCCGAACCCATCGCTACCTCCGGCCGAGCCCGCCGCGTCGGCCGGAGGTAGTCTCTTTTTGGCGGCCCTCCTCCCGCAGCGGGTGTGGCCGGGGCTACGGGATTGACTGGCGGCGTAATCTGGTCAGTTGTTGGGAGCTCTGGTATGGTCTCTCGATGTGAGCCGAGCTGAGCGCCTCCATCCCGGGTCCGAGCCGGAACCACCACTGGATCGCATACTTGATGCTGCCGAGAGCCGGTTCCGTCGTTTCGGGCTTGGTCGGACCAGGATCGACGAGATCACTGATGAGGCCGACGTCGGCAAGGGCACGCTCTACCTCTACTTCCCGTCCAAGGCCGAGCTTTACCTGGCCGTCGTCGAGCGGTGTGTGTCCCGCTTCACCGATCTGGTCTCAGTAGTCATCGGTGAGGGAAGCTCAGCCTTGCAACGCCTTGGCGCGCTGGTGGCGGCGGCCGCTGAGTTCTATCGGCAGGACGAGCTTCTCGCCTCCTCATTGATGGGAGACGACGACCTGGTGAAGGGGCGGGTGGCCTCCATCGCCGCTGAGGTCCAGAGGGTCGAGATTTCGGCCCTCATCGCCGAGGCGCTCCGCCAGGGGCAGGCCGAGGGCGTGATCCGGGCCGAACTCGACCCGGAGTCGACCGGTCGACTGCTGTTCGAGCTCGGATGGGCCGTTGTCCGTCGCCAGCTCGAAGGTCGTTCGACCGCAACCTTGGCCGAGGATCTTGCTGCTCTGAACGACCTCGTGGGTGTTGGCACGATGGTCCGGACCCAGACTAGGTAGGCCGTGACCAATGTGGTCCTTGCCTGAGCACCGCGCTTTTGTCGTGGTTACAGCGTCGACGTCGGCGTCGGCATTGGTTGGTCAGCGGAAGCGCTGGGGCAGGTAGTCGTCGATATCCAGAGGGTGATGGCGGAAGTAGGGGCCAGACCCACCCGTCATGGCCAGGCTCGCCACCAGTTGCCCGGCCGCTGGTGAGGTCTGGATGCCGAACCCGCCCTGGCCGACACACCAGATGAAACCCGGATGGTCGGGATCAGGGCCGAGCACCATGGTCTCGTCAGGGCTGAACGTCCGCAGCCCGGCCCAGCTGGAGTTGACGGTCCGAATGCCAAGAGTGGTGGCGGCGTTGATCAGATCGATGGCGCGGGCGATGTCGATCTCTTCCGGTTTTGCGTCGACGGGCTCCGATGGGGTCTCGTCGGCGGGCGAGCAGAGGTACTGGTTGCCGTCGCGCTTGACGTACCAGTGGTGGGCGATGTCCGCCACCAGGGGCTCGGTGCCGACCTGGTCGTGATGGGCGGGAACCATGAAGGCGGTGCGGCGCCGCGGCACCAGTCCAATGGGCTTGATTCCTGCCAATCGGGCCACCACATCGCCCCAGGCCCCGGCGGCGTTGACCACGATGTCGGCGGCAATGCTCGGGCCGTTGTCGGTGGTGACGGTCCAGCGGCGGCCGTCGTTGGGCCCGCCCGGATCCAGGGCGACAACTCGCCGTGAGGTATCGATCACCGCACCCGCCCTGGTCGCCCCCCGGACGAAGGCCTGGTGGAGGCCGGCAACGTCGATGTCGGCCGAATCGGGCTCATGGAGCGCCCGCGCTACCAACTCGGGGCGCAGGGCGGGGAACAGTGACGCGGCCTGGGTCGGGGTGACCTCAACGATACTGGGGTTGATGGCCTGGCCTTCGCTCAGCGTGCGTTCGAAGATTTTGGTCTGATCGGGACCGGCCACGCTCAACAGGCCCCGGGGCTCCAGCAGCGGTTGATCGACGAGCCCGGGGGGAGGATCGGCGAAGAACCCGTGGCTGGCTTTGGTCAGGGTCTTTGTTGCCTCGGTGCCGTAGTTCTCGATGAACTGGGCCGCGGATCGACCGGTGGTGTGATGGGCCAGTTGCGGCTCGGCCTCAACTAGGTGAACCGACGGTCGTGAAGGGTGGGTGGCCAGGGCGTAGGCGGCACTGACTCCTGCGATGCCCCCGCCGACCACCACAACGTTGATTTCTGCCATTGCTGCACCGTAGCGCGGGGTTCGTCGGGCATCGGCGCTCGGCACTCCCTATGGTCGCAGGTTGGGACGTCGTTCGGGCTCGCACTGATGATGTCGCATCGACCGGACGAAGAAGGAGCAGCCATGGCTGAGATGACCGACACTGAACGAGACGACTTCCTGAACGAGCGGCGGGTCGCCGTGCTGGCCATTGAGCGCGACGCCAAGGGCCCGTTGTGCGCCCCGGTCTGGTATCGACGGACTGAGTCGGGAGACTTCGAGATCGCCATGGCCAACGCCTCGGCCAAGGCCCGCCTGCTGCGGGCCCGTGGCCGGGCCACGTTGTGCGTGCAGGATGAGGGGCGGCCCTACCGCTACGTCACGGCCGAAGGCCCGGTCGCATTGACGGTGTTGACCGCCGCCCAGTGCCACGAGGCCCTGAGCGACATCGCCGCCCGCTACCTGGGAGCCGAAGGGGGAGCCCAGTACGCCGAAGCCTTCCCTGGCCATGAGGAAGCCCTCGTCAGCCTGACTCCCGAGCGATGGCGGACCGAAGTCCTGGGTTGAGCAGGGCGCTCGGTCCTTAGGGGATCTCGCCGGCCTGGAAGGCCCGCAGGGTGTCCTGAAGGCCGTAGTCGCGAATATGGCGGTTGATGGCCCGCACCGGTTTTGAGGCGTGGGCGATGGCGTCGACCTCCACCGCCTGCATCATGGCTTCACGGAAGCCCTGGGCTTCCTGGATACGGTTGGCCGATTGCTTCTGTAGGGCGATGATCTCCTTGGGGGTGCGGGCCACCCGGGCCACGTAGTCGGCAACGGCCGCGTCGAGTTCGCTGGCGGGGAACGAACGGTTGAACAGGCCCCACTCCGTTGCCTCACGACCGCTGATCATCTCCCCGGTTGGGAAGAACATCTCCTTGGCCTTCTTGGGGCCAACAAGCCAGGTCCAGGCCGAACCGACATAGCCCGCACCCAAGGGCAACTGTGGTGTTCCCACCTTGCAGTCATCCGAGACGAAGGTGATATCGCAGATGGTGGCCAGCTGGGTTCCGCCCGCCAGGCAGTAGCCGTGGACCTTGGCCACCACGGCCAGGCGCATGTCCCAGATCCGTAGCCAGCCTCGCATGATGCGCTCCAGGCCATCACGGTCGCCGGTTACGCCGCCGCCCCCGGTGCCGCCGACGGTGATGTCATAACCCGAGCTGAAGGCCCGGCCCGCGCCCTGGACCACGGCCACGTGGATGCCGGGATCGGCCTCGGCCAGTTCCAGGGCGGCGATCAACTCGCTCTGCATCTGCATGGAGATGGCGTTCAGCTTCTCCGGTCGGTTGAGGGTGACGGTGGCGACCCGGCCCTCGGTCTCGTAGGTGACCGAATCGAAGCGGCTGGACGCGGTGCCCGGCTCGTTGTCTCGGTTGGTGGTTTCCTCGGTGCTCATGTTGGCCTGCTCCTTTATTGATCCTGGTCCTGGGCACGGTCACGGTTCCACTCCCGGGCCGACATGGCGGCGATGGCCTCCAGGGCCAGGCCGGTGTGCAGATCCTCGGCCATGGCCCGGCGGATGGGTCGGACCAACGCGTGACGGGTGTTTCGCAGCAGGATTGGATTGAGACGGGCCAGGTCGGCGGCGATCTCGTTGGCCCGGGCCAACAGGTCGGCCGAAGCCAGCACCTCGCCAACCACGCCCAGGTCCTTGGCCTCGTCAGCGGCGATCTTCTGTCCGGTGAGCAGGAAGTAGCGCCCCCGGTTGGGGCCGAGCAGCATGGGCCACACCACCTGCATGCTGTCGCCAGGCACCAGCCCACCGGGGAAATGGGGGGCGTCCTGGAAGTAGGTGTGCTCGGCGGCCAACACGATGTCGCACAACACCGCCAGTTCGGAGTGCACCGATACCGGGCCGTTGACCGCCGCGATCATCGGCACCTCGATGTCGAGCATCTGATCGACGAGGCGATTGCCCTCCCAAATGAGCCGCTCCCACACCGTGGCGTTGCCCCGACCCTCGGCCAAGGGGTTGTCGCCCTCGGGCAGCTCGATGAACGTATCGCCGGTGCCGGTCAGGATCACCACCCGGTTGTCCCGATCGGCGGCGATGGCGTTGAACAGCTCGGGTAACTCCTGGTGGGGGAGTGCACCCCAGGCCAGCGGGCCCCCGCGGGAGTGCATGCGTACCGTGAGCACACCGGTGTCGTCACGGCTCAGATCAGCGGTCTTGAAGCGATCGCGGTAGTCGTCGAAGGTGCGGGTGTGTCCTGGGGCCATGTCGTCATCCTTCCAGAACCATCGGCCCGGCGCCTCTGACGTTGGTGTCGTTGTCGGGTCAGGTCGATGGTGGAGGGCCGGGTGTGTACTTGCTCACCAACGCTTCAGGCGACACTTGGAAGTCGACGTCCCACTCAGCCGCACGCTTTGCACAATGTTGTGGATCGCCCGGGCCCGCTCCCGAGAGCAACTGGCCGTCGCGCTGGCCCCCCACGCCCAGTACGAACCTCGGCCGAAACCGAGTAGGCCGAAGTATTCACCGCTGGCAAGGCTGTCCTTGGCCCTGATGGTTCGAACCTCGGACCAGTGCATCGCCCGACTCAGAAACACGTTGCGGATCACCAGGTTGTCGTCGACCTCGTAGAGGCGAACCCGAAACAGCCGGACGATGAACAGGATCGCCGCGACCGAGATGCCAACCAGAGCCAAGTCGATCGAGATCTCCGAGTCATCAGGGCGCGAGGCGATCAAGGGAACCCAGAGTGCCATCACAGCGGGCACTCCGAGCATCGGGTAGTAGCGGCTTCGGATGTCGATGAGACCGTCCTCGGTCTCCACCGCACTGCGCCATTTCAGCCGCACCAGAAGTTCGTCCTCTGTTGTCCCGGCGGGGAGTCACGACACAGATCGGTCAGATGATCACCCAACGCCTGACATAATCCCGTGAGATTTCCGTCAGGATCGCACCATGCCGACACCGATGAAGCCCGGCTCGCTGGGCTGGCCCTGCTCGTCGGCCGGGCTGTCGAGCTGAAACACCCCCGCGGGAGTGTCTCGAGGCCGACCATGAGGAACTGACCCCAGATCTTGGTGATGTCGGACTGGTGATAATGTCAGGAACGACAGTCGGAGGACCGATTGATGGGCCGTCCGCTTGGGGCTGGGAGGTCGGGTCGGGTCCATCAGCGAAGGTCGTGGAGGGTGATGAAGAGGCCGACCTTCTTGCCGCCAGGGGTCGGTGGTCGTTGAACGTACTCATCGGCCAGGGCCTGGAGACGTTGCGCCAACTCATCGGCTTGTTCTGGTGAAAGCCGGAGGCCGAGGCGGGAGTTGGCCAGAAGCGCATCGGGGCCGGCCTCGAGCAACTCGGCTCTCAGGGCGTCAACCGAGGCGATCGTGGCGCTGAGTCGATCGTCGGTGTCGAGGATGGCCAGGCGCCACGATTTTGTGGTCGCCAAGTAGGGCTTTTCGAGCGCTCCCTGCTCGCCGGTCCGGACCGCATCAGGCTCCAGGAACCCGGCTCGAACCAGGGTCCGAACGTGATAAAGCGAGGTGGCCGGGTCCAGGTCCAGGCGATCGGCGAGCTGTTTGTTGGTCTGGGCCCCGTAAAGGCAGATCCGGACGATGCGCAACCGCAGGGGATGGGCCAGCGCCTTGAAGTCGGCGCTGGTGGCCTCGATGCGATCCCACTCACTGCTAGTCATTGACATCGCTCCAATTGATTGAGAAACTTACAATCGATGATACGAAAGACAAATCTGATGACGCTCATCGGATCTTCTGGACTGTCCAATCTTGCCGACGGCATCTATCAGATCACTCTGCCTCTTCTGGCCTTGACCGTCACCCGGGACCCCGCCGCCTTCGCCTCGGTGGCGTTCTTCAGTCGTCTGCCCTGGCTCCTCGTTGCCCTGCCGGCCGGGGTGTTGGCCGACAGGCTCGATCGGCGGCGAACCATGGTTGTCGTCAACATCAGCCGAGCGCTCATGATCGGTGCCCTCGCGGCCTTCGTCGGCACTGGTCTCCAGTCACTCTGGCCGTTGTACGTGGCCGCCTTCACCCTCGGCATAGCCGAGACCCTGTTCGACACCGCTGCTCAGTCAATACTGCCCACTGTCGTCGAGGACCCGGAACGCCTCTCGCTGGCCAACGGCAGGCTCCACGCCACCGAGCTCATCGCCAACCAGTTCATCGGCCCGCCTCTTGGTGCGCTCCTGGTCGGTGTGGCCCTGGCCGGGGCCCTCATCACCAGTTCCGCCACCTACCTGGTGGCGGCGGCCGCCCTGGCCACGATGACGGGACGACACCGCCCCCACCGGCCCGGGCCTCGAACCCCGCTGCGCACCGACCTTGTCGACGGGGTTCGCTATCTGGTCCATCATCGCCTCCTCCGAGTGCTCGGTTTGTGCGTTGGTATCTCCAACCTGGCCTCGACCGGCATGATCGCCATACTGCCGCTTTATGTCATCGCACCTGGAACGGTGGCCCTCAGTGCGGCGGGCTATGGATTGCTCCTCGTCACGATCGCCGCCGGACAGGTCAGCGGCACTGCCCTCACGCCAATGCTGGAAAGGCGATTGGGCCCTAAACGCACGATGCTTTTCGCCACCGCCGGCTTTCCCCTTTTCAGTCTCGGCCCTGCTCTCACCGCCAACCCTGTTTGGCTGGCCGCCGTATTTTTTGCCGCCGGGGCGGTGTCGATCAGCTGGAACATCATCACCGTCTCCGTGCGGCAACGAATCGTGCCCAACAGCATGCTCGGCCGTGTTAATGCCGGATATCGGCTCGTGGCCTGGGGCACCATCCCCCTGGGGGCCGCCCTCGGGGGTCTGGTGGCCCACCGCTATGGTCTCACCACCACCTTTTGGGTGGCGACTGCGATCAGCGCAACCTGCTTCCCCCTCATCGCATTCGGGACCAGCAGCGACGACCTCGCCGCCGGGAGGCAGGCTGCGATTGGGCGCTGATGACTACCCCAGCGACTGCCACAGTCCCATCAGATTGCCCTCGGGGTCGGTGAAGTAGGCGGAGATCCCCATGTCGGCGACCGGTATCTTGTCGCCGACCGCGGCCCCACCATTCTTTTTGACCGCGACCAATGTGGCGTCGATGTCGTCCACGTCCATCACGATGATCGGCGTGTTGAACGGCGCCTGGCGTTGCATCATGCCGCCACCGATGAAGCCCGGCTCGCTGGGTTGGCCCTGCTCGTCGGCCGGGCCGGTGGACACCAGGCTGTAGTCCATACCTGGCATCGATTGGGTCTGCCAATCGAACACGTCGCTATAGAAGCTGCGGGCACGATCCCCGTTGTCGAACGGGACCTCAAAATGTACGACTTGAGCGCTCAGTTGCGTGACCTCCATTGGTCATCGGCATCGGCTGATCATCACAACAGTAGATCGGACCGGCAACGCCTGCTGGCCCCACCGGTGGTTGGTCGGTGGGCGTCTATCCGGCCGAGGTCCCCTTGACTCCAGGGTCGTCGCGTCTTACCGTGAGTGGTGGCGATTCGCACGCCGCACCTCCATCAGTCCTCCCCATGCAGGACTGTTCGTTGGGGGCAAAGGGGATGACGTCCTCGCGATGTTGTTGGTCATCCGTTCTCGGGGGACTGCTGGGGAGTCACTGCCGGGAGCGTGGAGGACCGATGACAGCGGACTGGCGACGCAAACGACGGGTGAGAGCCCGTGCGGCAAAAACAGGTGAGTCCTATACCGCTGCCCTTCGGCACCTCCTCCGAACCGAGGAGTCCACCATGTCCACCTACCAAATCAAACCGGCCGGTGTCACCGACATCGGCAACGTCCGACCTACCAACGAGGACTACCTTCTCGCTGACGGCGACCTGTTTGTCGTCGCCGACGGGATGGGAGGCCAAGGCCACGGCGAGGTTGCCAGCCGGGTCGCCGTCGAGGCCCTCAAAGAGGCCTTCGCCGCCGACCAAACAACCTCCGGCCTGGTCGAAGCCGTCGGCCAGGCCAATCGAGCGGTCAGGGAACGCGCCGAGCAGGAACCCGAACGGCGGGGCATGGGGACGACGATCGCCGCCGTGGCCCTGGTCGCCGATGACGACGAGGGCCGACTGGTGGTGGTGAATGTCGGCGATTCCCGCGTCTACCTGCTGCACGAGGAGCAACTCACCCGCCTCAGCCGCGACCACAGCCGGGTCGGCGAACTCGTGCGCTCGGGGGCCATCACCGAAGAGCAGGCCACCACCCATCCCGAACGCCACATCCTCACCCATGCCCTGGGTATCGAGCCGGAGATCGAACCCTACGTCGCCCACGCCGAGCCGCATCCGGGCGATCGGGTTCTGGTGTGCAGCGATGGTTTGTTCAATGAACTTCGTAACGAGGAGATCGTCGACATCCTGAACACCGTTGGGCAGCCGAACGAAGCGGTCGAACGGTTGGTCGCCCTGGCCAAGGACCATGGCGGCAACGACAACATCACCGCCATCGTGCTCGACATCGAAGGGTCGCCGTCGGAATCGAAACCGCAGTCAGGGTCGCGGCCACGTTGAACGGGCGAACTGCTCAGCGGGTGACCTGGGCCTGATCAATCGGTGACGTAGGGGCTGACGACGTGGAAGCCGAGATCGGCGGCAGCCGGGATCTGGTGGCGGTCGAAGGTGAGGAAGCTGATTGGTCCCGGTAGACGATCGGCCGCCGCCAGATGGATGGCCGGGCCCAGGGTGATGCCGTAGCGGGCGGCGATCTCGGTGGCCCGCGACAGGCACCGCCCATCGACCGGCACCTCCCACAACGTCTCCCAATCGGTGCGTACCGCGGCCCATGCCTCGTGTTGGCTGGTGCGGTCGGTTGCGGTCTGGTGCAGGGCCAACATCACCTCGCTGCGGGCCGCCGAGGAGGCCACCCAGTGCTCGGCGGCCCTCATCGTCGACATCACTAGGGGTCGTTGGCGGTCGGCCACGT
>Ga0316190_10002961_pt1 | contig 12374 bp, 10 predicted proteins | sample Eddworburrow2_MG_FD_204929 | JGI IMG/M metagenome (GOLD analysis project Ga0316190, IMG submission 204929) | Coastal sediment microbial communities from Maine, United States - Eddy worm burrow 2 | ecosystem: Environmental > Aquatic > Marine > Coastal > Sediment | place: USA: Maine | collected... | reverse complement strand
GAAAGCGATACCAAAGATATGGATGTGCGAAACCCTGACAAGGCTCTGGACGGAGGCGCCGGTATCGGCATGGGTCAGTTTCTTCACCTCTTCATAGTTGGTGAGAGGTGGGAGATTCATGCCGGAGTCTTCGGAGTGACATGCGACGCAGTTTTCATTCATGATTGGAGCAACCAGGGCGTTGAATTCATCAACGTCGGTGCCATCTTCAATCCATTTGAAGATCACCTCTTTCTGTTCGGGAAACTCCAGATTTCCACCCATGCCGCCGTTCAGGGCAGCGCCAAGCCGGGTCTGTTGATGTTCTCCATAATAGGCAATCTCTACATCCTGCACGGAGAGTCCTGCCTGGCCATCACGCCCTTCATGCGAAAAGTAGGTGTGACCCAGAGCAAACAGATAGCCCAGTCCGATGGTAAGTAGAAAGATTGTATCAAGAAGTTTTTCGCTGATAGAGCAGTCGTTGAAGCGTTTGAAATGAGTCATGATTTTCCTCTGGCGGCATTATAGCAAAAAAGTTGTCAGATACTAGGTCTTACTACCCATTATTATGGTAGTACAATGAGTAGTTTATTATTAGTGGAGTTTGTCTAGTTGCTGTCCAGATACTGGCGGCACCAGAGTGTTCCTGTATCGGTATCATGAAACGCTCCATCAAGTTGGGCATGATAGGCAGTATCAATGATTTCACCCATCATTTTTCCCGGTTTAACGCCAAGGCTCTGCAACAGTTTCCCGGTTACAATTGGACTCGGTTTCTGCTGTTCATGTGCCATTAATTCCGCCTGCTTTAGCCAGGCTTCTGCCGGACGTGAAGCTGGAGATGGTGCGCGGCCCGATGCGTCTGCCTCGACAAGGGCTTCCCACAGTTCGATGTTGGCCGGATCCAGACGTGATGCCAGATGACGGATGGCCCGAGGTGTCGGATCTCCATGCAGGTGAGTCATGTGCTCCTGTACCAGCGGAAGAATGAATTGCTCAATCCTTTTGGGTGCACCAATGCGCTTCAATAGTGAACTGGCATGTACCTTTCCCTCCTTGCTATGCCCCGGGGAGCGAATGACACCCTTCTCATCCGTGAAGGTGCATGGAGGTTTCCCCAAATCATGGCAGAGCGCTGAAAAGAGCATCAACTCCCGAATGTCACTGCTCTGCTGGTAGCGGGATGTGATGAGTGCAGCCTGATCAACCACCTGACAGGTGTGACCCCAGACATCGCCTTCCGGATGCCAGCTTGGATCCTGAGGGCAATCGATCAGAGCTTCCAGTTCAGGATAGAGTTCAATCCAGCCGCTCTCTTTTAAGGCATGCAATCCATATGAGGGGTGATCTGAATTAGCCCATTTCTGCCACTCACACCATATTCTGGAAATGGGTAGTGTCGCTGCCTCAGCCAGCAGGCTCCGGCAGAGTACAGCAGTTTCAGGGTTAAGGGAGAGTTTGAATCTGGCAGCAAACTGCATGGCTCGCAGTACCCGTAGCGGGTCCTCCGCAAAAGCAGGGGAGACGTGGAGAAGGATTCCCTGAGCGAGATCATCTCTTCCATGGTGAAAATCCAGTAGCCGGTTTTCTATCGGGTCATACATCATGGCATTGATGGTGAAGTCACGGCGCAGCGATGCTGTTTCAGGCGAGATGTGTGGATCCGGTGTGACATCAAACCCGCGATGGCCGGCATCTGTTTTCGTTTCGGTGCGCGGCAGAGCGATATCGATTTCATGCCCCTCGGACCAGAACTTGGTGACACCGAATTGTTTGCCGACATGTTCAGTGCGGCCAATTTCCTGCAGGTGATGATTGAGTGGTTCCGCATCAAGGCCGTAGACCTCAATATCAATGTCCTTGAGCGGGATTCCAAGTGTAAGGTCACGGACTGCGCCACCGACAAGATAGGCGCTACCGCCAAGATCTTTCAAGCGATGGCATAGTTTAATGGCTGCATCCGGCAGGAGTGACGGGTTCAGTTTTTTAAGGTCGTTGATATGATCTCCATCTGATGTTCGACAAGCCATGACGGCGAGTCTATCTTCATAGGCGGCAAGAGTTAAATTTCATCTTAAGGAGTCAGGTTATGCGGTGGTCCGGAGTGGTTCGTGGGGACAATACCTATTTTCAACGAAAAAAGCTGACAGTGGTCGGTTCAGGCAATGTCGGAGCAACAGCAGCCTTTCTGGCCGCCCAGAAAGAGCTTGGCGATATCGTACTGCTCGATGTCATGGAGGGCATACCACAGGGCAAAGCGCTGGATATGCATGAGGCATCGCCAATCCAAGGTTACAATGCCAATGTCACCGGTACGCAGGACTATGTCGATACAGCCAACTCCGATCTGGTCATTATCACGGCGGGTATTGCACGCAAACCGGGCATGAGCCGTGACGACCTGCTGGCCACCAATGTAAAGATCGTCGCCGATGTTACGCGCAAGATCGTCGCCTATTCACCTGACTGCGTCATTCTGGTGGTGACGAATCCACTTGATGCGATGGTCTATACGGCCAAACAGATTTCCGGCTTTCCGCGCCAGAAGGTGATCGGCATGGCGGGAGTGCTCGATTCGGCCCGCATGCGCTCCTTCATTGCCGACAAGCTGGATGTCTCCATTGAGGATGTGACGGCCTTCGTACTTGGTGGGCATGGCGACACTATGGTACCGCTGCCGCGTTACTCAACCGTGGGTGGCATTCCGATTACCGAACTGTTAACCGAGGCTGAGGTGGCTCAGATTTGTGAGCGAACAGCTCAGGGTGGTGCCGAGATTGTGCAGCTGCTCAAAACCGGTTCGGCATTTTATGCACCGGCTGCCGCTGTGGTGGAGATGGCCGAATCGATCCTCAAAGACAAGAATCGCATCCTGCCGTGCGCGGCATATCTTGAGGGCGAGTATGGTATTGATGGTTACTATATGGGCGTACCATGCAAGCTTGGCGGTGGTGGTATGGAGGGTGTGATTGAGCTTGATCTGATTAATGATGAAAGAGCCGCTATTGAACGCTCGTTGGATTCGGTTAAAGAGCTGGTCGGGCAGGTGGACGGACTGCTTAAATCGTAAAGGATTGGGGCTCTCCACCCATGGGTGGACGGCTTTTCAGGCCTCCCCCGTCGGGGATTTCCAAGGGTCATCCATGACCTTCGGGGTAAGCCCACACTTTGTGTGTCCAATTCGGCTTTTCTGCCGAATTGTGTGCACAGAGAGTAAACGACGTTTTTCTTTCTGAGATAATAGGCTGAGGGCATGGAGCCCGAATGCCGTATGGAGTAAATACATTGAACATTCATGAATATCAGGCCAAGTGGCTGTTGGCAGAATTTGGCGTGCCGGTGCCAAGAGGGAAGCTGGCGTTAAATGCAGATGAGGCAGTTGTTGCAGCCAATGCATTGGGTGGCTCTCTTTGGGTGGTGAAGGCCCAGATTCATGCTGGAGGTCGTGGTAAGGCAGGCGGTGTGCGAGTCTGCAAGTCGATTGACGAGGTTCGCGCTGCTGCAAGCGACATGATCGGCATGAAACTGGTGACCAAGCAGACCGGTGAAGCCGGTAAAGTGGTGCATAAGATTTATGTCGAAGAGGGGCTGGATATCGACCATGAGTTTTATCTCAGTCTGCTTGTGGATCGTGAGGCTGAAGCTATAGCATTCGTGGTGAGCCCCTCGGGCGGCATGGACATTGAGCATGTGGCAGCGACCACACCTGAAAAGATTCTTACACTACCCGTTGATATGCATGAAGGTGTTACCAGAGAGTTGTCGGATCAAATGGCGGGCTTTCTTGAGCTTCGTGATGGTGTGAATGATGAGTTCTTCAAACTGACCCAAAATCTCTATCGACTCTTTGTCGGACGCGATGCAAGCCTGCTCGAACTCAACCCTCTGGTGTTAACAGGTGATGGTCATTTTGCTCTCGATGCCAAGATTTCTGTCGATGATAACGCGCTTTATCGTCAGCAGGATGTGGTGACGATGCGTGATTTTGATGAAGAGGACCCGCGTGAAACCGAAGCGGCCAAATCAGGACTCAACTATATCGCACTGGATGGAAGTATCGGCTGCATGGTCAATGGTGCAGGTCTTGCCATGGCGACGATGGATATTATTCAATTAAAAGGTGAGAAGCCGGCCAATTTTCTTGATGTGGGCGGAGGTGTAACGGTTGAGGCGGTACGAGAGGCGTTTAAATTACTCTTTACCGATGACCATGTGAAAGCGGTGCTGGTTAATATTTTCGGTGGCATTGTCCGTTGCGACATTATCGCTAACGGCCTGCTTGAAGCGATCAAGACGCACCCGATGCGTGTGCCGGTGGTGATGCGCCTTGTCGGCACCAACGAGGAGGAGGGTCGAAGGCTTATCCATGATGCGGGGCTTGATGTGCGCTGGGCAGATGATCTCGATCAGGCAGCAACTCTGGCTGCGGAGGCAATTAAGTGAGCGTTCTTGTTGATAAAAACACACGCGTTATCTGTCAGGGGTTTACCGGCAAGCAGGGAACCTTCCACTCCACTCAGATGATTGCTTACGGCACTAACTTTGTTGGTGGCGTCACACCCAAAAAAGGCGGACAGGTTCATCTGGACCGTCCTGTCTTTAACACGGTAGCCGAAGCGGTTGAGCAGGAGGGTGCGGATGCATCGGTGATCTATGTGCCGCCTCCGTTTGCAGCGGCGGCAATTATTGAAGCTGCCGATGCAGGCATCAAAGTGATTGCCTGTATTACCGAAGGAATCCCAGTATTGGATATGCTGAAGGTAAAGGATCACCTGAAAGGCAGTAGTTCGATTCTTATCGGGCCGAACTGCCCCGGGATCATTACGCCGGGTGAGTGCAAAATCGGCATCATGCCGGGGCATATTCATCTTCCAGGTCGTGTTGGCGTGGTTTCACGTTCAGGCACGTTGACCTATGAAGCAGTTCACCAGTTGACCCAGACAAAGCTGGGCCAGAGTACATGCATCGGCATGGGTGGTGATCCTATTCATGGAATGGATTTTATTGATGCACTGCGTCTGTTTGAAGATGATGATAATACCGATGGGGTGGTGATGATCGGTGAGATTGGCGGTTCGGATGAAGAGAATGCCGCTGAATTCATTCGCGAACATGTCTCCAAGCCGGTGGTTGCCTTCATTGCCGGGGCTACCGCGCCGAAAGGTAAACGCATGGGGCATGCCGGTGCGATTATCTCCGGTGGCAAGGGAACAGCAGAAGCTAAGTTCAGAGCGCTTGAAGCTGCAGGCGTGACTGTAGAGCGCAATCCGACGCTGTTGGGCAGGCGGATGGTGGAGTTGCTGACATAATTGATTGAATCCGAAAACTTCATCCATGAAGTTTTCTTGGGCGCGAAGATAAAAGCGTCGTTTAACCTTCGCTTACAAAATCAGCCGATTTTGACGGGTCTTCCATGGCCCGAACAGTTCGGCTTTCCCGATGTATCCTTAGTCGATAAGGTTCGCCCATGAATCTCTACCTCTCATCCCTTCTGATCTTTGCTATCCCAGCCAATCTGGTGGCATGGCTGATTGTCCGGCTTAGCCGCAAAGATGGGTTGAAGTGGAGTGTGATGGAGTATCTCTTCATCTACCTCGCCTGGGCACTTCCGATTGGACTCACCATCTTTGCCTTTGATGGTCTGGAGCAGGCGGTCGAACAACTTGAGATGGGGCAGGGGTTCATGATCACGCTGTTTGTGATTGCAGGCATTATGGGGGGGCTCTGTTTTCTTCCCCGACTTATTTTTGCCAAGTATGAAATTTATCCATTGATCATGACATCCGTTGCATCACTGGTTATGTCTACCTTCTTTGTGAAATTAGTACTGCTTATTTTCCTGTTTATGTACTGATCGGGATCAGCTGGTTTGATGAGATATCTGAAAGAACCATGTGAATCCAACCGCTTTCATGCGGCTCATGTTTTAATCCTCAGAGAAAGTCTAAGGAAGTTGGTTGGGCAGGAGCTGGTTCCAGCTGATCTGAATGCTCTTGATGCAGCACGTTTTCTCTTTGAAGCGCCATTTGCCGTGGTTTCGCATAACACCGACTCCGATCCGATATTCAATTATGCCAATAGAAAGGCGATGGAGCTTTTTGAGATGGATTGGAGCGCCATCACCAGCCTACCATCACGCCTTTCAGCAGAGGTAGTGAACCGGGATGAGCGTGCAAGAGTTCTCAAAGAGGTCTCCGAGCATGGTTATATTAATAACTACAGCGGCGTTCGTATCTCCAGCAGTGGTGTCCGATTTAAGATCAGTGATGCAGTGGTGTGGAATCTGTTGGATGAGCAGGGAGAGCATGCAGGCCAAGCGGCAATGTTTGATTCGTGGACGTTTGTTTAGTTTCTCATATACCGATATGGTTTCAGGCTGAGACAGAGAGTTAGGAGTGACGAGTGACGTTTACAGCGAAAAGCAGCTTTAAGCATGAGGATGCAATTTCAACAGGTATCCTGCTAACTAATCTGGGCACACCCGATGCGCCAACGACTGAGGCGTTGAAGCGTTATCTGAAAGAGTTCCTCTGGGATCCACGTGTCGTGGAAGAACCCCGTTGGAAGTGGTGGCTGATTCTCAACGGCATCATTCTCAATATCCGTCCTGCCAGGTCTGCTGAAGCTTATAAGTCTGTATGGGCTGATAAGGGGTCACCCCTGATGTTGCACAGCCTTGATCAACAGGCAGGCCTGCAGAAACTGTTGGGTGACAATGTTCATGTGAAACTGGCGATGCGCTACGGCAATCCATCCATTGCATCCGGCCTTCAGGCACTGCGTGAGAAGGGGTGCACCCGTATTCTTGTTTTTCCGCTTTATCCGCAATATGCAGCCGCGACCACAGGATCAACTTTCGATGCTGTGGCCGATGAGTTGAAGCAGTGGCGCAGGGTGCCTGAGCTTCGCATGATCAGTTCATATCATGATCACCCGGCCTATATTGATGCGCTGGCAATCAGCGTTCGTAGCCATTGGGAAGCGCATGGCAAAGCTGACCGGCTACTGGTCTCTTTTCACGGCATTCCACAGCGCTATTTCGACAATGGCGACCCATACCCCTGTATGTGCAGAAAGACAGGACGCCTGCTGGCCGAGACGCTTGAACTGAAAGAGGGCGAGTGGTTTGTCACGTTTCAGTCCCGTTTTGGAAAAGAGCCGTGGGTAACGCCCTATACCGATGAGACGCTGAAGGCTTGGGGTGCGGAAGGAGTCGGTCGTGTTGATGTGATCTGTCCGGGCTTCTCTGCCGATTGTCTGGAGACGATTGAAGAGATTGAAGTGGAGAATCGCGACTACTTTATTGAAGCGGGGGGTAAAGAGTTTCACTACATCCCGGCACTCAATAGTGATGATACCCATATCAAGGCGTTGGCTGAGATTGCCAACGAACATCTCAAAGACTGGGCCAGCTAAACCTTACGTTTTCATCCTGACTTGAATGGCCGCTTTCGGCCAAAAGCGGTCATTCAGAATTAATAAAGAGAAAGGGCGCGGTGAATGCCGCGCCCTCTGTTTTTTGGTTTCGCTGAATTATGCGGTGGCAGTAGCCAGTGCCTGATCGATATCAGCAAGGATATCGTCAATGTGCTCGATCCCGACGCAGAGGCGGATCATGTCCGGTGTTACACCAGCGGTTACCAGCTCTTCATCAGTAAGTTGACGATGTGTGGTTGAGGCTGGATGTGCGGCCAGTGATTTAGTATCACCGATATTAACCAGTCGCTTGAACAGCCCTAGTGCATCGTAGAATTTCTCAGCCACTTCGAAGCCTCCCTTCACACCAAAGGTTAGCAGCCCTGATGGGCGGCCATTGGTGTATTTTTTCGCCAGATCAAAATAAGGCGAATCAGATAGGCCTGCATACTGTACCCATGCCACAGCCGGATGATTTTGCAGATGTTTGGCAACGGCAATGGCATTGTCACAGTGGCGCTCCATGCGCAGGGTGAGTGTTTCGATACCTTGTAGCAGTAAGAATGCGTTGAACGGGCTTAGAGCCGCGCCGGTATTGCGTAGTGGAACCGTACGAGCACGGCCAATAAATGCTGCTTCACCCAGAGCCTCAGTATAAACCACACCGTGATAGGCTGGTTCCGGCTGATTCAGCATCGGGAAGCGATCAGCGTGTTCAGCCCAAGGGAACTTGCCGGAATCAACAATCATGCCGCCGAGTGAATTGCCGTGGCCACCCATGTACTTGGTCAACGAGTGGACAACAATTGCTGCACCATGCTCAATCGGACGGATCAGTGTTGGTGCTACGGTGTTATCAACGATCACAGGGATGCCATGCTTGTCTGCCATCGCACAGATAGCTTCAATATCAACGATGTTGCCTGCTGGATTACCAATCGACTCGCAGTAGATAGCGGATGTTTTGTCATCGATCAGCTTCTCAAGGCTTGCAGGCGTATCATCCTTAGCAAAGCGGACATCAATTCCCTGGCTTGGCAGCATGTGCGCAAACAGTGTAAAGGTGCCGCCATAGAGCATCGGTATGGTAACAATGTTGTTCCCCATCTGGGCAATGGTCTGAATAGCGTAGGTGATCGCTGCACTGCCGGAGCTGACAGCAAGGCCAGCAATGCCGCCCTCCAGTGCGGCAACCCGCTTCTCCAGCACATCGGAGGTTGGATTCATAATGCGTGTATAGATATTTCCGGGCACAGCCAGATTGAACAGGTCAGCACCATGCTGAGCATTATCAAATTCATAGGCCACGGTCTGGTAGATCGGTACGGCCACTGATTTGGTTGTCGGGTCGGTCTCATACCCTGCATGGATGGCAATAGTTTCTGTTTTCATCAAACGCTCCTCTCTTATAATTAATACTAAATAGATTCTGAGGCGGGGACATCGGGACGGGCTCGATTAAACTCGGTGGTTTCATACACCAGTCCCAGCCAGTTGTTTACAATGCTCTTGGACGTGTCGCGCCATGTGTTATCAAGCAGCGGCTCAAGCTTCGCCTCCGGAAAAGCGGGGGCATCGTGATTCGCTTCAAGTGCAGCAAGCACGGTCTGCTTATGCTGCTCTGCAATCGTTGTCGCTTCAGCGCCAAAGTAGCCATCAGGATCAGGTGGATAATCTTGACGCTCGCCACTGATATAACGGCGCACTTCACGCTTATACTCTTTCAGCAGGCTGTTGGTATCGTATTCGGGATGCCCCTGAAAATAGACTATGCCAAACTGATCGGGGCTAACGGCCATGTGAACACCGGCCTCTTCGCTCTCAATCAGAATAGTCAGGCCGGCCCGCTCAAGCGGTTCACGGGAGATCGCATTAAAACGGGAGTGCGGCACATCAAAGCGTGTGTTGATATCACGTAGCAGAGGATGCTCTTTGTGAACGATGTGATGGGGGTAAACGCCCCATAGTTTACCCGTAGGCATAAGCTCACGTTTGATGTGATAGAGATGCTGAACCAGTGCATGTGTAGCCAGACATGAGCAGAGCACCGGAACAGCCTGCTCCTGAGCCCAGGCAATCACTGCTTTGAGTGGCTCCCAAAATGGCTCTTGGTCCAGTGAAGGATTAGAGACATTGGCGCCAGTAATGATCAGTGCATCCAGACCTGTCTCTCTAATCTCTGAAAAACTATAGTAGTAACGATCAATATAAGATTTTGTCTCTTCGCTTCTGGGTAGTCCATTAATGGTGAATGGGTGGATAAAAAACTGTGCAATCTGATTGCTGCTACCGACAAGGCGCATGAACTGCATCTCAGTGGCTGTCAGTGCCGCGTCCGGCATCATGTTGAGAAGACCTACGTGCAGTTCACGGATATCCTGATGTACCGCCTGCTTGAGCGATAAAACTTTTTCACCACGTTGACGCAGCTTCTCGAATGCAGGCAGTGATGTATGCGCAACCAGTGGCATGGATGTATTGCTCTCCCTCCGCTTTCACGCCAGCTGCGTGAAAGCAATATGACAACCTAGTTTTTTTTCCTTCTGATGAAAAGAAAAGGGCTGTAAAACCAAACTTCTCGCAAATTAGTGGTCAGGGTTGAAGTTGCGCAGTCGATTGGCATTGCTGACAACAGTGACCGAAGAGGCGGCCATGGCGGCACTGGCTATAATGGGATTGAGCAGAATGCCGAAAAATGGAAAGAGCAGGCCTGCTGCAACAGGAATGCCCAGAGAGTTATAGATAAAGGCGCCAAACAGATTTTGTTTGATGTTGCGGATCGTGGCTTTTGATATGGCAATGGCACGGATAACACCAGCGAATGAGCCGTGCATCAGTGTGATGTCAGCGCTCTCAATGGCAACATCGGTGCCGCCACCCATGGCAATGCCGACATCGGCCTGGGCGAGAGCGGCAGCATCGTTAATACCATCGCCCACCATGGCAACGCGCCAGCCCTCTTTTTGCAGTTGTACAATTTGCTCATGTTTATTCTGAGGCGAGACTCCGGCAACAACTTCATCCACACCGGTTTGGTCGGCTATGGCTTTGGCCGTGTGCAGATTGTCTCCGGTTAACATGATTACCTTCAAGCCCAGTGCATGCATCTGGCTAATCACATCGACACTATCGCTCCTGATAGGGTCGGAGATGGCGATTATGCCAAGAATTGAACCGTTTTTTGCCAGAAATAGTGATGTTTTTGCGTTTTCAGCCAATGCCCTAAACTGTTCTCCAACTTCTGACGAAATACCGATGTTGTTAGCCTGCATCAGGCCTTCGGTACCCAGAAGCACTTCATGACCATCAACCGTGGCGGAAATTCCCTGGCCAGTATGGGATTGGAAGTCGGTTGTCTGCAGGGGTTTGATATTACGCTTTTCAGCTTCTGCCATGATGGCTGCTGCCAGTGGATGCTCCGAGTGCGCCTCAACGGTAGCAGCAATTTGCAGAAGCTGATCCGGATCATCGGAGACAATGTCGGTGACTTCCGGTTTGCCAGCAGTGATGGTGCCGGTTTTGTCCAGCACAACCACATCGATGTTGCCAACACGTTCCAAAGCTTCGCCATTGCGGATCAGGATACCGTATTCAGCCGCCTTGCCGATGCCGACCATAATCGACATCGGGGTAGCCAGCCCCAGAGCGCAGGGACACGCGATGATCAGCACAGTCACGGCGGTGACAAACGCGTAATCAATGCTCGGACCAAATGCATACCAGACAGTGAACGTGATAATAGCGATCATAACTACGGCAGGGACGAAGATGGCAGTGACCCTGTCTACGATTCGGCCAATCGCAGGCTTGGTGGTCTGGGCGCGCTGTACCATATCAATAATATGAGCCAGCACCGTATCCGACCCGGTACGGCTTGCGCTGAAAAGAAAGCTTCCGGTTCCATTGACTGTACCGCCGGTAACACTATCGCCTGCCTGTTTCGCGACAGGAAGAGGTTCACCGGTCAGCATCGATTCATCAATCGTAGAACTTCCTTCAACCACCTCTCCGTCTACGGGTATTTTTTCGCCCGGCTTGATTCGGATGATGTCCCCCGGTTGCAGGGTTTCGATAGGCAGGATGCTCTCAACACCGTCGCGGATCAGGGTGGCTGTTTTAGGTACAAGGCCGATCAGCTTCTCAATGGCCTCGGATGTTTTCCCCCGACCTCTGGCTTCAAGCGCCTGCCCGAGGTTGATGAAGGCGATAATCAGGACAGCAGCCTCGAAATAGAAGTGGCGAGCCGAAGCCATGACCAGATCGGGATAAATGGCGATCACCATGGAGTAGCACCATGCGGTGCCGGTACCCAGTGCAATCAGCGTGTCCATGTTGCTGTTGCCATGCCAGATTGCCCTGATGGCTCCTGCGTAGTAGTGGCCTCCGGCAAAGGCTATCACCAGAAATGTAATGATGCCGGCACCAATCCAGAAATACTGTCCTGCTTCGGGTGACGGCCAGAGACCTAGCCAGCCTCCGGCCATCATGATCAGGCCGAGACTGGCGGCAGTGCCGGCTTTGCGAATCAGCGTTTTGAACCTGATCTGCTCATGCTTTTGATGGTCGGCACTATCGATGGATAAAAGGGCGGCGGCTTTGTAACCGGCGGCTTCGACGGCTCGGCTGAGTGCTTTGACAGTATCCTCTCCACCAACGCCCTCAACATGAGCAGTGCGATTGGCAAGGTTGACCCGTACCTCTGTGACACCCGCGACACTTTTCAGGGCGGCCTCTACCTTGCCAGCACAGCCGGCGCAGTTCATGCCTGTAATTTGCAGGGCGATCTCAGGTAATGGATGCTTCATGGAGCCATTTTAGGCACAGAGCATGAAAAGACTCAATCTTTTGACGTTGTCGGCTCTGCTTCAGGCGACTGATATTCCGCTTTCAGAATCGTCACATTGGCCTTGTTAACCAGCGTACTTACCCATTCATTCAGCTTCCTCTGCTGAAGAATGCTGATGATCTCATCCCGG
>Ga0316190_10002959_pt1 | contig 12381 bp, 8 predicted proteins | sample Eddworburrow2_MG_FD_204929 | JGI IMG/M metagenome (GOLD analysis project Ga0316190, IMG submission 204929) | Coastal sediment microbial communities from Maine, United States - Eddy worm burrow 2 | ecosystem: Environmental > Aquatic > Marine > Coastal > Sediment | place: USA: Maine | collected... | reverse complement strand
CGGACTGCTGACCATGAAGATCAGGGGGTGAATGGCCGAGATCAGGCCACGTGGCTGCTCGCTGTATTCCCCGCCGTTCCACTCGGGATCGTTGCGGATGGAGTCGATGATCATCTTGCGCTGCATTCGGTTGCGGCCGGCGATCTCCACCGGCAGGCTGGCCAGAGGCATCAGCGCGTCCATGAAATCGGGATACGTATAGCCCCAAACCCAGGTGTGCATTCCACCCATCGAGGTGCCCATCACCAGCCGCAGGTGATCGACTCCTAGGTGCTCTGTCAGGAGGCGATACTGGGCGCGCACCATATCGTCGTAGTTGTACTTGGGGAACTTCATGTGCAGGCCATCGCTCGGGCGGCTCGATTTGCCATGCCCGATGGCGTCGGTCAGGATGATGTAGTAGCGCTCGGCATCGAGCAGCTGCCCGGGGCCGAACAGTCCTCCTGCGAAGCGCTCCGAGAGAAATCCCGCTCCGTACCCGGTCGTCCCATGCATGATCAGAACGGCATTTGTTACGGAGCCCGAGCTATCTCGCCGCGACTCTCCGATTGTCGTGTAGTGCAGGTTGAGCTCGGGGAGTACCTCTCCGCTCTCGAACTCGAAGTCCCGGATCTGGTAGTCCCCCTCCACTGGTGTCGGATACTCGGCACCCATGAGCTGCAAGGGTGTCGCTACCAGACCAAGGACTAGCAGCCCCGCCATGGCACTGCAATTTAGCCTCGGAATCGACCTCATATTTCCCCCTACTCGATGACAGCTCTTTCGAGCTTCGACAGTTTCGGAAACTCCCGATCCAGGTGAGAGTTGCCTTCACTAAAGATCTTTCCCTGCTTGCCACCCCGCATGCCGCCGCCGGCACCTTCATCGTACCCGGCGTAGAGCCGGTCGACGACTTCCATGCCCTCGATCACCTGGCCGAAGGGCGCGAAACCCTGAGCGTCGAGATGTGTGTTGTTCACGAGGTTGATGTAGGGCTGGGTGGTGCGGGTGTCTGGACCCGTCATCGCAAAGGCGATGCTGCCCCGCTTGTTGGTCTCTCGAACCGGATCGTCCGCCAGGGCTCGATCCCTCCACACGGCGCTGACCTGCGGATCTCCAGGGATGCCGAACTGTGCGATATAGCCGGCCCGGATCCGGAAGAAGCGGCTGTCGTCGAAGAAACCGGCTCGCACCAGGTTGTAGAACCGATCCGCACCGAGCGGTGCCCACGCCCTGTGAGCCTCGACGACGAAGTCTCCCTCACTGGTCTCGAATCGGACGCGAAATCGGTCGGGGGCCGACTCACTCCAGAACTCGTCGGCCGGCCGCAGGAGGACATTCGAAGGAGCGACCGACAACTCAACCGCACTGGCCCAAACGCCCAAGAAGAGAACTACGAAACAGATCGTCAGGACAGGTATCTCACGCATCTGGGTCTAGAGTAGCAGCCACGCGAAGGTGGCACCTCCTCGCACCTTCCGATAGACTTTCTTCAGGCTCGACAAAGGCTCACCTGGCGAAAGTCAGGGCCGCAAAGCCACGGACCTCGGCCTGACAGGCTGCAACTCGCATCGACTGCGATCGGCTGCAGGTGGCCGGGCTACCGAAGCCTTCTCTGGCACAGTCTCCCTGCTTCGCGCAGGGCTCGATCATCCTTCGGTCGGCACCTCTCAGGAGGGCCAACCCCAGGAGGAAAGGACAGGCTACGCCATGAGACGCGGAGAGATTCTTCTGTCGGTCGCCTTCGTTTCCCTGTTCAGCATCGCACCTCTAGGAGCGGCTGACGAAGCCACTCCGGGGCACGGAGCCGAGCGGGGCGTACCTCTTCCCACAGAACAGATCGATGCCTTGAAAGCCGAGCTTCAGATTCTCGAGGAGATCTCCGGCCTCACCGCCGAGTCGTCACATCTGCAGTCGATCGCTGATCAGCTGCAGCGAATCGAGAACTGGAACCAGGCCCTGGCTTCGGATCACCCGGTCAGGACCGCGGCCCAACTGAGGCTTCACCTCGGTCTTCTCACCGTGGAGCTGGATCGGCAGCGAGCCGAGATCTCCAGACAAACTGGCCTCGTCCTGGAGCGCCGGCCCCTCGTGGCCAAGCATCCGGCTCCCGACCAAGAGACCCCCCTTCTCAGCACCGGGACTTTCTCCGGCACCATCACCGAAGCCGACACGACGAATGGGATCGAAGGTGTTTTGGTCAACATCGCCGATTCGAATGGAGACTGGGTCGCCAGCGTTCTCACGGACGGCTCCGGGAGCTACGCTTCGCCCGACTTGTCGGCTGGCGACTATGTCGCCAACACTCTCGACTTGACGGGCTACATCAACGAGCTCTACAACGACCGCCCCTGCTTCTTCTACTGTCACCTCCCCAACGGCGATCCCATCACCGTGACTGTCGGCAGCGACAACTCGGGTATCGACTTTCAACTCGTTTTGGGGGGCACCATCTCTGGCACCGTCACCGATGCCGACACCAAGGTCGGGCTGGAGCCCATCCTCGTAGACTTCTTCGATTCCAACGGCGACTGGGTCGGCAATATCGGAACTGACGGCTCAGGCAACTATGCCTCTGCGGGTCTTCTCGCAGGTGACTACTACTCAGCAACCTACAACTGGACTCAGTATGTCGACGAGCTCTACAACGAAAAATTCTGTCCCTACGGATGCGACCCGACTACTGGAGACACGATCGTGGTGGAGACGGGAGAGGTGACAACCGACGTCGACTTCACGCTCGAAAAGGGCGGTTCCATCGCCGGCAACGTCAAGGTGGACCCTTCAGGGCCGGTTCTCGTGGGCGTGGCTATAGACGTGTTCGACTCTTCCGAAAACTACGCCACAACGGGTTGGACCAACGCTTCAGGGGACTACATTGCGGATCGCGGCCTGCCCGAGGGCGACTACTACGCCAAAACCGTGAACAATCTCGGCTACATCGACGAGCTCTACCACGACATCATCTGCCCCTCCTGGTGTGACCTGTCGTCCGGGCTTGCCATCGAAGTGGACATGGGAGTCACGACCTCAGGAATCGATTTCGCGTTGAGCTCCGGAGGACTGATCTCGGGCACGGTGACCGAGGAAGGGACCGGCACGCCGCTCGCAGATATCGAAGTCAACATCATGGACGTTGCCGGAAAGCACGTGACCTATGGTAGGACGGATGGTTCGGGCAACTACACGATCTACAACAGTTTGCCGCCCGGTACCTACCACGCCAAGACCTGGAACCATCAGGGCTACGTGAACGAACTCTACGACGGGATCTCCTGTCCCAACTGGTGTGATCTGATGCTAGGAGACGACATCTTGCTGGCGGCAGGAGCGACGACAACCGGAGTCGATTTCGCACTGAGCCTGGGTGGACGGATCTCAGGCACCGTCACGGCCGCTGGGACAGGTGCGCCCCTCGAAGGCGTCTTCGTCGACCTCTTCACTCCGACCGAAGAGTTCATTAGCAACCCGACCTCGGACAGCTCGGGCGAGTACTTGAGTCCCGCCCTACCACCGGGTACCTACTTTGCCCGAACCTGGAACGACCAAGGCTACATCAACGAGCTCTATGACGACATCCCCTGCCTCGGTTGCCTCTTGACGGCCGGGACTCCGATCGTGGTCACCACGGGTGCGGTCACAGAGGACATCGACATCGAGCTGCAGCTGGCAGGTCGAGTTTCTGGCACGGTCACGGAGGATGGTAGCGGATTGCCGCTCCAGGATATCCGCGTCGAGATCTTTGGCTCCACCGGTCAGTTCGTTGCCTGGGCACCCACCGATGCCGATGGTGGGTACGCCATCAACGATGGGCTTCCCGCTGGCGACTATTACCTCAAGACCTGGAATGACCAGGACTACATCAACGAGCTTTTCGACGAAACTCCCTGTGCGTCATGCACTCCGACAGACGGAATGCCTCTCGTGATCGGTGTGGGAGAGGTTGTCTCGGGAATCGATTTCGCCCTCTCCAAGGGAGGGCTGATCTCGGGCGTCGTGACTGACGTGACAACGCACACCGGGATCCAGAGCATCGGCGTTCACGTCCATGATCTGGCTGGCAGCTGGATTCAGTCGACCAGCACCGAAGCTGGTGGCAACTACCTCATGAAGGTGGGACTTCCGACCGATAGCTACTACGTCAGAACCAGCAATGGGCAGGGATATGTCAACGAGGTGCATGACGACATCGAGTGCATCGGGGCCTGTGAGTTCGACTCGGCAACGCCAATCGCGGTGACCGCAGGCAGCACGAAGACTGGAATCGATTTTGCCTTGGGTCTGGGGGCCAAGATCTCAGGAACCGTCACCGACGCTGGCTCGGGCCTTCCCATCGATGACTCCGAGGTCGTGTTGATCTCCACGTCAGGAGAGCTCGGTGCTGCAGCACGGGTTCGGTCCGACGGCACTTATTCGACCTGGGGGGCAGTCCCTGCAGGCCTCTACTATGTTGCGACTCGCAATTTTGCCGGATACCTGGACGAGCTCTATCCAGACAAACCCTGCCTTGGCGGTGCCGAGTTCTGCGACCTCAGCGCGGGAGCGACAGTTCAACTGCCAGCAGGTTCGACAACTCCCAACATCGACTTCGCCTTGAGCCTCGGCGGCTGGTTCGAAGGGGCAGTTCTCGACGAGATCTGGGCCCGGGGACTCGCGGGCATCGGCATCCACATTTTCGATAGCGGTGGTGACCAGGTCTCCACAGTGACTTGGCAGCGCCCACTAGAGGATGATGGCAAGTATCGTACCTGTGGGCTGCCAACGGGTACCTACTATGCCCGGACTGATTCCTCGCTTCTCGCCTGGAAATACATCGACGAGCTGTTCGACGACATTTCGTGCCTGGATGGTTGTGACGTCACCCTAGGTGCGCCGATCTCTGTGGTAGCTGGAGCTGGAACACCCGACATCGACTTCGAGCTCGGCCTCAAGCTGTTCGCCGACGGCTTCGAGTCGGGTGACTTCAGAGCCTGGTCCAAATCTGTCCCGTGATCTCGGCAGGGGGTTGGCCGAAGATCAAACTCCAGGTGGCTCGTTGTCTTTCGGTTGCAGATTCATCCGGTAGGGGACGGAAATCTCGATTCCCACCTTGTCGAACTCGTTCTTGACCCGCCGTAGCATCTCTCGTCGGACCGGGAACATCTTGTCCGGCAGTGTCTCGATGATGAACTTGATGATGACGCCGAACTCAGTGAACCGGTCGACTCCGAGCATCACGGGCTCATTGGTCACCCAGGGACCAAAATCCGGATCGTCTCGAAGCTCTGCGGCAACTTCGAGGAGGACCGCCATTACCCGATCCACGTTCTCTTTGTAGCCCACGGGAACCTCGACTACCGCTCTGCCCCACACGTAGGAACGGTTCGTTACCGATTTGACCTCGCCGTTGGGGATGAAGTGAACCCTGCCCTCGAGATCGCGCAGCATTGTGGTCCGCATGTTCACCATCTCGACCCTGCCGGTGACGTCACCGATCGAGACGAGATCTCCCAGCTCATACTGATCTTCCAGCAGAATCATGAATCCGGTGAAGTAGTCCCGCATCAGGTTTTGAGCGCCGAAAGCCAGGGCCAAGCCGAGAATTGCGGCACCTCCAAGGACCGTCTTGACGTCGATCCCCGCCTCCTGCAGGACGAGGATGGTCCCGCCGACCACAATAAGAAGGGAGGCTGCACTACGAAAACTCAATGCCAACGTGTCGGCCCGTCTGACCGTGGGAGCACGATCCCCCCTGCGTTTGCGAACCGTGAGCCTGGCTACGGTGCGAGCCGACACCTTCAACAGAAAGAGAAGGACTGCTGCCACGACAATGACGAAGAGAATGCGAGGACCCCGGTCCCGGAACCATCGCGAGACATTGGCGGGATGGATCGGGCTCTCCAGCCAGTACAGTCTCTCCTGCGCCTTCTTGACCTCTCGGCGCCTTTCTTCGAGCTGCTCCATTACGAGTCCTTCTTCTGACTTCTGGGCCTCCAGGCGCTGTACGAGCGAGGCGAGATACTCCCGTCGCTCATCAACTCTGTTCCGCCTCGCTTCCAGCACCACTTCGACGGCTGCCGCGTCTTTCTGGAGCTTCTCGACATCCGCAGGATCGGCCCCTGCTTCGGTTCTCCGAGCCGCTTGCTCCTGCCAGTGTTGTCCTGCCTTCTCGAGGTTCTTCACCGATTGCTCCGTCGTCTCGAGCAGCACGGTCTCGAACTCGATCTGCTCCTGCAGAGATTCTCGGCGCTTGACGTACTCGACGACCGCCAGTTCGGCAGATTCGACCTCGACTTGCTTGCGATCCAGGTTCCTCTTGGCTTCGACTTGCGCTGTTGTCTCGAGTCGCGGCCTGGTCGTCGCCGGCGTAGCAACAGCTCTGCCATCCGATACTGCGGGTACACCCGGCATCGGAACCGATAGGCCGCCCGAAGCTTCGGTGGTTGCCTCGGGCTCGGACACAGGAGCCGGCTTCGGCGCGCTTGGTTCAACACCCCGCAGAGCATCGATCGCCCGCTGTTCGCGCTCCTGCTTCTTCTCCAGGGATTCGATCTGCCGTCGCAGATTGGTCTCGGCCGTCAGCTCCAAATCCGATTGCGCCTTGTAGAGCTCCAAGTCCTTCTGGAGATCGCTGATCACGGCTTCTAGAGCCGATCTCGTGTCGGCTTCCTCAGCCTCACCGAGCTTCTCGAGCTCCTTCTGCTTCTCCTCCAGCTCGACTGTGAGATCGTAGGTCGTTGTCCTGATGACATCGAAGAGCGCCTGTTGTTCCTCGAGCTCCTTTCGGACCTTCTCCAGCTTGGCTTGATCCAGCTCTTTGACTCTCTCGTACTTCAGGAGCAGCTCGACATCGGAAAGGAGATGCACGTCCTCTTCGGTTGGCTCTGCCTCCGATGGGGCCTCGGCAGTCTCGGTCGGTGGCACCTCCGTCTGTGCAGCGACCGGCAACGCCCACGCTAGGGCGAGCAGGGCGAGTAGAGTCAAAGCTGGACTGGCGAGTCGCCTCGAGAATCTCATGATTTGGACCTCCGGCTGGACATCGATCGAGGCACGGCGATTTGCTTCGCCGTGGCAAGGAAGCGGTGTGCCCAACGGGAATTCTAGGTCAAATCTGCCGAAACTGGCTCTTGGGTAGTGCGACCTTGAGTCGTCCAGATCTCAATGACGTCGACGATGCCACAGATCGAAGAGCCGGGATTCGACCATCGCATAGCCGACGCCAACCACCACCCCGACGGTAATCGCGATTCCCAAGGCCAGGCTATGCTCCTGCTCCAAGCCCGTGAAGTGACGTACCGTGGCCCAGGTCAGGGCAAACGTACAGACGCCGATCGCCAGGCCCACCAGAAGCGAGCGCATCTCCATCAGCTCCTCCTTTCTACCGACCAGAGTCCGACTCTCAAAACGAACCACAGGAACGCCGCCGCCACGAGAACGAACATGCCCGCGATCGGCGTCAGCAGCGACTCGGACAAGCCGAAAACGACCGCCTTGGGACTGACGATGCCCCGCTCGACGATCGCGGTGATCAACTTCATGACCCCGAGCCACTGACCCAGGAAGCCGATCACAGCCGCAAAACCTCCCCAGAAGAGGACTGCATCGATGCTGTTGCGGCGACTCGCCGACTCGGCCCTCTTGCCGATCAGAGCTACAGCGTTCCTGATCACCAGGATGAGGATGACCAGAGCCAGCAAGATCACCGGCCAGATCATGGGGCCAGCTTCCATCAAGAACCGCGTCATGGTGTCTTCCTCCTTGCTCTCCTCAGGCTTCCGTGCCGAGCAGCGCCTCGATCTCGCGCCTCTCGGTGCGAGCTGCCAGATGGAGCAGAACGAACCAGAACAGCGCCGTGAGCATGGCGAGCATCAAACCCAGGATCATCATGAACGACATCGTTGCCATCCATCCGGCGAAATTCACGAACAGGGAATCGGGGGCCGACTCCCAGTTGTGCCTGAAGAAGCGCTGGAGGTGGAACAGGAAGCCGCAACCGGTCACCGCCAGGGAGGCGCCCGCGAAGAACAGAAGCGCCCCGAGACCCGATCGGATCTGCCGGACATCGGAGCCCCTCCTACCGAAGATCTGGTAGAGCTTCCACGCCGTGAAGACAAGGGCGGCCAGTGCGAGCGCAGCGATAGGCCACAGAAAGGGGCTCAAGAACATGAAGAACGCCTGGTGAGAAACGATCTTGACCGTCGCCAGGATCTCGAAGGCCACAATGGCGAGCAGTATCAACTTCTCCCACGCTGTTCCGATCTGGCCGGAGAGTCGATCTTGCATGCCGCCGAGGCTCGACTCGTGGATCCGGGTCAAGTGCTTGAGGGCCTCTTCCGACGTACCGAAGGCTTCCTCCGCTCGTCGAACAGCTTCGGTCTCGTCGCACCCTTGGCTCAGATGGAACTGGTAACTGTCTTCCAGATCGGAGGCCATCTCCAGCAAGACCCGGGTACGCGAGGGCTCCGGGATCTTCAGTTGGCCCCGGGCCGCATTCAGGACGTGCGCGAATCGTTTCATTGTTTCGCCTCCACAACGATGTTGAAAAAGCGCTCGAAGAACTGACTCCATTCGAGTATCTGCAGGCTCAATCGGTCCCGTCCGGCGGCGGTAAGTCGGTAGCTCTTGCGTTTCCGCTGGCCTTCTTCATCGAGCCAGTCACCTTGGATCAGTCCGTCGTTCTCCAATTTGTGGAGGATCGGGTAGAGCGTGCCGTGCCTGAACCGGAACGCACCTCCGCTCTCCTCTTCGATCTCTATGGCGAGCTGATAGCCATGATGCGGGCCCGAAGAGAGCGTCGAGAGAATCAGGACTTCGTTGCAGCTGCGGCTCAGGTTTTGTATATCCAGCATCGGTGTCGAACGGCCCTCGGCTCTGAAAGAAGTCTGATACTCAGCTGGCACCTCAGCTCATATTCTGCTTATCTATATATCGTGTCTCTATATATAGCATCACGACATATACTTGTCAAATTCCCCCCGGCCCGAACCCTTCGGGCGGGGCATAGGGAATCGATCCGATACCGGAGCTTCTTCGGGACCTACTCTGCCTGCAGCGCACTCGCCGGGTCGACTCGCGAGGCACGCCATGCCGGCAGGGCGCAAGTCATGAGTGCCACTACGACAAAGGAGAGTGTCACTGCACCCAACGTCGAAGGGTCGGCAGACTCGACCTGGAAGAGGAGGCGCTGAATGAGCCGGGAGGCCCAGAAGGATCCGACCAACCCGAAGATCAGGCCGATGGCGACCAGGACCATGGCGCGGAAGAGCACGAACCTCACGACCTGATGGGCGCTGGCACCGAGGGCCATCCTCACCCCGATCTCCTGGTGGCGATCATTCACGAAATAGCTGAGCACCCCATACAGCCCCACCAGGGCGAGCAGCAGAGCGATCGCCGAGAAGACACCGAGCGACAGAGTGACGATTCTCGACTCGGAAATGGCATCATCGATGATCGACTCCATGGAAGCCGGCTCCGCCAATGGGATGTTCCGATCCTTGCGCCTCAGAATCTCTCGAATGGGCGAAGTCATCTCGGTAGGAGATTCAGCAGTGCGGACTGCGAGCTTCATTCGCTCCATCGGCAACTGCGGATACGAGGCGTACATGGAATATCTGGGACTACTCCGCAAAGAGTTCAGACGCGCGTCGGCCGCGACGCCGATGACGCGAAGAGTGATCGGTTGTCCGACATCGACGACGACCTCTTCTCCGACCGGATCTGCATCAGCGAACAATGCCCGACTCAGGGATTCACTGAGGATCATCACCGGCTCGCTTTGTGGACCGTCGCTGGCGGCGATATCCCTACCAGCCCGGAGCGGAATCTCCATGGTTGCGAGATAGCCGGGCAACATGAGGCGGAGGTCGGCCGAAATGCTGTTGTCACGCGTTTCAGGAGGTTGACCGACCGGATGGATATTAGCGTCGCCCAAGCGATCGCGAATCGGCAACCGATTGACCAGGCCGACGCTCTCCACACCTGGCAAGGCCGCTACTTCTTCGACCAGGGACTCGAAGAAAGAAATCCTCTGAGCCGGCTCTGGGTAACTCTCCTCTGGAAGATCCACTTCCGCGGTCAGCAGGTTGGCCGCTTCGAAACCGAGGTCCACCTTCATCTGTTTCGCGAGGCTTCGCAACATAAGACCGGCGCCGATCAACAACATCACCGAGGCCGCTACCTGCATGACCACAATCACATTGCGCAGGTGGGTCGTCTGGCGATCCGCAGTCGTCTTCTGGCCACCGGCGCTCAACTGCCGGGACAGCTCCACCGAGGTAGATCGGAGCGCCGGCAACGACCCGAAAATGATTCCGGTGATCAGCGACACCGTCAGGGTGAAGAGCAGAACCGAGGCGTCGATGGGCGTACTCCCGATCCCCAACTGCCCCATGGGCAGCAGTCTCGTCAGCAGCCCTTGAAACAGGTGCGCCAGACCCAGACCCAGCACGCCGGCCACGATTGCCATCAGCATGCTCTCGGTCAACAGCAGACGCATCAGACGCCAGCGCGAGGCCCCCATCGCGGAGCGAACGGCGATCTCGGAGATTCGACTCTGGCCTCTCGCCAGAAGGAGACTCGAAGCATTGCCGCAGGCCAGGAGCAGGATCAGGACAGCGGCCGCCATCAGCATCAAAAGGCTTCGGCGCACATTCTCCACCATGGCGTCGTGAAGACCTGTCAACAGGAGCGCCTTGCCTTGATTGCTTTCCGGGTACAGCTTCTCCAGACTGCTGGAGATCGCATCCAGCTCCGATTGGGCCTGCTGCAATGTGACTCCCTGCTTCAAGCGACCCACCAGGAGGAAGTTGTGAAACCTCCGAGCATCCGCTCCGGGACCGTCCCGATAAGTGAGCCGCCACATGTCGGTGTCCCGCAGGAAGTGAAAGCCAGCGGGCATGACCCCAATAACGGTGTGAGGTCCACCCATGCTCAGCGACAGGGTACTGCCGATCGCCTCCGGCGAGCCACCGAATCGACGGTGCCAGTACTCATGGCTGATCACCAGCACCCGGTCGTTTCCCTCTACCGCCTCCGCAGCGGTGAACGATCTACCTGCAGCAGGCCCGACCCCCAGGGTCGGGAACAGGTCCCAGGTGACCAGAGTGGCCGATGCCCGCTCCGGCTCCGTTCCTCCCACAACCGTGATCGGGACCCCGAAGTTCGACAACGCAGCCAGAGATTCGAACGACCGACTTTGCTCCTCGTAGTCGTAGTAGTCATAACCGGAGACGGATGGATTCACCACGCCGTCGAACGTCGCCCTCCCCATTACCAATCGCTCGGGATCCTCGAACCCGAGCCGACTCAGGAGAACCGCATCGATGGTGCTGTACATGGCGGTCGTCGCGCCGATGCCGATGGCCAGGGTCAGCACCACGATCGCGGCGAAGCCCGGCCGCCGGACGAGATTCCGGAGGCCGACCCGGATGTCGGGACCGAGGTCCGCTAGAACTCCAGGGCGAGATCGGTGTCGAGGCTGATTGGTGCTCATGTCGAAGCCCTCTTGTGCCGCGGGTGATCAGGGATGAGCTGCCATCGAAGCCTCTATGACAGCAAGATGCAGGCCAGGAGGCCAGAGGCCCTGAACTCAAGGATCTGTCGCGCCTGACGGCCAGAATCCGTCCCAACTCCGAACACGGTCGGGGCGCTTCCGAACAGCTCTGCTGCCTAGCGAATAGAATCGATCACACTCGGTGGAAGGCATGCGAGTGACGGGAAGAACCCGATGACTGAGAAGAAACCCACGACTTCGTCCCTCGGACGCATCGTCAAGATCGGTAGCTTGATGGGCCGCGTCGGCACCTCCGTGGCTACCGAGCGAGCCATCGACTTTGCGTTCTCGGGACCCACCAAGCAGCTGCGACAAACCGAGAACATGGTCAAAAATGCCCTCCGCATCGTCGAGACGCTGGGCGAGATGAAGGGTGCCGCCATGAAGGTGGGTCAGATGCTCAGTCTGCACGAGTCGATGCTGCCTCCCGAAGTCGCGGAGGTGCTGTCCCTCTTGCAGCAAAAGGCTCCCAGCGTGCCCACCGAGGTGATGCGCTACGAGGTGGAAGGAGCTCTGAAGGCGCCGATCGGAGAGCTGTTCGCCGATTTCGATGAGGAAGCCTACGCCTCGGCTTCCATCGGGCAGGTCCACAGAGCCACGTTGAAGGACGGCCGCCGCGCGGCCGTCAAGATCCAGTACCCGGCCATCGACCACATCGTCAAAGCCGATCTCAAGAACCTGAAGCGCCTCTTCCAGTCGCTGTTCAGCATGTTCTTCAAGGCTGATTTCGAGCCCCTTTGGGCAGAGGTCCGGGATCGATTGCTGGAAGAGCTCGACTACGAGCACGAAGCCGCGAACATGCGGCAGATGGCTGAGCTCTACGACGAAGTGCCCGAGATCATCGTGCCCCGGGTCGTCGACGAGCTCAG
>Ga0316190_10002958_pt1 | contig 12385 bp, 8 predicted proteins | sample Eddworburrow2_MG_FD_204929 | JGI IMG/M metagenome (GOLD analysis project Ga0316190, IMG submission 204929) | Coastal sediment microbial communities from Maine, United States - Eddy worm burrow 2 | ecosystem: Environmental > Aquatic > Marine > Coastal > Sediment | place: USA: Maine | collected... | reverse complement strand
GAACCTCCGTAGCGATCGATTCGGTGATTGAACAGCGGCGACAAGAACTGACTCAGCAGGAAGCCGTGCCCGGCGTGCACCTCGACGCCAGTGAACCCGGCATCGAGTGCCCGACGCGCCGCGTTTGCATACGTTGCCGGGAGTTCCTCAACGTCAACTCGGGAAAGCTCCGTGCAGGTCAATCCTTCGACGTCGAGTGCTGACGGGCCGGCAGGATGCGAGATCGGCTGGTGCGCCAACGCACCGGCGTGACCGAGCTGCGGCCAGAGGTGGCCACGATTGCCGCCGCCCAGCCCTGCCAAGCGCCGTAGATCTGGCTCCGAGGCCGAGCCATCCAAGACAAGGTTCCCTGGCTTCTCCGGATATCGAGCGTCGACCTGCACCTCACCGATGATCGCGAGCGCCGCGCCGCCGTCCAACCATCGTTCGTACAAGCGAAGCTGCCCATCCGTAGGACTGCCCTGACCATCGCCAAGCGAGTCAGACATTGCGGCCTTCACGAGCCGATTCGGGAGCACGACACCGCAGGGCAACTCCAGAGGTGCACCGAGAACATCGATCTCGGCCTGGTCTTCGCGGTACACCATCATCGTGAACCACGTTAGGTCAAGCCCGAAAAACGGCCCACTGGGCCCACCCATCCCAACTCGCAACTCCCCAGCCCACGGCGGACCCGCGCTGCGTTGGCGTGATTTCCGAGCGCCGGAGTCGGGCCGCAGTGCGGCGCGTGAGCGGGCTGTTGGCTCAGGATTCTGCGCGGCGAAGTGTGCCTATGTTCGTCGTCAGGTCAGCGAGGTGCCGCCGCCGATCTCGTGACCGACCTCGAACGTCGTCACGAACCATGCTCGCCCGCCTCGAGCGCCCGGATCTCGGCTGTGAGAATGCGCGTCGACTCGGCCTGTTGCAGGATTCGGGCTCGCTACCATCGACCTCCTCGCGAATCGTGCGAGCGAAGATCCCCGGGTTGGCGTGAACACGACTGAAAGGATCAAGAATTCCTCATGATTCAGCGACGTCAGACCGATACGTCTCCGTGCCGAATGTGTTGACCGACGCCGAGATGCTGCGGCACGTGCGCCCGATGGTGATGGTTCTCGATGAGGTGGGGACGATTCTGCAGGTCGCAGGCTCGTCGCTCGCCACGCTCGGCTACGACCCCGATGCCTTGGTCGGCGACAACGCCCTCAGCTACGTCTCGCCCCGCCATGTCGAGACAATCACGTTCGTGTTCAACGGTCCCGGCGACCACGTCGTGCGCAACGTCCATGAACCGTTTCCGCTGGAACTCATCGGGAGCGACGGCGAGCCGACGTTGGTCGATTGCGCTGCGGAGCGCGTCCACCGTGACGGGGAGGTGCTGTGGGTCGTGACGATGATGCCGCACTCGTTGCAGTCGGCTGCGTTCCACGCGTTGACCGCATTCGGCCGTGGCGCATCGGCGCATGAAGTTGGAACCACCATCGCCGAACGCCTGTCATGGAGCTGGGAGGCTCGCTCCGAGATCCGGTCGTTCTTCCTCGCCGACACGGTGGGCGGCGCGTTCACGACCGCCACCGAGCCAGGTGCCACGCACCAGTCCGGCAGCCTCCTCCACGAGTTCGCGGGCCACGTTGCCAATCACGACGCTCCATGGAATCGCGACCTCACCGCTCCGCACGTCACCGTTCCTGTGGAGGCCCTCCCGGCAGCAATCGCGAGCGCCGCGAGCGCCGCCGGGTTCGTCGTCGCGTGCATCGCTGTCGGGCGCCTCGACGGCGAACCGCAACTCGGCATCGTGTCGCTCGGCGTCCACGAGCACGTGTTTCAGGGCAACTTCGAGATGATCATGACCGAGTCGGTCGCCACCCTCGAGATGGCCCTCCAACGAGAGGGTGCCGACGACAAACTGCGGCGTGCCGCCGAGGAAGACCCGCTGACCGGGCTCGCCAATCGCATGACGTTCAGCAAAGCGTTGATCGACCGCGGCGACACGACATCGGCGGTGCTCTACATCGACGTCGATCACTTCAAAGAGATCAACGACTCGTTCGGACACGCAGCAGGTGACGCAATCCTCATCGAGATCGGCCGCCGACTCAGGTTGATGTGTCGACCCGACGATCTGATCGCCCGCATCGGAAGCGACGAGTTCGCCGTGCTGCTCACCAGCGTCGACCCGACCAAGGCCGAACGAATGGCTCACCGAGTCCTGGCACGCATCTGCGAACCACTTCCCGAGGGCCTCGGGCCAGAATTCATCGAGGCCAGCGGCGGCCTCGCCATGGCGGCATGCGATGACAACGCCGTCGAACGAGCCGACCTGGCAATGCTCGCCAGCAAGCGGGCCGGCCGGGCACAACTCATCATCGCCTGATCCGACCACGCCAGAGATCACTTCGGGCTCGTCCTCGAGATCTTGTTCCCGGGTCGAGTCTGACGAGAACCGCACAAATCCGCGCCGAGTCAAAAGGCGCCGCGCCGCTCCTGATCGGCACTTCCCGGACGGGCGCCCCGCTCGAGAACATGCGAACTGGCAGGCCGACCCAGCGATCGAGCGGAAAGCGCTCCGCACTGCCGCTTCTTTCGCTGTGTCGAATCCAGGTTCGGAGCCTGCGTTGTCGGTCTGGTTCACGCGCCAGGCGTCGACGGTCCGTAGCCTGCTTGCGTGCCCAGGTTCCGTCTGAAGAGAGCGCGGACCGTCCGCGAGGTCCTCGAGGCGCTGGGCATGCCACCGGAGACGATCGATGAGGCCGAAGCCAGCGGCACCGCCGAGTTGCTCGCGATCGATGCGGTCGTGCTCCCGGGCAAGGCGAAGCTGACCATCGACGACTTGGCCGCGAAGGTCGGCGTCGAGGCCGACGTCGTGAGGTCGTTGTGGCGGGCCCTGGGTTTCGTCGACACGGACGCCAACGAGCGCTCGTTCAGCAAGCATGACGTCGCGATTCTCAAGTCGCTGGTCGCGCTGACACAGGATGGCCTCGTCGATCCCGACATCGCGCTCCAGGTCGCCCGGGTAATCGGTATGTCGCTCGCCAATGTCGCGACCGCTGTCGTCGACGCCGGCGCAGCGCGTTCGGTGGAACGTCGAGAGGCGGCAGCGAGCGCTGACAACGGAGACCAGGCGGCGGACGACCCCAGCGCGCTCGCGGTCCGCGCCGGGGAGCTGGTGCCGTTCATGTCGGAGGTCATCGACTACTCGTTCCGGCGGCACTTGCGCGCCGCTGCTCGCCGGCGCGTGGTGCTCGCCTCGTCGCCAGGCGGCGAAACGCAAGTCATCGGGTTCGCCGACCTCGTGCGCTTCACCGAGCTGAGCCTCCACCTCGACGACCGCAAGTTGGCCGACCTCGTCGGCCGGTTCGATTCGTTGGTCCACGACGTCGTGGTGGGCCACGACGGCCGAATCGTCAAGATGATCGGCGACGCTGCGATGTTCTCCGTCGTCGATCCGGCTCAGGGTGCACTCATCGCTCTTGAGTTGACCGAGGCCGTCGAACACGATCCGATCCTGGGTGGCCTACGGATCGGCATGGCGAGCGGACCGATCCTGGCGCGTGATGGCGATCTCTATGGACCCGTCGTCAACACGGCGAGCCGCCTTGCAGCGATCGGCCGGGCCGGCGCGGTCAACGTCAACCAGAGCCTCCGCGACGAACTTGCCGGCGACCGGAGGTTCGCCCTCCGCAGCCTCGGGCAACGCAACCTCCGTCACATCGGCGAGGTGCGCGTCTACCGACTCCGTCCCGGTCCCATGGGCCGGCACCCCGCCGCAAACTCCGAGCAATAGCCGGACGCGCACTGCGGTCTCGAGTCACGTTCCGGGATCATCCAAGGGGTCGAGGTAGTAGACGAGGTGCCCGTAGTAGAAGGACGAGAAGCCACGGTTCGGCGCGTCACGCCTGGTCAGGCGCCGGTCTCGTCATCCAAGTCGTGGCATGGGATCTGGGTGACGCAAACCGCCCACATCGCACTTTCCGACCTCCAATGGCACAAGCGTTGGATCCTGTCCTCTGCCACGGCTACCCCGCGAGACGTCCCTCGCCGAGCATCGGTTCCCAGACGCTCCCTGCTCGACCCGTCGCAACAGGCTCCCTGATCGTCTGGCTCGAGATCGACGCGGCTCCGCCGGGAAACGCTCGGCGCCGGAGTGCTGAGTCCGTGACACGGTAGAGGTCCCGGTTTCGAGTCCCGTCGTGCCCACTCCTCGTCCGCATTGCGGTGTCGCCAGTGGGCCGAAGTTGTGCAGCAGATGGCCGGGTGGCCTTCCACCTGAATCCGATCGGCGGATGACTATTGCTATTGATGGCCGATACTTCAACCACATCGGTTGCGCCTCGTGAGGGCCCACGTGGAACGCATGGTCGGACGACTTCATCATCGTGTTGTGACCCGCCGCGCGCCTTCGTTTCATGCCTTGCTGTATCACGAGCATCGAATTCCCGACGCGATTCGACCCGATGGTCATGCGTCCCCCGTCTACGACTGGGAGTCGAAGCTTGGAGGGAAGCGTCTGGCGGACCAGGTCGGCGTGCGGTGTGCAGAGGTCCTGGCGGGGCCAACGAACGCCGACGACATGACTGGTCGTTGCTTCCATCCGCTTTCGTCGTGAAACCTGAGTGGGGAAGCTCAGGTGATGGAGTGATGGTCCTCGAACGCCACAGGGACGGCTTCCCGTGAGCTCCTGAGTGGGCCGTTTCTGCGCCGTGACGACGTAGCTCGTCTCGCAGGGAGGATCGGGAGCGAGCTGATCGTCGAGGAGGCGTTCGGCGAGAGCGCTCTACCTGACGACTGGAAGTTCTTCACGTTCAACTGCGACGTCGGGTTGATTCTCCAGATCCGGCGCGAGGAGACCGGAGACCGATACAAGAACTACGACCCCGACTGGATCCCGCTCAGGAAGATTGGGTTCAGGATGGAGTCCGACTTGAGACTGCCGCCACCCGTGAACCCCGACGGCAGGTGGCAGCGGCGAGGAAGCTTTCGAGTGAGGCGGAGATCCCGTTCGTGCGCGTTGATCTGTACGAGTCCTTGAGCACGCCGGTATTCGGCGAGTTGACGCCGCGTCCGAGCCAATCCCACCGATACAAGTCCGAGTGGGATGGTCGATTGGGGCGCGCATGGGAACGCGCCGAGGTGCAGCTGCGAGGGATTCGCTAGTCGCCTGACCCAGGGGAAGCCGTTCGTATCCAGGTCGGACCGCCGGAGGTGGGCGAGTCCGATGCACCGCGATCATCAACACGACGGGGTGCACGTCCACTGGTCGTGGCCGAGCGGAGTCCGATTCGGGGACTGTGACATGATCGAACGGGACGGCCCACCATGCGGACCCTCCATCCAACGACGGGCGAACGAGGAGTGATCATGACCGTTGCCGAGACCAGAGGTCGGGCTGGAACCGCGAGCTACGACAGTTTCGAGGTGACGACGTTGACACCTCATCTGGGTGCTGAGGTCGACGGACTCGATCTCGCACAACCGCTCGACGAACGACAGCTTCGCGACCTCCACCAGGCGTTCGCCGACTGGAGCGTGCTCGTATTTCGAGATCAGCACCTCGACCGGGAGGCACACAAGGCATTCGGCCGGTACTTCGGCGACCTGCACGTCCACCCGATGAACCACTCGCGTGAGACGGATCCGGAGGTCCTGATCGTCAAGACCACCAAGGATTCGCCGTACACGGCGGGCGACGCGTGGCACACCGACGTCACCTGTGATGCCATCCCTCCGCTCGCATCGGCGCTCTACATCACCGAGACCCCCGAAGTCGGCGGCGGCGACACGCTCTACGCCGACATGTACCTCGCCTACGAATTGCTGTCACCCGCGATGCAGTCGTTCCTCGAACGGCTCACCGCTGTTCACGATGGTGGCATGCCGTACGTCGGCAGCTACGGATCGACCCCACCCGAGGGTGGCTATCCGCGAAACGAACATCCCGTCGTGACCGTGCACCCGGTCACCGCCCGCAAGGTGCTCTACGTGAACAGCGGCTTCACGTCGCACATCAAGGGTCTGCGGCGATGGGAGAGCCGGGCGCTGCTCGACATGCTGTTCGCGCACATCGCCACAACGCCGCGTCTGCACTGCCCGGTCAGGTGGGAACCGAACACGCTGACGTTGTGGGACAACCGATGCACGCAACATCACGCCGTCTGGGACTACTACCCCCACAGCCGCTACGGCGAGCGTGTTTCGGTCATCGGTGAGGATCGACCGACGGGTCCACCGCAGGCTTGAGTCGGCACATCCGAAGGGTCGTGTGGTTCAGAAGCGTCCGCCATCGACAAGGAAATGTTGGGCCGTGCACGCAGCCCCGTCGTCGGCGGCCAGGAAGAGCACCATCTGAGCGAACTCGACCGGAGTGATACGTCGCTTGATCGCCTGATCCCTCATCGTCGCCTGCTCCCCCTCGGGTGTCCACCACTTCGTGAGCTGCCGCTCGGTCGGTACCCAGCCCGGCATCACCGTGTTGACCCGGACACCGTGGACACCGAAGGTACGAGCCATCGTTCGCGTGATGCCCTCGACGGCTGACTTGGCAATGGCGTATCCGGGGAACATGTCCTCCTGCATCAGGTAGCTGCTCGACCCGATGTTGACGATCGAGCCGCGGCCCGCCTCGATCATCTGCGGGGCGAGGGCCTGGATGGCGAAGAAGTAGTGGCGCAGATTCGTATTGATCCGGTTGTCGAAGTACTCGGGAGTCACGTCGCGCCAGTCGTGTCGGTCGTCGTTGGCGGCGTTGTTGACGAGCACCTCGACGCCGCCCAGCGTCTCGACCGCCGACGTGCATGCTCGCTGAAGTTCCGGGATGTCCAGCAGGTCGACTTCGGAGAACTCCGGCGCGTGTGTCACGCCTCGCTCAACACAGCGACCCACCGTGGCGACCGCTCCGTCGACATCTTTGTCGACGAAGAACACCTTGCAGCCCTGTAGCGCGAACTCTTCGACCATCGCACTGCCGATCCCGGCAGCGCCCCCCGTGATGAACACACCCCGATCGGCGAGCGATGGATAGGTGGCGTATTGCGTCATGGAGTCTCCTCGGTGTCGTGGTCAGCTCCCCACCAGGATCGCAGGCGGCTGGCGTGCTCAGCGTTGACGCTACGGGGTGGCATGGCTCCCTGAAGGATGGCCGTGACCTGCTCGACCGAACTGACCGCCTGGGCATCGGCGTTCTCCGGCGTGAGCCCCCCGAGGTGAGGTGTCGCGATCACGCCCGGGCGCCGTGCCAGCTCCGGCGACGGGCGCTGATCCGAGCTGCGTCCGACGTCCATTGCCAGGCCGCCCAGATGACCGGAGTCGAGTGCCGCAGCAACGGCCGCTTCGTCGAGCAACTCGCCGCGCGAGACGTTGACGATCATGGCACCGGGACGCATGGCGCGCAGCGCCTCGGCATCGATCATGTTCGCAGTCGAACATGTCGCCGGAGCGAGCGGAAGGACGAAGTCCGATCGCGCAAGCAGTTCGTCCAGCTCACACTGTTCGAAACCATCGGGCGTGGATTCAACGAGCGGGTCGGTGACGAGCACACACATGCCCAGGCCGCGCAGGACGCCGGCGAGGTAGGAGCCGATTGCTCCATATCCGATGATCCCGGCAACGCGGCCCTTCAGCTGGATCCCCGGACGCTGAGCCGGGCAGAGGCCAGTGCGGAAATCGATCGTCGACTCGGTCACGTTGCGAGCGAGGTCGAGCATGAGCGCGAGTGCCAACTCAGCCGTCGACGGGATGAAGCTCTTGTCGGCATGGCCGACGAGCACACCCTCCGCGCTCGCCGCAGACACGTCGATCGTGCTGATGTCGACGGCACAACGAAGGAACGCGAGGAGACGTGGAAGCCCCGAGAACAACGTGGCTTCACCGGGCATCGAACGGTGAGCAATGATCACCTCGCACCCTGACGCAGCGGCGATCAGCTCGGATGTGTCGAGGTCGCGATCGAGCGGGTTCAGCACGACCTCGGCGACGGCTCGCAACTTGGGCAGTGCCCGGCCGTAGTACGCCTCGAGATCTTCGGCTTGGTGAGTGAGGAACACCGTCAACACGGCGGTGACGCTAGACGAACGCGGAGACAGCCCAACTGCCCGCATGCGTTCCTGCTCGGCCGGTCCGATGCCGGAGTCTCGACAGATTCACCTGCGCATCAGCCTGTTCGGACGTCGGAGCTCCGAGGGCTCCGACCGAGTCGAGCCTCGACCTCGTTGACGTTGCGAATCGTGGTGATCAACGTGTCGGGAAGCACGCTGATCGAATCGATTCCCTGCTCGACGAGGAAAGATGCGAACTCGGGGTAGTCGGAGGGTGCCTGGCCGCAGATCCCAGAATGGCGGTGATTGCGTCGTGCGCCCTCGACAGCGAGTTGGATCATCTTCTTGACACCGGCGTCACGCTCGTCGAAATCGAACGCCACGATCTCACTGTCTCGATCGACACCGAGTGTGAGTTGCGTGAGGTCGTTCGAACCGATCGAGAAACCGTCGAACAACTCGGCGAACTCGTCGACCAGCATCACGTTGTTGGGGATCTCGCACATCACGTAGATCTCGAGTCCCTCCTCACCGCGGCGCAACCCGTGTTCCGCCATGAGGGCGAGAACCCGTTCGGCCTCGTCGATGCGCCGGCAGAACGGGATCATCAACCGCACGTTGGTGAGGCCCATGTCGTGACGGACCCGGTGCATTGCCTTGCATTCCAGCGCGAATCCTTCGCTGTACGCGGGGTGGGCGTAGCGGGAGGCGCCGCGGAACCCGATCATCGGATTCGACTCCTCCGGTTCGAAGGCTTCTCCACCCACGAGCGACGCGTACTCGTTGGACTTGAAGTCGGAGAGCCGGACGATCACCGGTCGTGGGTAGAACCCGGCCGCGATCGTGCCGACACCTTCCGAGAGACGTTCCACGAAGAAGTGGGTGAGGTCGTCGTAGCCGGCTGTGATGGCCGCGATCTCGGCGCGCGCGGCCTCGTCGGTGACGCGCTCGGGATGGACCAGAGCCATCGGATGCACCTTGATGGACTCGTTGATGATGAATTCCATGCGGGCCAAACCGACCCCGTCGGCCGGCAGCCTCCCCAGGGAGAACGACAGATCGGGATTGCCCAGATTGATCATGATCCGGGTCGTCGGTCGCGTGAGGGAACGAAGATCCGTGCGCTCGACACGGAACGGCACCGCCCCGACATACACCCGGGCGTCGTCCCCCTCGGCGCACGACACCGTGACCTCGGTGCCTGACTTCACTCGTTCGGTCGCGTTGCCGGCGCCGACCACCGCAGGAATGCCCAGCTCTCGGGCGACGATCGCCGCGTGGCACGTGCGCCCACCGCGATTGGTGACGATCGCTGCGGCGGTCTTCATGACCGGTTCCCAGTCGGGCGTGGTGATATCGGCGATCAGCACCTCACCGGGTCGGAAGCGACCGAGCTCGGTCTTGCTCGTGACGATCCTGGCCGGGCCGGTCGCGATGGTTCGCCCGACTGCCCGGCCTTGCACCAACACGTCCGCGGTGCCCTCGAGCACGTACTCCTCGAGCGCCATCTCGTCGGCTTGCGAGGCGACGGTCTCGGGTCGCGCCTGGACCACGAACAGCTCTCCGTCAGGACCGTCCTTGGCCCATTCGATGTCCATCGGGCGCTCTTCACCGGCGCGCTCGCTGTAGTGACGTTCGATCGCCACGCTCCACTCGGCGAGCGTGAGGACATCATCGTCGTCGATCGAACAGCGGCGGCGCTCCTCGGCGGTGGTGGGGATGTTCCGCACCGGCTCCCTGGTGGTGCCGGTCGAGTACACCATCTTGATCTTCTTCGCTCCCACTCGACGACGGAGAACGACTCGATGGCCCTCGGCCAGCGTGGGCTTGAAGACATAGAACTCGTCCGGATCGACCGCGCCCTGCACGACGTTCTCCCCGAGTCCGTAGGCCGAGGTGATGAACACGACGTCACGGAAACCCGACTCGGTGTCGATCGTGAAGATCACTCCGCTCGACGCGAGATCCGAACGGACCATCTTCATGATCCCGACCGACAGGGCCACCTTGAAGTGATCGAACCCCTGGTCGACGCGGTAGTGGATCGCTCGGTCGGTGAACAGGCTCGCGAAACAACGATGACAGGCTTCGACGACTGCGTCGGCGCCCTCGACATTGAGGAACGTGTCGTGCTGGCCCGCGAACGACGCAGTCGGTAGGTCCTCCGCCGTTGCCGAGGACCGCACCGCGACACTCACGCCACCGCCGTACTCGTCTGCAAGGCGTCGGTAGGCGTCGCGAATGTCGGCTTCGACATCGCTCGGAATCGGCAGCGAGCGGATCAGTTCGCGTGCGCGGTGACCACGTTGCGCGAGATCGTCCGCGTTGTCGGGGTCGAGATCATCGAGGATCTCGTGCAGTTGTTCGTCTGCTCCGGCCGCCGTGAGCATGTGGCGGTACGCCGGGGCCGTGACCGCGAACCCGTTCGGAACCCGCACGCCCTCCTTGGTCAGAGTCGAGTACAGCTCGCCCAATGATGCGTTCTTTCCACCGACGAGCGCAACATCTTCGACCCGCAGGTCGGCGAACCATCTCACGTAGTTCCCGCGTGCAGCCATCTCACCCTCCTTGTTGACACCTGATCGAGTGCACGTACGACGACAGGTCAGACGCTGGGCATCGCGGTCATCGACGTCCTGTGTGGAACGCCGAACACGATCCACGGCGATGGCGTCGGATCGTGAACAGCCTCCATGCCTACTGAACACCACGGCGTTCTGTCGCGACAGAGCCGAAGGTCAACCACCGCCGCGACTTCAGGTCCGCCAGATCGGTGACAACACTCGCGTCCGCTCGGGCGACCGGCCCCCGCCCCGGAGGGCCCGTCGCTCTCGCCGCGCTGTCGTTCACGGGAGTCCCGCGGGTCGGTGTGTGGGCCGCTTTGGATCGCGTCGGCCGAGTCCAGGGTGAGTGACGCCGGTGCTCGCGGCTGATCAGGCGGCGAGATTCGGCAGCCCGAGACGCGTGCAGATGTCGGCGAAGACCTGCTCCTTCGAGTTCGTGGCATCGATGGCGACGACGAACTCCTTGCGTTCGAAGATCTCGATCACGGGCGCGGTCTTCTCGTAGTACGCACGGACCCGGGTGGCCAGCGCCTGCGGTGTGTCGTCCCCACGTGTGACGAGCCGTCCCCCGCACACGTCACACATGTCCTCCGTGGCCGGACGGTGGGCCATGAGGTTGTAGTCGAGCCCGCATTCCGAGCACAGTCGACGCGACAGCACGCGGCGTTCCACTTCCTCGTCCGGCAACTCGAGATTGATGACGGCGTCGATGTCGAAGCTCTCGAGGAAGAACTCGGCCTGCGCAGCGTTCCGGGGGAACCCGTCGATCACGAAGCCGTGGTTCCAGTCGTGTTGGTCGAGGCGATCTCGAATCGTCGCCTCCACCAGGTCGTCGCCGACGAGATGGCCGGCGTCGACGATGCGACGAACAGCGGCGCCGAGCTTGGTGTGGTGCTGGATGTTCCAACGGAAGATGTCGCCGACCCCGATCGGCACCAGGTCGAACGCCTTGCACAGGAGCGCAGCTTGTGTGCCCTTGCCGCTGCCCTGCACACCCATGATCACGTACTTCCGCACGGTGCTCATCGTTGCACATCCGGGATGCGTTTGCGGTGGGGAGGGTCTCCACCTGAATACCGAGCCCCCACGTCCCGGTTCTCTCATGACGCCTCGGTCGGCGGACTGGCTTTCCACCGGTACGCGGCGATCGCGCCGAGACGGTCAGTCGAGGCTCCTGAGTTCGGCGTCACGAACATAGGTCGTCGTGACGACCGCGAGGCCGACGGCCGCGGCCAGGCTGATCGCATTGCCCGTCCCGATCCAGGAGGCGAGGATTCCGAGTGCCAACGCTCCGAAGGGCATCAGCCCGATCGAGACCAGGGTGTAGAGGCCCATGACGCGGCCCATCAAGGGTGCCGGGGTGTTGGCCTGCACCAGGCCCTGGTTCATGTTGATGAAGAATCCGCCGGCGAGACCCATCAGGAATGCAAGCACCAGCACCTGGGTGAACGTGGTCGTCCGACCGGTCAGGATCGTGATGACAGAGCCGCAGATCATCGCCCGCTGGAACACGGCACCCTTGTTCCGCATGTCGCCCTTGCGCATGACGACGAACGAGGTGATTGCGATACCGATTCCCATCAGGGCGAAGGGCAGGGCAGCTTGGCCGGCGTCCTGGCCCAACTCGTCCTTCACATGGGCCTGGACCGTCACCATGATCGCCGGGTTGATCGTCAGGCTCGCCGTGAGGAGCAGACCGAACAACGTTCTGAGATGCGGATCATCCAGCACGTGACGCAGGGCGGTTCTGGTCTCAGCGACCACCGAGCGTCGCTCGCGGGTTTCCTCGTGTGGGGGTACGACCAGCCGAAG
>Ga0316190_10002956_pt1 | contig 12387 bp, 10 predicted proteins | sample Eddworburrow2_MG_FD_204929 | JGI IMG/M metagenome (GOLD analysis project Ga0316190, IMG submission 204929) | Coastal sediment microbial communities from Maine, United States - Eddy worm burrow 2 | ecosystem: Environmental > Aquatic > Marine > Coastal > Sediment | place: USA: Maine | collected... | reverse complement strand
CGCTGTGGAGCATGGGCAATGAAGACGAGCCGGTGCAGTTCATCCAGTGGCAGGCCATGAAGAACAAGATCCGCTCGGTGGTTGCCTGGGGGATCGGGTCGTCCGTCCCCGGCACACCGGTCAGCGAAAGCGTGACCGCCGGGTGGTCGCAGGGACATTGGACAATTGTAATGTTGCGCACCCTTGCGGGCGGGCCAGAAGCCGCTACCCTGCAGCCCGGCACCAACACCCGGATCGGCTATGCCGTCTGGAACGGCTCCAATGAGGAGCGCGCCGGCGTCAAGGCAGTGTCGGCGGACTGGTCGCCGCTGAACATCGACGCTTGAAGGAGCTGATACCCATATGAGCAATCGCCAGGTGGCCATGGTCATCGATCTCAACAAGTGCATTGGCTGCCAGACCTGCACTGTCGCGTGCAAAACCTCGTGGACGTCGGGCGAGGGCCAGGAAGGCATGTGGTGGAACCAGGTCAATACCGCGCCCGGCCACGGCACGCCGAAAGACTGGGAGAAGATGGGCGGCGGCTTCAAGGGCGGCGAGCCGCAAAAGGGCGTGCGCCCGGCGCAGGGTGATTTCGGCGAAGGCTTTGAACTGAACTACAAGGAAGCCCTGTTCTCCGGCGCCGGCAACGAAGCGCTCAAACCCATCGGCGAGGAGCCGCAATGGGGCACCAACTGGGACGAGGATGTGGGTGCCGGCGATTACCCAAATTCCTACTTCTTCTATATCCCGCGCATCTGCAATCACTGCACCAAGCCTGCGTGCATGGAAGCATGCCCGCGTGGTGCCATCTCCAAGCGCGAGGAAGACGGCATCGTCGTTATCGATGAGAACCATTGCCGGGGCTTGCGGTTCTGCCAGTCGGCGTGTCCGTACAAGGAAATCTACTACAACCATGTCACCGGCCATGCGCAGAAATGCGTGTTCTGCCTGCCGCGCATCGAACAGGGCGTGGCAACGGCGTGCTCGCGCCAGTGCCCGGGCCGGGTGCGGTTCCTGGGCTTCCTGGAAGACGAGGACGGACCGATCCACAAGCTGGTCAATGTGCACAAGGTGGCCCTGGGGCTGCACCCTGAATATGAGACCGAACCGAACGTGTTCTACATTCCGCCCCTGTCGCCGGAAAAATTCGATGATGACGGCAACCCGACCGGTGAAGACCGCATACCGCTGGCCTATCTGGAAAGCCTGTTCGGCCCGGAAGTCGGCCCGGCACTTGAGCGCATCAAGCAGGGCCGCGCCGACAAGCAGGCAGGCAGGCCTTCAGACCTGATGGACACGCTGATCTCGAAGAATTTCCTCGACCTGTTCGGCCCGTTCACCAACCATCCGCGCGAGATCGAACGCATTGCCACCGAGCTCGAACGCGAGCCGGTGATCGTGCCGCCGTCAATCGAGATCGCCTATCGAGGTCCCGGAGGGTCCAGCCAGTGAGCAGCGGACTGACACGGCGCAATTTCCTGAAAGCAGGTGCGGCGGTCACCGCATCGCTGGCCCTGCCGGACTTCATTGCCGGCTCCGGCCAGTCGCTCACAGCGCTGGCAGGCTCGCGCCCGCGTGATTATACGAAAATTGTCGATATCTACCGCAACAAGTGGACCTGGGACAAAACCGTCCGCGGCACCCATTTGATCAATTGCTGGTACCAGGCCCACTGCGCGTTCGATGTCTATGTGCGCGACGGCATCGTGTTCCGCGAGGAACAGGCGGCAGATTATCCGCAGCTCAATGAAGACGTGCCGGACATGAATCCACGCGGCTGCCAGAAGGGCTGCTCGTTCTCCAAGCGCATGTATGAGGAAAGCCGCATCCGCTATCCGCTCAAGCAGGCCGGTGAGCGCGGCTCCGGCAAGTGGGAACGGGTTACCTGGGACGAGGCGCTTGACGACATTGCCGACAAGTTTATCGATGTGGTCACCCAGGAAGGCACCGACCGGGTTATCTGGGACATGGGGCCGGACATCAATGTGGGTGCGGCCAATGCCGGCCAGGCCCGCTTTGCCCAGCTCACCCATTCCATCTCGCTGGACTCCAACTCGTCGAACGGCGACGGCCATCGCGGTGCGTTTGAGACCTTCGGCAATATCTATATGGACCGGTCCATCGAGGATTATTTCTATTCCGATGTGATCCTGATCTGGGGCTCGAACCCGATCGTCACGTCGATCCCCAATGCGCACTTTTTCACCGAGGCCCGCTATAACGGCTCGCAGATCGTGTGCATCGCGCCGGATTACTCCCCGTCTGCCATCAAGGCGGACTTGTGGGTGCCGCTGGCGCCGGGCACCGATGCCGCCCTGGCTTTGGCGGTTGCCCGTGAAATCGTGTTTGGCGGTCACGTCAATGAAAGCTTTGTGGCCGAGCAGACCGACCTGCCATTGCTGGTGCGCACCGACACCGGCAAGCTGCTGTCGGAAAAAGACGCCAAGGGCGGGCGCACCGACCGGTTTACGCTGATGGACAAGATACGCGGGCCCATGACGGCACCGGCCAAGTCGCTGAAGCTGGGCACGCTGGAACCGGTACTGGATGTCGACACCACAATCGACGTTCTAGGCGGCGGCAAGATCCCGGTCCGCTCCGTCTACTCATTGCTCAAGGACCGTCTGGAACCCTACACCTTCGAGGCGGTCTCGAAGATGACCGGCACGCCGGTCAAGGTGATCCAGAAATTCACCGATCTGTGTATCAGGGCCAAGGCCCTGTCCAATGTCTCCGGCAGCTCCATGAACAAGTATTTCCATGGCAACCTGACCGAGCGCGCCATGATCCTGATCTGGGCCTTGCAGGGCCAGATGGGACGCCCCGGTTCAGGTTATTCGGCGTTTGCCTTCCTGGCCAATGACGGCTGGGAGGATTATGTCTCAGGCTTCCGCAATGGCGACCGGATGAAGTTCGGCACCGATATCGGGCTCGACCTGCTGACCGATCTTGCCGCCGGTGATACGGCGGAAATGTTCTTCAAGAAACTCGGCAACAACTCGTTCAAGGACATTGGCGGCAACCTGCCGATCTGGACGTCTGCCGCCCTGTTCTGGCAGGTCCACGGCGGTGTCATGGAACTGGCCGAAACCGCTGATCAATGGCTGCCGGACCTGAAGAAACCGGTGCGCGAGGCGGTCAAGGAATCCCTCGACAACAAGTGGCTGCCGCTGCAGCCGCCCGCCGGTACCGACCCGCGCATCCTGTTCCACTATTGCTCCAATCCCTTACGCTCGGTGCGTGGCTCGCAAAAGCTCACCGAGGTGCTGTGGCCCAAGCTGAAACTGTCGGTGGTGGTGGATTTCCGCATGTCGTCCACGGCCCAGTTTGCCGACTACATCTTGCCGGCTGCCGCCTGGTATGAAACCACCGACCACAAGTGGGTCACCCCGCTGGTGCCGTTCAACCACGTCACCAACAAGGCGGTTGAACCGCTCGGCGAGGCCAAGCCGGATTTCTGGATTTTCACCATGCTGACCAAGCACGTCCAGAAGCGTGCCCGAGAGCGCGGCATCTCTTCCATCGTCTCGCATCTCGGCAAGACCGTGCGGCTCGACAATCTGTATGAAGACATGACCATGGACGGCAGGTTCCTGGAAGACGATACCGACAAGGCGGCAGGCGCCATCATCGATGCCTCCAGCAACCTGTCGCACGTGTCGTGGGAGGAGCAGAAGGAAAAGGGCTATGCGCGCTATAACTCCATCGGTATCTCGCCGCTGGCCATCGGCAATGCCGGCAAGCTGGAAGAGGGCAAGCCGTTCATTCCGCTGACCTATCATGTCCACGACAAGCTGCCATACCCGACCCAGTCGAAACGCATCCAGTTCTATCTCGATCATGACCTGTATCTGGAACACGACGAGCAACTGCCCACATACAAGAAACCGCCAAAGATCGGCGGCGACTATCCGCTGATGATGACCGGCGGGCACACGCGCTGGTCCATTCACGGCGTGTGGCGCGACAACCGGCTGATGAACCGCTTAAACCGCGGCCAGCCCTATATCATGATCGGCATCAAGGATTCCGCCGACCGCGGCATTGCCGATGGCGACTGGGTGCGCTGTCATAATGATGTCGGCGAGTTTGAGGTGCGGGTGAAAGTCACCCACGCCATGCGCCCGGGCCAGGCGTTCATGTATCACGCCTGGGAGAACTATCAGTTCTCCGGCAAGGGCTCGCCGCGCGAGGTGTCGCCGTCGCCGATCAACCCGGTGGAGCTGGCCGGCGATCATGCCCATCTGAAAGTCGGCATGCTGGAAGGCCAGCCCAACAGCTTTGACCGCGATACCCGCATCGAGATCACCCGTATCTCGGGTCCGCGCGTGTCTTCCGACACTGATACTGCAAGCAGCAATGACGCCGCTTGAACGCTCTGCCGTCTATGGCGGCTTTGCCGCCGCCTTCCGCTCGGCCACCGGCGGCAGCGATGTGCTGGACGAAACCATGGTGCCGCCTCCACCGCCGGACGCCACGCGCGCCTTCATGGCGGCCTATGATCCGGCCATTTCAAAAGCGGCAGTGTCGCTGCATGCGTCGGCGCACCTGGAGCGCGACCAGACCGATCTCTACCAGGAGATGATCCGCTGGTACGACCATTTCGGCCTCAAACGCCGCGACGGCGGCGAACTGCCGGACCATCTGTCGATCATGCTGGAGTTCCTGCAGTTCGTCACTGCGCAGGAACACGCCAACGCGAAAGACGCCGCTGCCGTCACCAGCCTGCATGCAGCACAGAGGGATTTCATCGAACGCCAGGTGATGCCACTGGTCGAGACGGTGATCGGCAAGCTGGCGACGGACGAACCGCGCTATCACGCCCTGCCACGCGCCTTGCAGGCTTTTCTTGAAGATGAATTAGCGGTGTTGAGGCAGTAATGCTCTCAAGCCTTGCAAAGGCGCCGTGCACGGCTGTCTGGCCGTCGGCTTTGCCACGGTTGCGCTGCACCTCGGTCTGCAGCGCAACCGGAACAATTTTTAATCGGTATAGTCAGCGCTGTCAGTTGGTTCAGGTGAATTCTTGAAAGTTTGCATGGTTGCCTCCTCATTTAAACCACAGGATTTATAGCCGTAACCTTGCGACAAGTCCACTGGCAGTGAAGACAGTTTTGGGGGTATCATTTTGCCGGGTTAACTGGTTTGCGAGGAGTTGAGGCAATGACGGCTCACAACAAGGACAGGGCGTCCGGGTCCCTGTCACGACGGGTTTGGCGGACGTTCAAGTTATTTGTGGTGGTCGCGGGGGCCCTGTGCGTGTTTGCACTCGGTTTGTTCGCCTCACAAAGCCACTGGTTTTCGCGAACCTTCCACGACTCATTCCAGTCGAAACAGGACGCGGAGGACAGGACCGTCAGGCAGGCGCAGAACAAGCTGTGGGCAGACAGGGTCAAACAGGGCGGCTACATCCTGCACATTCGTCATGCTCAACGGGAAAAGTGGCATGACTCAGCTGCCTTTGACGCCTATGAGCTTGCCCAGGGCATTGATGCATCAACCGCCGGATTTTCCCGTGCAACCTGCCTGACGCCGCAGGGCGTTGAGGAAGCGAAATTGATCGGCAATGTGTTCAGGCTGGTCGGGGCAAAAGTATCCGAAGTGATTTCCAGCCCGAGTTGCCGCGCCAGGCAGACCGCCCAGCATGCATTTGGTGACGGGTACAAGGTGTCAAATTCATTGCTCAACCGTACCGCGGTCATGCCGGAGCAAGGCGCTGAATTCGCAAAAGCGCTGCGGTCACTGTTGATGAGCGTCGAGGTGAAGCCTGACGCCAATGTGGTGCTCACCGGACATGGCGCAACCCTGTTCTGGGATGGTCCGGCCGTGGTTGACGAAATCCGAATGTCAAAGCGCAAGGGCCGCAGGGAGACCGGGTTTTTTGTTTTGGAGAGGAAGGACGGCAAGATCATCGCCCACCACAGATTTATCAGCATAAGGGACTTTGCCAACGTGCTGATCCGGCTGCCGGTGAACTGAGCTTTCTGACCATTCTGCCTGACATTGGTGAACCGGGCGGAAACTGCTATCAATTGCCCTATTTATGAGTTCATGACCTAGACAACAGATCATTGGGAAGCTTCGGATGCTGTGCAGAATCGGTGACGTTGAAGTCTGGCGCATTCTGGAAATAAACGGGCCGTATCTGAGCCCTGAAGAGCTTTTTCCAACGGCCGGGCCGGAGGTCCGGGAGACGATCGCCGAGCACGTTCCAGATCAGTTGTGCAGCGTGACCGGACGGCTGATCCTGCCGATACAGGGGTTCTTGCTGAAAACACCAGCACACGTCATTCTGGTCGACAGCTGTGTCGGCAATGACAAATCCAACCCCGGCACGCCGGACTGGAACCAGCGGTCGGATGGCCGTTTCATGGCTGCGCTGACGGCTGCCGGCGTTGGCCCGGCGGACATGGATTATGTTCTGTGCACACATCTGCACGCCGATCATGTCGGGTGGAACACCAGGCTTGAGGACGGACGCTGGGTTCCCACATTTCCCAATGCGCGTTATCTGATGCCCGCCGCGGACGAAGAGTTTTTTAGCAATTCGGCAGGCAACGCCTATACCCAAAGCGTCTTGCCGGTGGTTGAAGCCGGCCAGACCGAGCTTGTCACGGCCGGGCACATGGTGGGTGATTGCATCACACTGATCCCCACGCCGGGCCACACACCTGGCCATGTTTCGGTCCTGGTGAAGAGCGGCACTGCCGAAGCGGTCATCACCGGCGATGCATTGCATACATCGGCCCAGTGCTGGCGGCCGGACTGGCATTTCAAGTATGATACGGACGCGGACCTTGCTGCTGTCTCACGCCGGAAATTGCTGGAGGATGCATCTGAAGCGAACCGGAAAGTGCTGGGCAGTCATTTCGCACTCCCTTCCATTGGCCGCGTAAAAGTGCACGGAGATGCGTTCCGATGGGAGGATGATTGAGGCGCGCTGCATCCGCTCCGGCTACGCTCTACCCAATCAAACCGGACAGCCCTCGACAGGCATGTCAATTTGTATAGGAGCCGATGGTCTGAATATTGTTGCGCACTGTGTTGCATCCGATGTGGGCCTGGACCGCGTTCTCGATGTCTCTTGCCGCACCGCAGTCACAAACAGCTCCATAGAGCGTCACGTTGCCGTCAGCAACCGAGACATGGACATTCTTGGTCCGGCTCTTCATCCCGTCAGCAGTCTTAAACAAGGAGGTAATCCGTGCTTTCGTCAATTGGTCGGCGAGTTCCTTGCGTGAGGCGTCGCTCTCGCTGAAGGCCGGACTCCTGATAGCGTCGATAATTATGTCAGCGCAGGCCTCGGGGTTGAGGTGCCCGGTGTTCAGGACCAGATCATAGTTCAGGGAATCGCGCCAATCAGTCCCGAAGAACCGCGTGAACACAGAGGCATGCGAGTTATCATTTCGTTTTATTTCGTCGCGGGCACTGGCTTCTTCAACGCCAAGTCGCTGCATCATCTCTTTGATGCGGTCCTCCATCGGTGCGCAAACCCGGACGCACAGGATATGTGGAATTGAGCGGAGTAGCCGTGCCGCCCCCCAACCGCGAAATATCACATTGCCCCGGCTGGCGAGCGAGAGAACTTCCTCCGGCGTCATGTAACCGTTTTCCATGTGCATGGAGTCATACCGTCCCACGTTATCACTATCCCCCGGCAAAAAGCGGTGAACCTCGCTTCGGTCCCGCCTCTCCCGTCGATCCCACGCAGCCTCCACCAGTTCATGATGGACCAGTTCAATATCAAGCCGGTCCATGAGGTGTTGGGCAACGTCCTTGCCAAGTGTTCCCATTTCGCGCGTCATTGCAATTACGGACATTTTGTATCCCTCGCGATTTGTATGCAGCCCTCTTTATGGCACGCCTGGACGACTGCCACCGTGAGCTTTCCCACAATTCACGCAATTGGCTTATTGCCCGCGATTACTCCAGTGCAAAGGCGACGCTCGAAACGGAACGGGTCTTTGCCGCGGCGCTGCGGGCATTTTTGGAAGACGAGTTGGCGGTGTTGAAAGCTTGACGCAGGAAATTTGTTGGGTGGTTCTGGAGTAATCAAATCCATTGGAATTTTTATGATACGTCCTGATGCCGTCAGGTATTCCTTTGTCAGTACGAGCGGCCGTAGGCTCGCGTCATGTCACGTAACCGGGTCAGGACGTTTTCCTGGTCTTGTGTCACCTGCCAGGGTGCAGCTTCGGCAATGCCGCCTGCGGTCGCGACAAGCGGCGAGTCGGGTTCGCCGTGCTCGGCAATCAGTGCCATGGCCCATTTGCCGAACAGGCGTGCGGGAGCATTGCCGGCTTCCTTTACTTCGACATCCTTGTGGCGGGGATCTTTCCTGATCCGCTCGAACAAGGTGTTGATTTCAGTTTCATCGCCCTCAAGCACCTGGGCGAACCAGTCCTTGTGCTCATACATCATCAGGGCACCGGTGATCCCGTGCTTGCGGTTGTTGGCACGCGCAACACGAAGTATCTCCGACAGACCGGCTTCGACATTCCCGGACTGCTCGGAAAGAAGGCTGCGGCTGCGGTATATCAGGCGGAAACACGGTTCTGCCTTTTGAACGGCGGCGGTAACGTTCATGTCGTCCTCCCAGGGTACCTTTCAGTTCGCTGCAAGATCGCAAACCGGAGATTTTTGACTCTATGTAAGGCAAGATTTATGCCACTCAAGAATTCGCGTTGTTTCAGGGATTCCCGGGTTTTTGAACATGCCGAACTGACCGATTTTCGGACGTGTGTATCGCTACAATCGTTCGATTGACGTTAGTCGGTGAAACATCCCGCTGAATGCCCCGTCACGCCTCCTGTGGCTTGCTTGTCGGATCGCAAGGCAGCCTGCTCTTCGGTTTGCCCATGGCGAATTCGATATAGCGATTTTGCCATATTGATAGCGCCGTGACCAAAGCAGCATTCTGCTTGAACCGATACTCATGCGCTGTTCGAACAGAAGATGAATTCGATATTCAGCCAGCATTCATCTGAAAAACAGGTTCATTCATTTGGGGCGCGTTGCAGGAGGAAATTCCAATGAATGCAAAGCACATATTGTCCGCAACTACTCTCGTTGTGTTGGCAACTTTCCTGCCCGCCTCAAACGCGACGGCAGACAATAGCGTCAACTGTGAGGCTTACGCCCAGGAGGCCATCAAGGATGCGAAGGAGGCGAAGGCCCGCGGCTGCGGTTTTACCGACAGCCTCTGGTCGCTTGACTACAACGGTCATAGGAACTGGTGCAGGCTGGACAACATAAAGATGGCCAACCTTACCTGGGCTGACCGGGCACGGAAGGAAGGTTTGCAACAGTGCAAGGATAAATCTGACGCCCATTTCAAAAACCATCGAAACAGGGAAAAAGGCTGCCTGGCTTATGCGAAAAAGGCAGTAAAGCTGGACGCTGAAATCCGCGACAACTGCCCGTCAAACAACGCCTGGCCACAACAGTTGAAAGCGCATGTAGACTGGTGCATGAAAAAGGGAGGTGCCCAATATGCGCATATTGAAAACATCAAGCGCACTGGAATAATTGCCGGTTGTCGGCTTGACGTGCAAAAGGCCAAGCTTGCGCAGACAAAAATATTTCCAGATTCGGGAAAGGTCAGCGCGCGCCGGAAAAGACCGTTACCGGTCGATGTATGTATGAGGAAGTTCAATAGGGACAATTCCTGGTTTCTCGGACTTGGCGGTGGCATGACTGATGTGCCTTTTGGCAACGATTGCGGAAGATCCGTCGCAACGGCGTTCTGTATAACAAAGGGCTACGTTGAGGCTATCGAGGCTCCGGTCAAAACCTATGACCGTGGCAGGGATATGGATGGGCTTTTGGCCTCAACTTACTGGATAGGTTCGAAGAAAGCCTGCCATGGCAAATGTGCAGGTTTCCAATACATCAAGTGCAAGGGCAAACTGTAGTGTTTGCCCTCAATAACCTGCCGGGCCGTGCCGTGTTGGTGTCGGTTCTGGTCGGGTGTTCGCCGGGTGGCGCATCAACCGCCCATGCCGCGACCTGTGAAGGGTTCACGGGATGGGGCAAGGACCCGGGCATCAGCCAAAAGGAATACCGGAAACACGGAGGATGGGAAAAGTCCAGGGAAGCTGGAGTCCGGGCAGGTCAGGGAGCTGTTTCTGACTGGACATTCAAGGTCATGCGCAGCCCGAAGGGATATTTGGCCAACTGGCAATCTGCAAAGAGAAAGCAGGTGGCCTGCGAATATGAAAGTGAGGAAGTCTACGATCTGGGCGTCGAATGGGGATGGGTCAGATGTTACGCCAAGGCAACAGCCTGTGTATCGAAGACCCCCGGACACAAGGTCATCAACAAGACGCCCAAGTGCGACCCGAACGACCTGAAGTGCAAGGCCAGGCTGCACCGCTACAAGTCAAACGAAAAACCCTACATTCCGCCGGTGGGGCCAAAAACCCGGATTATTATTCAGCAGTGAGAGCCCGGTAACGGCATGGGCCCCATCGGTTGCCTGCAGCTTCCGAGCCCTGAACAGCCTCGCGCAGCTTGACGGGTTCCGGTAACCGACTGACTATATGGCAATGACAGAATTCGACTTCATCATTGTGGGCGCGGGCTCGTCCGGGTGTGTGCTTGCGGCGAGGCTTGCCGAAGACGCGAAGCTCAAGATTTGCCTCCTCGAGGCAGGGCCGCGTGACTGGCATCCGATGATCCATGTCCCGGTCGGGTGGATGAAGCTTCTGAACAATGCCAACTATAACTGGATGTACGAGGCCGAAGCCTCGGCCTGGACCGGCGGACGGCGTATCCCGGTGCCAAGGGGCAAGACGCTGGGTGGCTCGTCGTCGATCAACGGCAATGTCTTCAATCGCGGCGCGCCGTCGGATTTCGATCACTGGGCGCAACGCGGCAATCCCGGCTGGGGCTATGCAGACGTGCTGCCGCTGTTTCGCCGGATGGAGACTTGGCTGGGACCGGACAGCGGCCAGAAGCGTGGCCAGACCGGCAGGCTGAAGGTCACACCCAGTCCATGGACACATCCGCTGTGCGAAGCCTTCCTGGACGGGGCCGAAAGCCTCGGCATCCCGCGCAACCCTGACTATAATAGCGGGCAGCAGTTCGGCGCCGCCTACGCCCAGCGCACGATTGCATCCGGGCGCCGGCAAAGTGCCTCGCAGGCGTTTTTGCGGCCCGCTTTGAAGTGTAAAAACCTGTCCGTCGTGACCGGTGCCCATGTAACCGAAATCCTGTTTGACGGTCGCGCGGCGACCGGGGTTCGATACACGCGCAATGGACGCCCAGTTGCGATCCGTGCCCGACGCGAGGTCATCCTGTGCGGCGGCGTCATCAACTCACCGCAATTGCTGCAACTGTCAGGCATCGGCGACCCGGCCCATCTTGCAACCATTGGTGTGCCGGTGCGCCACGCCGCGCCGGGCGTCGGTGCCAACCTGCGCGATCACTATACGCCGCGCTTTACCGCCCGGGTGAAAGGCATCGACACGTTCAACCAGAAATCGCGCGGACTGGCGTTCGGGGGCGAGGTGGCGAAATGGCTCGTTGGCAGGCCGTCGATCCTGAGCCTGCCGTCGACGGCGTGTTACGCGTTTGCGAAAACCGATCCGGTGCTGGATGAAAGCGACGTGCAGATCACCTTCATGCCCGCCAGTTATAAGGAGGGCCATCAAAGCCAGCTTGACGACGAACCGGGCATGACGCTGGCCGCGTGGCAGCAGCGGCCCGAGAGTGTGGGCACCGTCCAGGCACGTTCTTCAGACCCGCATGAGGCGCCTGAAATAACACCCAATTACTTAAGTTCCGAGACCGATCGCAAGGTCCTGGTTGCCGGGCTGCGACTGGCCCGCAAGCTGATGCGCACCGACGCCATGGCGCCGTTCTTTGCCGGCGAACTCTATCCCGGAGAGCACGTTCAGTCTGACGGGGAGCTTCTGGACACGGCCCGCGAACGCGGCACCACAACCTTCCACATGATCGGCACCTGCCGCATGGGACCCGAGCACGATGCAAGCGCGGTCGTCGATCATGAATTGCGTGTCCGCGGCATTCAGGGCCTGCGCGTCGCCGATGCATCGATCATGCCGACCATGCCTGCCGCCAACACGAATGCAGCCGCCCTGATGATCGGCGAGAAAGCCGCAGATCTCATCAGGATGCACCTTGCCGGGACCTGACAGACCTTCACATGCCACGGCTCACAGGCGGACCCTTGCTGTCGTTGGCGCCCCTTGAATTTCGCCGCACTGCAGCACCCGGAAGCGGGTATTGGAACAAGGCGGCAGGAAACCTGTACTCTAAGTGTCTGTCCGAGGACTTTTTGAATCAACGGTATCGTTTAGTGGATTTAGCCTTGCGGGTCGGGAATCTGTTGTGATTCCTTGTCTGGCACCGATTCGAGAAGGAAGGTGCCAATGTGGACTGTCA
>Ga0316190_10002954_pt1 | contig 12390 bp, 10 predicted proteins | sample Eddworburrow2_MG_FD_204929 | JGI IMG/M metagenome (GOLD analysis project Ga0316190, IMG submission 204929) | Coastal sediment microbial communities from Maine, United States - Eddy worm burrow 2 | ecosystem: Environmental > Aquatic > Marine > Coastal > Sediment | place: USA: Maine | collected... | reverse complement strand
ACTGTATGACCTGCCCGCTGCAACGCGATCCAGTCTACTGATCGCTCAAAACACATTCTTCACCCGACTGGGTTCGTCGACTCGTAAGCACTAAAACGCACCCATTTCAGCACCGGAGGAACGCGAATATGCCATTCAACCTGCGCGGCCGCAGCTACCTCAAGCTGCTCGATTTCACCCAACGGGAGATGCGCTTCCTGCTGGACCTGGGTCGTGATCTGAAACGCGCCAAGTACGCCGGCACAGAGCAGCAGCATCTCAAGGGCAAGAACATTTGTTTGATCTTCGAAAAGACATCGACACGCACACGCTGTGCCTTCGAGGTCGCTGCCTATGACCAGGGCGCCAATATCACCTACCTGGACCCCACCGGATCACAGATCGGGCACAAGGAGTCCATGAAGGACACGGCGCGGGTGTTGGGCCGGATGTACGACGCCATCGAGTACCGTGGATTTTCCCAGGAGGCTGTGGAGCAACTGGCGGCGTATTCCGGCGTGCCGGTGTTCAACGGTCTCACCGACGAATACCACCCCACACAAATGGCCGCCGACATCATGACCATGCGCGAGCACAGCGACAAACCCTTGGCGAATATCTCGTACGCCTTCGTCGGCGATGCCCGCAACAACATGGGCCACTCATTGATGATCGCGGGCTGTCTGATGGGTATGGACGTGCGCCTGGTGGCGCCCAAGGAATTGTGGCCGGACGAAAACATGGTTGCTAAGGCCCGGGAACTGGAAAGCACCTATGGCGCCCGCCTCACGGTCACCGACGATGCCGAGGAAGGGGTCCGCAACTGTGACTTTATCCACACCGACGTCTGGGTCTCCATGGGCGAGCCGGCGGAGGTCTGGGAGCAGCGCATCAAGATGCTTTCCCCTTATCAGGTGAACACGGCGCTGATGCAGGCGACCGGCAATCCACAGACAAAATTCATGCACTGCCTGCCGGCATTCCACGATCGTGGGACCAAGGTCGGCCAGGATATGTTCGAGAAATTCGGCATTGAGGAAATGGAGGTCTCCGACGAGGTGTTCGAATCGCCGGCCGCCCTCCAGTTCGAGCAGGCCGAGAATCGCATGCACAGCATCAAGGCGATTCTGGTCGCCACCATGGGCATGTAGGGGATCCCGAACACCGCAAATCGGCAGCACCGGGACGACTCATCCGGTGCTGCGAAGGGAGATGAGGATATGAGAGTGGTCGTTGCATTGGGTGGCAATGCCCTGTTGCGGCGCGGTCAGCCCATGACCGCCGAGAACCAGCGCGCAAACGTCAGAACAGCTGCGGAGGCGCTGGCGCCCATCGCACGCGGGAACGAGTTGGTCATATCCCACGGCAACGGGCCCCAGGTCGGCCTGCTGGCGCTCCAGGGCGCAGCCTACCGGGATGTAGAAACCTATCCCCTGGACGTTCTCGGCGCCCAGACAGAAGGCATGATCGGGTACCTGATCGAGCAGGAGCTGGGCAATCTCCTGCCGGTGGAGGTTCCGTTCGCCACCCTGCTGACCATGGTTGAGGTGGACCCCGACGATCCGGCCTTCGGCAACCCCACTAAGTTCATCGGTCCGGTGTACAAGATCGAGGAGGCGGACAGCCTGCGCGAAAGCAAGGGCTGGCAGTTCAAGCAGGACGGCGAGTACTGGCGCCGGGTCGTCCCCTCCCCTCTGCCCAAACGCATCTTCGAGATCCGGCCCATGAAATGGCTGCTCGAGAAAGGCACGGTGGTAATCGCAACCGGCGGCGGTGGCATCCCCACCATGTATGCGCCCGACCAGGAACGGACGCTGCTGGGGATCGAGGCAGTGATCGACAAGGACCTGGCCACCGAGCTCCTGGCCCGGGAACTGGAATCGGACCTGTTCGTGATGCTGACCGATACCGACGCGGTCTATGTGGACTGGGGCAAACCGGGGCAAAAAGGCATCCAGCGCGCCTCGCCCGCGCAGATGCGCGCATTTGATTTTCCGGCCGGCTCCATGGGCCCCAAGGTCGAGGCGGCCTGTGCCTTCTCGGAGGCTACGGGCAAGGCGGCGGCGATCGGGGCATTGGCCGATCTGGCAGCCATTGTGCGCGGGGACAAGGGCACCACCATCACCACGGACCAGGCCGAGCTGGTCTATCATAAGCACTGACTCGGCGTGCGCTTGCGCCCACTCTGAACCGGATCTATCAAACCGAGCATTGCCAGATGCAGGATCTGTTACTGATGCGACATGCCAAATCGGACTGGCACTCAGGCGCACGCACCGACTTCGACCGCCCCCTGAACGAGCGCGGTCTTCGCAATGCCAGCGACATGGCGCGCTGGATGCGGAGCGCACTGCCCCGCCCGGATATCATTCTATGCTCGCCCGCGGAACGGACCCGGCAAACGGTGTTGCGGGTGTGTGCCGAATGGGGCCTTGAACCCGACAGGATTGTGTGGGAGCCCCGCATCTACGAAGCGCCGCCGGGCGAACTCCTAACGGTGCTTGGCGAAACCGATACGGCCGCGCGGACCGTCCTGATGGTGGGGCACAACCCGGGTACGGAACTGCTGATACGGGAATTGACCGGCGCCGAAGTACCGGCGGACGAGGGTGGCAAGGCGGTGCCTACCGGCACGGTGGCCCATATCCGGTTCGATCCTCCGGAGGCACCGCTGGTTCGGGGAAGCGGGCAGTTGCTGCGGGTGATGCGTCCTCGCCAGCTGCCTGGCTGATCGTGAGAACATTTCCAGTACATGATTGCCACTTGGAGGAATCCATCACCATGTCAGACCTGAACGTACTTGGGGAACCTCTTCAACCCTGCTGCGCATCCCCTGCGACGGGCTTTTATCGGGACGGGCAATGTCGGACTGGGCCGGATGACTTGGGCCGCCATGTGGTCTGCGCCTCGGTGTCGCCGGCGTTTCTCACGTTCAGCCGCGACCGCGGCAACGATCTGATGACACCGGTGCCGGAGTACGGCTTTCCGGGCCTGAAATCCGGCGACTGCTGGTGTTTGTGCGCGGGTCGCTGGCGCGAAGCGCTCGAAGCCGGTGTGGCGCCGCCGGTGCGCCTGACCGCCACCCACAGCGCCGCCCTGGAACAGATCAGTCTGGATGATCTGAAACGCCACGCGCTGGATCTGATGTAACCCGGCCGCTTCGGCCTTCCGCACGCCCGTGTGATGGTTTATGATGCGCCGCATCTTAGCGGCTCGATCGAAGCAACAGGGCAGCGCACGGGACTTTTCGCACCGACATCGACGAGCAAATACACATGACCAGCGCCCATACGCCAGGCCCGATGCAGCCGACCCGCGCCGCAGGTACGATTCGCAAACGATCATCATGGTTTTTGACGGCACTTGCCGCCCTGATCACACTCCCCCTGGGCGCAACCCCGGCGCAGGCCCAGACCAGCACTGAGATGCAAACCTGCCTGATGCAGCAGTTGGCACTGGCGCCGGGCCACACCACCATCAGCACCCTGCGTCAGGAATGCGCCGAGACCCTGGCCGAGCAGGCGGGACCTCTGGGACGGGAAGCGTTTGCCGAACGGGATACCATGGTTCGTCCGGGTACTGTCACCGACGGCGAACAGCCCGAGGTGGCGCCCACGGCCCTGGAACGCCGATACGGGTCTGAACTGGCGATTCGCGACAACCCGTTTGGTATCACTGCCCACAAACCGAACTATCTTCTGTTCGCCGCCTACAGCAAGAACGTCTACCCCGAACCTTTCGAGCAGCAATACGACAGGAAAATAAACATCGACAACACCGAAGCGCAATTTCAGGTTAGCTTGAAATTTCCCCTCGCGGTGGGCCTGTTCGACGGCCGGGCAACCATCTTGGCGGCTTACACCAATAAGTCCTTCTGGCAGGTCTACAACAACGATTCGGCGCCGTTCCGCGAGACCAACCACGAACCCGAGGCGTGGATCAGTTTTCTGAATGACTACAAGATACTGGGTTGGCGCAACGTGGCCAACCAGGCAGGCTTTGTCCATCAATCCAACGGGCGAGGCGGTGACCTATCCCGTAGCTGGAACCGCGTGTATGCGCAATTCATTTTCGAGAGAGAAAACCAGATAGCCTGGGTAAAACCCTGGTACCGAATACCGGAAGACGACAGCGACGACGACAATCCGGATATCAACGACTACATGGGATTCGGCGAAATCGGCTGGTCATACGCCATCAAGGGTCACGACATCACGGCTCAGTTCCGCAACTATCTTGAATCAGGCTTCAGCAAGGGCACGACCCAGCTGTCCTGGTCGTTTCCGATCCCGCACTACGATCACTTTCGTGGTTATCTGCAGGTGTTCAACGGCTACGGTGAAAGCCTGATCGACTACAATAAGCAAAACACCACCATCGGGGTCGGCATCAGCCTGACCGACTGGCTGCACTGACAAGGGCGCGGCTTTCGCCGGGTAGCGAAAGTCACAGGCTAGAAATCGTAGCGCAGGCTCCCTCCGACCAGCCAAAGCAGGTTCGATTTGTAGTCGCCGCTCACCCGAACGCCCTGGACGGTCTGATCGATGGACGCGTCCCCCACCATCAACAGTGATGAACCCAGCGAGAAATTCAATCCGTCTTTGCGTTCAACCGAGTAGGAAGCCGACAGCTTCCAGGTTTCGTCGACAGGGAAGTCAAAAGTGCGGTCCCGGTCCTTGACCGGTGAGCTGTCGTAGGACACCCCGAGCGACCAGGTACTGTTGCCCCGCTGATGCGCGGCCGCCACTCCGGCATGCCAGGTGTCATCCCAGTTGCGGTCCGATTTCACCACCGCCCCGTTCTGGAACTTCATTGAGTTCTCGCTGAATTTAGACCACTGCTGCCAACCCGCATTGAAGAACAGCTTGGTGGCGTCGGTCAGCGCATAGCGCAGCCCAAGCTCGGCCCATTGAGGGTTGGTCCAGTCGATGTCCAGGGACCGGGTTCCGAGTGCGCTCAACGGCGTCTTGTCGAACTTGAGATGACCGGAAAGCTCGGTATTGGTCTGGCTGCGATACACCAGGCCCAGCAGCGCCCGATCCGTAAGCGCATAGGTCAGCCCAAGCAAGGCCTGCAGGCCAACGTCACTCATGTCCTTGATCTTGACCTTGCCATCGGGCCGACCCGGCTGACGCAGGGCGATGTTTTGCTCCAGAGTGGTGTAGATAACCGAAACACCGCCACCTATGGACAGACGGTCGTTTACCCGAAAACCCACGGAGGGCGTGAATGCGACACCTTGAAGCGATACGTCCTGGAGCTGATAACGGCCAACGAAGTCGTCGCCGTAGTTCAGCCCCCCGCCCAAGGGCGCGGTAACGGCGAATCCGAAGCTGAAATCATTGGACAGCGGGGTTGCATAAAAAAAGCTGGGAATGGCGGCAACGTCCCCGGCCTGGCCGCCGTCCTTGCCGCCGGCCTCGGCAATGTCCGGGTCGAACTTGATCATTGGCAGCGCAACCTGCACACCGGCAATCATGGCGGCATTCTTCAGCCCCGTCATGCCCGCCGGGTTGGTCCAGGCGGCATCGGGCCCCCAGGTGTTGGTGGGGTTGGCCACGCCACCGGTGCCGAGACTGGCGGGCGTACCCACCTCACTCAAATAGAATCCGGCGGCCGATGCGATTTGTGCGCTGAGAAGGGTCATCGAAATCAGCCCGAACGCGCTAAGCCTGTTCATTCAACTCTCCTCAAGCCGCCGACGGGCGGATCCAAAAAACCGGAGCACGACATCTATTCTTCGGCGGTATGGCGACATGCTCACTCGCGGTAGTCCGGCTCCTCCTCATCGAGAATTGCCTTGAGCTCGGAAAAATAGTGATCGGCCTGACCGGGATAGTCTTCAATTTCCCGCGCGGTCTTCTCGGCAATCTCATCGGACAATTCCCGCAGGGGCTTGCCGGTCCACAGCGCCTTTATATAAGTCTCGGCGGCGCGCTCGAAGTAATACAGCCGGTTGAAGGCATCGGCCACGCTGTCTCCGATCACCAGGACACCATGGTTGCCCATGACCATCACCTTGACCTTGGGGTCGCCGAACAATTTGGAGCAGCGTTCCCCCTCTTCCTCAAAGGCAAGGCCCGAGTAGCCCTCGTCGACAACGTGACGGCGGAAAAACATGGCGCAGTTCTGATCCACCGGCGGCAGCGTGCTGTCCGCCAGACTGGCCAGGACCGTGGCGTGTATGGAATGAACGTGCAGAGCGCAGCGCGCGTGGGGACAATTACGATGCAGGGCACCGTGTAATCCCCAGGCGGTGGGATCCGGCGCCCCCGGTTGCGACATGGTCTCCGGGTCTTCGGCGTCCACCAACAACAGATCACTGGCCTTGATGCGGCCGAAGTAACGCTGATTGGGGTTGATCAGGAAACGGGTCCCGCTCTGGTTCACCGTGAGGGAAAAATGATTCGCCACCGCCTCGTGCAGATTGAGCCGCACCGCCCAACGAAAGGCGCAGGCAAGATCGACCCGTTGGGCGTATTCATCCGATGAGGCGGGATTCAATGCGCTCAAACCGCTTGCGGACATGGGTTTGCCCTCCAATATGGATGATGAGACAAACATAGGGCAATCGGCTGCGCCACGCCACAGTTGGGACCGCCTATGGTGCGCTGCGGGCAAGTCACGAATACGGTCACCTTGACGAGCTCGGGCGAACAGAAGAAAACGCCTCGGCCTCGAAAATGAACGGATAAGTCATACGACGATTCCGGGACAGCGGTTTGCGCCTGGGGAAAGAGAGCGTCTATGCTGATATGAGAGTCTAAGCATTGAACCACGCGCCGGATCTGGCAGGGGCGTCGGGCGTTTGTAGCACGCTCATGCTGCAAACCCTCGCCTGTCTGTTGACCACAGGGCGCGACACCCACCCGAGAGGATACGATCACAATGAAAGATCCCAAAACCATAAACGGCAAGCCCCTGCACCCGGCAGTCAAGACCTGGGCCGAAGAGGCTCGCGCCGGCAAGTGGAGCCGTCGCGAATTTCTCGCCGTGTCCACGGCCTTCTGCGCCACCACCGCCACCGCTTACGGCCTGATCGGCCTGACCGCCCCCACCGTGGCCCATGCCCAGGGTAAAAAGGGCGGGGTGCTGAAGGTGTCCATGAGCGTACGCCGCGTGGTCGACCCCAGAGCATTTGACTGGAGCGAAATGGGCAACGTGGCACGCCAGTTCTGCGAACCTCTGGTGAAGTACACCAACGAGTTCACCTTCGAGCCAATGCTCCTGGAGAGTTGGGAAATCAGCGATGACGCCACCGAGTACACGCTGCACGTTCGCAAAGGGGTGAAATGGAACAACGGCGACGACTTCAATGCCGACGATGTGGTGTTCAACATCAACCGCTGGTGCGAGAAGGACGTGGAGGGCAACTCCATGGCCGCACGAATGGGATCCCTGGTGGACGAAAAAACCAACCGGGCGGTCGACGGCGGCATCGTCAAGGTCGATGACTACACGGTGAAGCTGACATTTCCCAAACCCGACATCAGCATCATTCCGGGCATGTCCGATTATCCCGCCCTGATCGTGCACCGTGACTTCGAAAAGAACGGCGCGGATTTGTCCGCCAACCCCATCGGTACCGGACCGTTCGAGCTGGAGAGCCTGGATGTGGGGATCAGCGCCGCGGTCAAACGTCGCGAATCCGGCTGGTGGGGCGGCGAGGTGTTTCTGGACGGTGTCGAATGGACCGATTTCGGCACCGACCCATCCGCGGAAGTGGCCGCCTACGATGCCGAAGAGGTCCACCTGAATTACCAGACCGTGGCGGATTTCGTGGAAATCATGGACGGCCTGGATCTCAAGAAATCCGAGGTGATGACCGCCGCTACGGTGGTGGCGCGGATGAACATCGACAACCCGCCCTATGACGACCAAAGGGTGCGCAACGCGATGCAGATGGCGGTAGACAACGCCACTGTGCTGCAGATCGGCTACGGCGACCTGGGCAGCGTAGCGGAAAACCACCATGTCGGGCCCATGCACCCGGAATACGCCAAGTTGCCCGCCAAGGAGCGGGATCTGGAAGGCGCCAAGGCGCTGATGACCGAAGCGGGTCAGATAGATACCGAGTTTGAACTCATCTCCATCGACGATGACTATCGCCGCAACACCACAGATGCCATTGCCGCTCAACTACGGGATGCCGGCTTCAACATCAAGCGCACCATTATTCCCGGCTCCTCGTTCTGGAACAACTGGACCAAATACCCCTTCTCCACCACGAACTGGAATATGCGTCCCCTGGGGGTTCAAGTACTGTCCCTGGCCTACCGCAGCGGCGAAGCCTGGAACGAAACGGCATACAACAACCCCGAGTTCGATGCCAAACTGGAACAGGCCATGGCGATCCCCGACGCCGAAAAACGCCGGGAAATCATGGTCGATCTGGAGACGATCCTGCGGGACTCCGGGGTCATCATTCAACCCTACTGGCGCTCCCTGTACTGCCACATGAGCTCGAACGTGGAGGGTTACCGGATGCACCCTGGATTCGAGCAGCACTTCGAAAAAACCTACCTGAGCTGATCCCCGCGGCGACGACGGGCAGCGCGTGGCTCCGCTGCCCGTCGTCAAACTCACCACAATCGTGCCGAGGGGTAATCGACCGTGCTGATGTTCATCCTGCGCCGACTCGGCGTGATGCTGCTCACCATGTTGACCTTGACCTTGATCGTTTTCGCCCTGGTCAATCTGGAGCCCAACCTCAAGAAACTGGCGCTGGAACAGAACAACAACCGGATGACCCAGGAAGCGGTCGACAGCTGGTTGGAAAAGGAGGGCTACAAACGCCCGCTGCTGGTGCGCTACGGGGAGTGGTTGGGCAACTCGCTCAAGGGCGATTTCGGCTACTCCACCCGCTTTCGCAAACCGGTCAACGAGGTGATGCCGGAACGTCTGGTTTACACCGGCATTCTCGCTTTCTGGGTGATGGCGACCATGGTGCCGGGAGCGCTCATCATCGGGGTGCTGGCAGGCATGCGGGAGGGCTCCAAGACCGACCGCTCATTGTCGGTTTTTTCCATAGCCACCACCGCCACACCCGAGTACGTGAGCGGTATTCTGTTTACCGTGGTGTTCGCCGCCTGGCTGGGCTGGTTCAAGGGCGTGGCCAAGGCCGGGGATGTCACATTCGAGAATTTCGCCCTGCCGGTCATGACCATGTCCATCTACGGTATGGGATACATCGCCCGCATGACCCGTGCGTCCATGGCCGAGGTCATGACTTCGCAGTACATCCGCACGGCGCGACTCAAGGGCATGAGCTTCGGCGCCATCGTGACCAAACATGCGCTGCGCAATGCGCTGATCGCGCCCTTTACCGTCATCATGCTGCAGTTCCCCTGGCTGCTCACCGGCGTGGTTATCGTGGAAAAACTGTTCAACTACAAAGGATTCGGATGGCTACTGGTGGAGGCGGCGGACAACAACGACATCGATATGGTGCTGGCCTGCTCGCTGGTCTCGGTGGCGGTGGTCATCGTCACACAGCTGCTGTCGGACATTGGCTATGCGTTCCTGAATCCACGCATCCGCGTGCAGTGAGGGCATGACCATGGAAACCATTGGAGCCTTCGCGATCTGGTCCGGCGTTACCATCCAATTCTGGCCGGTATGGCTGGGACTGGCCATCATCATGGGCCTCAGCTACGCGTTCAAGCACCGGCTCGGTCTGTACGGCCATCTCTACGACAGCGGCGTGGGCATCGCCGGACTGGCGCTTGTGCTGTTCTGGATCCTGACCGCGATGTTCGCGGACACCATCGCGCCATTCGACCCGATCGAGCAGTTCGGTCTGCTCAAGCGCAAACCGCCGGGGGTGATCGAATCCGGCAGCGGAATCCCGTTTTTCTTTGGAGGGGACAATCTGGGCCGGGACCTGTTCAGCCGCATGGTGTACGGATCCCGATTCGTGCTGACCATCGCCCCGGCCGCCACCCTGGTGGCGTTTATGGTGGGCATCACACTGGGCCTGCCGGCGGGCTATTTCGGCGGGCGCATCGACACCGTGCTCACCTTTCTGGCCAATCTGGTGTTGGCGTTTCCGGTCATCCTCCTGTTCTATCTGCTGGTCACGCCCGGGGTGCGGGAGACGCCCATCCCCACCACCATGGCCGCCGTGTTTTTCATGTTCCCGATCATCATGTTCGCGACCCTGTTCAAAACGGGATACGGGTCCAGACCCGTTTTGTTCTGGACCCTGATGGGGTTCACCGCCGTGATCGGCGGCTGGCTGTACCTGGGTCTGGTGTTCAACCGGGACCCGCTGGGCATCGTCGGACTGGATCCCAACGAACTCAATATTTTCGCCGCCGTCGTTTTCGCCAGTTCTCCCGCGGTATTCCGCATCGTTCGCGGCCTGACCATGGATATCAAAACACGGGACTATGTGGCGGCCGCCCAGACCCGGGGCGAAGGCCCCTGGTACATCATGCTGTGGGAGGTGCTGCCCAACGCACGGGGGCCGTTGATCGTGGACGGCTGCCTGCGCATCGGCTATACCACCATCCTGCTGGGAACCCTGGGTTTCTTCGGTCTGGGGCTATCACCGGAATCCCCGGACTGGGGTTCGATGATCAACCAGACCCGCGGTTTTATTCGTCTGGTGCCCACCATCGTTCTGCCGCAAACCATCGCCCTCGCCTCGCTGGTGCTGGGCCTGAATCTCCTGGCCGACGGACTGCGCGAGCAGTCCCTCAAAGACTGAGGGGGCGATCGTGAGCGAACCGATCCTTGAAATCGAGAACCTGTCCATCTCGTTCTTCACCCGCGCCGGTGAGATCCCGGCGGTGATGGATTTCTCCTGCACCGTCATGCCGGGCGAGGCCATGGGACTGGTGGGTGAATCCGGCTGCGGCAAGTCCACCGTCGCCCTGGGTATCATGCGCGATCTGGGGAACAACGGCCGCATCGTCAGCGGCTCGATCCGCTTCAAGGGTCGGGACCTGGTGGACATGTCGGACGCCGAGCTGCGCCATATTCGCGGCTCCGAAGTGTCCATGGTCTATCAGGAACCCATGGCCAGCCTCAATCCGGCCATGCGGGTCAATCGTCAGCTCATGGAAGTACCCATGATCCACGACGGCGTTTCCAAAGGTGAGGCCGAAGCACGGGCATTGGAGCTACTGGCCGCGGTGAAGCTGCCAGACCCGGAACGCATCGCCGCCGCCTATCCGCATCAGCTCTCCGGCGGCCAACAACAACGCATCATCATTGCCATGGCGCTGCTGTCCAAACCAGCATTGCTGCTCCTGGACGAACCCACCACCGCCCTGGACGTGACGGTGGAGGCCGGCATTGTGCAACTGGTGCGGGAGTTGGGCGAGAAATTCGGCACCTCGATGTTGTTCATCTCCCACAACCTCGGCTTGATCCTGGAGACCTGCAACCGGATCACGGTCATGTACTCGGGTGAAGCGGTGGAGGCCGGCACGGTCAAAGAAGTGTTCGACCGCATGCGGCACCCCTATACCCAGGGCCTGTTCCGGTCGATCCCTCGGCCCGGTGCGGACAAGAACGTCCATCCGTTGATGACCATTCGCGGCCAGCTTCCCCTGCCCCACGAGCGGCCAAGGGGATGCAACTTCGGCCCCCGCTGTGATCATTTCCAGGCTGCAATCTGCGATCTCGGAGACCTGTACATGCAACCCGTGGCAGGAGAAACCGGCCACGATACCCGTTGCGCCCGGTCCTCCGAGATCGACTGGACGGCACCCCCCAGCGGGCTCGCGGTCCATGAACCGGTCAAACCGGGCGAAGTGGTGCTCAGCGTCGACGACCTGAAAAAGTACTACACGGTGGCCAGCAACAGCGTGTTTGGTGGCGGTGAGAAGCGTACGGTCAAAGCCAACGAGTCCATCACCCTGGAGGCACGGGAGGCCGAGACCCTGGCGATCGTTGGCGAATCGGGCTGCGGCAAATCCACCCTGGCCAAGATCCTCCTGGGCCTGGAAACCGCCACCGATGGGGACGTGAAACTGGGCACCACCGAAATCGGGTCGGTGGAAATTCAAGACCGGGACACCCGCACCGTCAGCTCGGTGCAGATGGTGTTTCAGAATCCCTTCGATACCTTGAATCCCAGCCACAGCGTCGGCGCCCAGATCATCCGGGTGCTGGAGCAGTTCGAGATCGGCGATTCGTTGGAGGCGCGCCGCAAGATCATGCTGGAGCTGCTGGATCTGGTGAAGCTGCCAAGAGAGTTCGAGACCCGAAAACCCAGGCAGTTGTCCGGCGGACAAAAGCAACGCATCGGCATCGCCCGGGCCTTCGCGGGACGACCCAGGGTGGTGGTGGCGGACGAGCCGGTCTCGGCACTGGATGTGTCGGTGCAGGCCGCCGTCACCGAGTTGTTGATGGACATTCAGCGTTCATCCCGCACCACCATGCTGTTCATCAGCCACGACC
>Ga0316190_10002952_pt1 | contig 12394 bp, 9 predicted proteins | sample Eddworburrow2_MG_FD_204929 | JGI IMG/M metagenome (GOLD analysis project Ga0316190, IMG submission 204929) | Coastal sediment microbial communities from Maine, United States - Eddy worm burrow 2 | ecosystem: Environmental > Aquatic > Marine > Coastal > Sediment | place: USA: Maine | collected... | reverse complement strand
AAGCATTTGTGACACACCGTGCAGTGGTCTGCGACATCATTGAACTCGTCGAAATGCTGGATGGCGATGCCACGCCGTGTCTGCTCTTCGTACAAAAAAGCTTCGATCAACAACGATGTCCCGAGAATTTTGTTGCGTGGCGAATATAATAAATTGGCACGCGGAACATGGGTCGCGCACACTGGTTTGCACTTGCCGCAACGCAGGCAATCTTTGATTGAATCGGCGATATTGCCCAGTTCGCTCTTTTCCAAGATCAGACTCTCCAGCTCCATCAAGTTAAAGCTGGGGGTGTAAGCGCGTTCCAGATTGCTGCCTTTAAGAAGTTTGCCCTTGTTGAAGTGTCCTTCGGGGTCAACTTTTTGTTTGTAAGCAGTGAATGGCGCGATTTCATGCTCTTCAAGGAAATCGAATTTGGTAATGCCAATACCATGCTCACCCGAGATCACACCACCCAGATTTTTGGCCAGATGCATGATGCGATCTACCGCGCCATTTGCTTGCTGCAGCATAGAATAATCATCGGAATTTACCGGGATGTTGGTGTGTACATTGCCGTCACCAGCATGCATATGCAGCGCGACAAATACTCGACTCTTGAGCACGCTCTGATGCGTTGCGTTGCACTGATCGAGAATAGGCAGATAAGTGCCACCGCTGAAAATATGGCGTAGCGGCTCACGCAATTCACGTTTCCAGGAAGCGCGAAGTTGGTGAAGTTGTATAGAGTCGAAGACCTTGATCGGATTTTGTTGATCAGGAGGCGCAAATGCACATTCAGATAATGGCGCATCCAGATTGTCACGCAACCACTCCCAACGACCCCGTACTTCTTTTAGCAGTTGTCGTGCAGTTTGTGGCCTACTGTCCAGTAACTCGGCGTCACCAAGTTGTGCGTCATCCTGATAGTGTAGAGGCAACTCCCCAGCGAAAAATTCGTCCAGCGCATCCAGCAGCTTGATTTTGTTGTGTAACGACAATTCGATGTTGATACGCTCGATGCCATCGCAGTAATCACCCATGCGTGGTAGAGGTATCACGACGTCTTCATTGATTTTGAACGCATTGGTATGTTTGGCTATTGCAGCAGTGCGTGCTCGGTCCAGCCAGAATTTCTTTCGAGCTTCGACGGATACAGCAATAAAACCCTCGCCGTGACGCAGGTTCGCAAGACGCACAATTTCTGAACAGGCTTCAGCTACAGCACGTTCGTCGTCGCTTACCACATCGGCAATCAGCACCATCTTCGGGCGTGTGCCAAGCTTCGATTTCGTCGCATAGCCCACTGCCTTAAGATAACGTTCATCCAGATGTTCCAAGCCGGCCAGAAGCGAGTCGGGGTGTTTTTCCAGATATTCCTTGATCTCGACTATGGCAGGAACTGCTTCGCGTACCTGGCCGAAAAACTCAAGGCATACGGTGCGTGTGTACTGGTGAGCACGGTGCAGGATAAAACGTGCCGAGGTGATGATGCCGTCGCACCCCTCCTTTTGAATGCCGGGCAGACCAGACAGGAACTTGTCAGTGACGTCCTTGCCCAGACCTGTTTTGCGGAACGCATTGCCGGGGATGGTGAGTATCTCAGGCTCGGCAAGCGGTGTTTTACCATCCTCATTGAAGCGCGTGATGCGGAAACTTGCACTGGCCACGTCGTGGATTTTGCCGAAGTTGTGGTCTATACGCTCAACATTCATCCATAAGCCATCCGGTGTAACCATGCGCCAGGCAGCGAGATTGTCCAGCGCAGTGCCCCACAACACCGCTTTCTTGCCACCTGCATTCATCGACACGTTGCCGCCTATGCATGATGCATCGGCAGAAGTCGGGTCGACTGCGAACACCAGTCCGTTGTTGTCGGCAGCCTCCATCACCCGTCGTGTCACAACACCTGCGCCGCAATGGATGGTGGCGTAAGACTTACTCAACCCTGGCAGGACAAGATGCTCGATGCCAGAAATGGCATCTAGTTTTTCGGTGTTAATTACGGCAGAGTATTTGTCCAGGGGTATCGCGCCACCTGTATAGCCGGTACCACCTCCGCGTGGAATCAGCGTCAGGCCGAGCTTGATGCAGGTGCGTACCAGTGGCGCGACCTCCGCTTCGCTGTCTGGGTGCAATACCACGAAGGGGTATTCCACACGCCAGTCGGTCGCATCTGTGACATGAGATACTCTCGCCAGTCCGTCAAATTGAATGTTGTCCTTGTGTGTGAAGCGAGACAACATGCGCAATGTGCGCTTGCGTAACAGCAAGGCGCTCTCAAAATCAGCGGCGAAATGTTCGACAGCCGCAGTAGTGAGTTCGAGAAGACGCTTGACTGTTTCGTTGTTCTGACGGCGTTCCTCAATCGCACTCAGGCGGTGGTAGAGTGCGTTAATTAAGGCGTTACGACGTTTGGCGTTATTCAGCAGGTCATCTTCCAGATACGGATTGCGTGTAATCACCCAGATGTCGCCCAGCACTTCATACAACATTTGCGCAGAACGCCCGGTACGGCGTTCCTCTCGCAGGGTATTGATGATGTCCCAAGCTTCCTTTCCGAGGATACGCATGACAACTTCGCGATCGGAAAAAGAAGTGTAGTTATAGGGGATCTCGCGTAAACGTGCTGGCATGAGTTACTCTGGCTTGGTAAGGCGCGCATTTTACCCGAATGCTGCTCTATACTCGAACTAGTTAGTATGGTGGCGTCAGTTTCTGCCATGCGATGCAATGACAATTCTTATGTGGTATCAATGAATTGCGTTGCATATATTACACGGGATTTGTTTTTACATTTTAATCGGTCAATAATATGCCTATGTGCTGAGGTTATTTTTATGCGTTATACATTATTCCCACTGATATTTTTTCAACTCATGTTGGTGTTTCCAACTACGTGTCAAGCTGAAAAATATGAGCTTGGTCAAGGGTGGGATATAGACAAATACCACTTGTCCGGCTACGCAAATATAGAGGTAGTGGATCGTTTCGGCGCACCCGCTAAGCTTGAAGTGGATGATCTGAGTCTTTTCGCTAATGGACGTGTCAACCGTTGGGTAAACCCTTTCCTTGAAGTTGAGTTATCCAAGCAAACTTTGATTCGACAAGGTGGAGGTCGTGTAAACGGCGATATCATTATTGAGAGATTTTATAACGACACGGAATTATCAGAAAATGACATATTCCGGGTTGGCAAGATACTGTCACCTTTAGGTGATTGGAATCTGATGCATGCGGCACCGTTGATTCCAATAATCACCCGACCATACACGACGGCTAGGGGCTTTGGTGCATACTCGAGTGGCATCAGTTGGATACATAATGTGGGGGAAAGTGTAATTTCAGACTTTCAACTATATTGGCAACCGGACGAAGAATGGTTTAGAAGACCAAAGAGCTTGGCGCCGAGAAGCTTCCGCAATCTTTTCGGGGGCCACGTCAACATGCCACTTAGTTTGATTGATAAGGTTGGTGCGTCCTTCCAGAGTGGACAACTTGTAGAGACTGGAGAAACGTTCAATCTTTTTGGTTTTAATGCCGATAAGTCTTTTGGCAGGTTAAAGCTGGAAAGTGAATTAATAATGGCCCATTTTTCCGGCATGGTATTACCTGGTGCGGCAACGCGATTTCATGACAGAGAATCAGGGATATTTTGGCTGGCAGATTATTCTTTTACGCCTAAGTTTCATGGCATTTTGGAGTGGGAGAGATACCAGGATCATACAATGATCATGCCTTCCCGGAGTACGCTATTAGCATTCGCCTACAGACCTAGCATACCAGTGGTTTGGAAATTGGAATATATTCATCAGGCCGGTGAATCGGCAAGCTTTTCAACCATTAAGACCGGCTGGAAAGCTGCATTGGCGGTAATGTTCTGATGCGTACTTTATTATTAATTCTGGGGTTTTCGTGGGTTGTGCTTCTGCAGGCTGAGGAGTTGCTGGTTATAGCATCTCCTCAAGTGCCAAGTGCGACAATATCAACCAAACAACTGGTTGATATTTATTCTTCTAAAAGAATACATTGGGAAAATGATATTAAGGTGGTGCCGGTTAATCGCGAATCAACGAGCTCGGAACGTGAAAAATTCTCTGAAGCGGTGTTCAACCTATCACCGCAAGCGTTGGGTGAATATTGGAATCGGCAAAAATTTCAGGGCAAGCGGCCTCCGGTTATTCAATATTCAGACCAGGCTGTAGTTAATTTCGTTCGCAGTATCCCCGGCTCGATAGGTTACATCAATGCGAAGCAATCGCCAGCAGGCGTTAAGGTTTTATTGAGGCTTCCATGAGGCGGACTGCTGGCTTGATTTGTCCTGCTTTATGAAGATTAACTGGTTTGGTGGGACGATTACCCGCAAACTGCTAAACGCCTTTTTCATTATATCTTTGGCCACTTATTTTGCTACCGCGCTGGTAGTAGAAAGTGCCGTGCGCTCTGCCGAGACCAAATCAGAGTTGTCCACTTTGTCACAGTTGGCAAACCTCAAACTTGTTAATCTAAATTCAAAATTCGATCAGCTAGCTACCAACCTGAAAGCCTGGAGTAAGCTTGACGTGATGAATGACCTGATTTCTGGCGACTTGGATCAGCGTGTGCAAAGTACTCTGGTGAACTTACAAAGGGACTATGCAATTAATGGGGAAATATACGCTTTTGATTCCGCAGGTAATTTGATTGCGGCCAGTGACCGGTTAAGTCACATTAAAACGTTGCCGGATGTGTGGAAGCAGCATGAAGAAATAAGGTTCGTCAACAAACATCCCAGTCCGGTAGATGGCGAAAACATTGTGGCACTGGTTGCGCCATTGATGGCGACTTTCGATCCAAATTATCGTATAGGTACCATAGTGTTGGCTTATCACTGGGCTGAAATAAGTACCTCGCTATCTGACAATACTGTCATTTTATATCATCAGAATTTACCGACATCGCCGGAATTTGTGCAAGGCAATCATGAACCAGACAAGACAATGTCAGATTCATTGACACACAAAGAACCAGTTTTTGTAATGGAATCAAGTTTGGGTCTTTCACTCCCCCAGAATTTCCAGTTTGATTCGGTTGCAAATGATGATGGGTGGATAAAAATTGGTACCAGTTCTTACCTGGTAAATAGTGTTTTAGAAAACTCAGGTTTTCTTGCTGGCTGGGAAGTTTTGATGTTACGCGAACCAGACGGGCTATACCACACCGTTAACATGGTCATACTTAAGCTGATTTTGCTTGGTTTGATTCTGACATTGCCACTATTTTTAGCAATCCGTTGGCTGGCCGGCCGGCTAACCGCACCGTTAATCAAGCTGACACAATTTGTGTCTGATATCACCTTGACTCAAGACCTGTCCAAACGTCTAGATTTACACAGCAATGACGAGATTGGTATTTTGTCAGCCGATTTCAACCGCATGACTGAAAGACTGGAAGTCGGTGCAAAAGCGCACCTTGAAGCTGAAATGCGTCTGCGCGCCACTATTGATAATGCTCTTGATGCCGTAATACAGATGGATTCTGATGGGTTGATCACTGGATGGAATGAACAGGCAGTTAATATATTTGGTTGGTCACGGAAAGATACGATTGGTAAGTTGCTGCACGAAATGATTATCCCGCTCCAGTATCGAGAGAAACATGTTAGCGGCATGAAACGATATCTGGCCTCAGGCGAGGAGCGAATCATGAATTCCAGGATTGAGATGGTGGGCCTGCATCGCGAAGGTCATGAGTTCCCAGTCGAATTGGCCATTACCGCAATCGAGGTTGAGGGTAATAAGGAGTTCAGCGCTTTTATCCGTGATATCACTAGCAAGAAAGAAGCCGAGGAGCTCATCTGGAGGCAAGCCAATTTCGATAAAGTGACCAGCTTACCAAACCGACACATGCTCCATGATCGTCTAAATCAGGAAATGAAAAAGGCGCATCGCAACAGCCTTCGGCTTGCGGTGTTATTTATAGATCTTGATCGCTTCAAGGAAATTAATGACACATTGGGCCATGATGTAGGAGATGTCCTGTTGGTGGAAACAGCAAATCGTATTTCTAAATGCGTACGTAAATCAGATACTGTTGCCCGCTTGGGTGGTGATGAATTCACAGTCATATTGCTGGAGGCTCATGGAGGTGGAAACTTTGAACGTGTAGCAAAGTGCGTGCTCAAAGCTTTGGCTGAACCATTCCATCTTGGCGACGAAACTGTTTACATATCAGGCAGTATCGGTATAACTTTGTATCCGGATGATGCGACAGATGTTGATGATTTGCTCAAAAATGCTGATCAGGCAATGTATGTCTCCAAGAGTCTGGGACGTAACCAATATAGTTACTATACTGCTGCGCTTCAAGATGCTGCACAAGAGCGCCGAATTCTGATCCATGACTTGCGCGAGGCATTGGTGCAGGATCAATTCTTACTATATTTCCAGCCTATTTTGGATGTCAAAACCGGAAAAATTCATAAGGCTGAAGCTCTGGTTAGATGGCAACACCCAGAACGTGGTTTGGTTAATCCTGCGAGTTTTATTCAGCTTGCAGAAGAGACCGGGCTTATCAATAAAATTGGGAATTGGGTGTTCGAGGAAGCAGTCAGATATGCAAAACGATGGAGAGATAAATATTCAAATGACTTCCAAATAAGTGTGAATGTGTCGCCCGTACAATTTCTTTCTGGAGAGCACTCTTGCGATGCATGGGATGAATATTTGAAAGAAGTTAATTTGGAGGGGCGGAACATCGTTATTGAGATCACAGAAAATTTGTTGCTTAACGCTGCGTCTGGTGTTACCAGCAGGCTGCTCAAATTCCGTGATGCGGGTATTCAAGTGGCGATTGATGATTTTGGGACGGGCTATTCTTCTCTTTCTTATATAAAAAAATTCGATATTGATTATCTAAAGATAGATAAGTCATTTGTGGACAATCTCGTGACTGACCCTAACGACATGGTTTTGTGCGAGGCTATTATCGTAATGGCACACAAGTTGGGTCTTAAAGTCATTGCCGAAGGCGTTGAGACTCAAGCGCAGCAGAAAATATTGGGCATTGCAGGTTGTGACTATGTGCAAGGTTATTTGCATTCAAAGCCACTGCCGGCAGATGATTTTGAAGCATTGCTCAAGGCGGCTAGCTAAGGTTTCTTTATTTGTCTTGGAGCATGAAAGTTCCGTTGAGAGTTTAGCGCTGGGCTTTAAAACGCCACAAACCACTACTCCATGAACCATCACACTAATCCTACATTGGTAAGCGTATTTTTTGCTCTGTGGCCTTCAGTGGCGGAGCGCAATCAGCTGGCCGCGTGGCAACAACCATTGACGCAATTGTATGGAGGGCGGGTGATGCGCGCCGAGACATTGCACAACACGTTGGTTTTCATCGGCAGCATCGAGCCATCGCGGCTGGCTGGGATACGCTCAGCCGCAGAGGCGGTGAGCGGGGAAAGGTTCGCGTTGAATTTTGATACCGTGTGTAACTGGGATCATAACCGGATCGTCTATGCCGCACCCGGAAGGGTACCGCCGCAACTGGTGCAACTGGTGCAGTCATTGGAGGATAGCCTTGAGTTGCTGGGTTGTTCGTTTGACAAAAGACCATACCAACCGCACGTCACATTATTACGCAACGCCCACTGGCGCGACTCCCCAGTGCCAGCCATGCGGCAAGTCAGCTGGCAGGCGGATGATTTTGCGCTGATGCAATCCGTGCGCGGTGACGGACTGATTAATTATCATGCGCTGGCGCGATTCCCGTTGAGAGCGCGATCAAATTCTCCTTGATTCAATCTGATTGGTATTTCAATCCATTACACTCCGTGGCTTTAAGCTGTGGTTTTATGGATAATGCGGTACTGCAGTTTGGGACATTTACTTCCACAGTGTGTTTGAAATTATGAATTCCGATTTGAAGTTGTGCGCGTATAACAGGTTCATCAGATATGGCTATTAGATTATTTTAATGGGTCAGCGCGAAATTTTCCTGTTGTGCAATTCGCTGCTGTTCAGTGTGTTCTGTTTGGCGTTTGCAGCATCAGCCTGGGCAGGCAGCGAAAGTTTGTTTCAGTGTCAGCAGCAATATCCTTACAGCGATGCCGAGCGCTTGAAATGCTACGATCAGTCGGCTACACCTGACAGAAATATCATTCCTGAAACGGTTGGGACAAATGCCGATAAAAATGTCGTCATCACTCGCAGCACTGAGCGTTCATATCTGACGCAGGCATGGAATCTTGATGATCAATCCAGTCCCGACCCAAGTAAATTGGGTAGGCTTCAGCCATACCGCCAGAATTATCTGCTGGTGAAGAAGACCGGCAATCCCAATCGTCAGCCGACATCCCCACTGGTCGATCATAACGTCCCCGTTCCAACCGATATCGATGCGCTGGAGGCTAAATTCCAAATAAGCGTCAAAGCTGATATTGGCAATCAGCGCGATATTAATTTTCTTGGCATAAAAACCCTGCGTTTTTGGGGTACTTACACACAAAAATCCAATTGGCAGATTTTCAATACCCGGAATTCAACACCATTCCGTGAGACTGTATATGAGCCGGAGTTGATCGCTACGCTGGGCACAGGTAATGTATCCGGGTTGAAACTCATCAACCTTGGCTGGTTGCACCAATCCAATGGTAGCCCACTTCCGGAATCCCGGAGCTGGAACCGAATTTATATCCTGGGCGGTTGGGAATGGAGCGATATGACATCCATCATGCTGCGTGGCTGGCAACGCATACCTGAAGATGCTTTGAAAGATGACAACCCAGATATCAGTGATTACCTGGGGCGAGGTGATCTACTTATACGCTGGGAGCCAAGGGATAAGTCACAGGCCGTTGCCCTGTTATTACGCAACAATTTGAGCAAAAAGGATAATCGTAACTACTTTCAGCTGGATTGGGCAACGCCGGTAAGATTTGGGAATGCTGCTCGCATGCACATACAAGTGACATCAGGTTTTGGTGAAAGTTTGATTGACTACAATCATCGTCAGAACACAATTGGACTGGGATTTTCTTTCCGTGAGTGGTAAATCAATGTTTCTGCCTTTAGTTTGAAACTCAAAACAAAAACGGAATAAATATATGCAAATCAGCAAATCATCTCTCACTCACTATCAGCGTATCGGCGGCGAAAAAAAAGTTCATGCGCTGGTCCAGCGCTTTTATCAGCTCATGGACGAGTTGCCGGAAGCATACGGCATACGCAAACTGCACGCCGCAGATTTGCAGAGTGCAAGAGGCAAGTTGTTCAAGTTTCTATCCGGATGGATGGGTGGGCCGCAGTTGTACATAGAGGAATACGGGCATCCCATGTTACGCCGACGTCATCTACCTTTTGCCATTGGAGTGGCTGAGCGTGATCAATGGATGCTTTGCATGAATCAAGCATTGGATGATGTGGTGGAAGATGTTGATTTTCGCCAAGAATTATCCGCAGCATTCATCAAGGTGGCAGATCATATGCGGAATCAGGAAGATTGATTTTTCCTGACTCCCTCATCAGCGGCGGTTGACATGGCTATGGTAAACTCATCGCAGTAAGTTATTGAGGTTTATAAAATGTCTGGAAACACTTTCGGTACCCTATTTACCGTCACTTCTTTTGGCGAATCACATGGTGCAGCGATAGGCTGTATCGTGGACGGTTGCCCGCCGGGCATGGCATTAAGTGCGGAAGATTTGCAGATTGATCTTGACCGTCGCAAACCTGGAACCTCGCGACACGTCACTCAGCGCCGCGAATCAGATACAGTGGAGATACTCTCCGGAATATTTGAGGGTAAGACCACCGGAACGCCCATTGCACTGTTGATACGTAACGAAGATCAACGCAGCAAGGACTACGGCAATATCGCCGAGACCTTCCGTCCCGGACATGCCGACTATACCTACTGGCAAAAATACGGTATCCGCGACCACCGTGGTGGTGGCCGAGCTTCTGCGCGTGAGACAGCGTCGCGCGTGGCAGCGGGAGCCATTGCCAAAAAATGGCTGAAAGAAAAATATGGCGTGGTCGTGCGCGGTTACCTAGCGCAGCTTGGTGAAATTGCAGTGCCGTTCAAGAGTTGGAATGACGTGACGTCAGAAGGTAATAGTTTCTTTGTTGCAGATAAGGGATACGTCGCTCAGTTGGAAGAATACATGGATGCCTTGCGAAAATCAGGTGACTCCATAGGTGCAAGACTCACCGTGGTGGCGGAAAAAGTGCCGGTAGGTTGGGGCGAGCCAGTGTTCGACCGTATTGATGCCGAGATTGCCCATGCGCTGATGTGCATCAACGCAGTGAAGGGTGTCGAGATCGGTGCGGGTTTCGATTGTGTAACACAGCGTGGCAGTGAGCATGGCGATGAGCTTACCCCGCAAGGATTTACCACCAACTACGCGGGCGGCATACTCGGTGGCATCACCACCGGGCAGGACATCGTCGCTCATTACGCGATCAAGCCAACTTCCAGTATTCGTTTGGAACGCAACTCTATCGACAAAGCAGGAAATCCGGTTAAGGTTTCCACCGAAGGAAGGCATGATCCCTGCGTCGGCATTCGCGCTACCCCGATAGGCGAAGCTATGTTGGCGCTGGTATTGATAGATCATGCGCTGCGCCATCGGGCGCAGAATGGGGATGTGGAGTGTGGGACGCCGAAGTTACGTTAGACAATCACTTGGGAGCTTCTGCTTCATTGCACTCTTTACGCTTGTAATTGGTATAGGGAGCAAGCGTAGGCTGAGTTGAATGTGAGTATAACTGTGGAGTTTTTTTGACTAAATTTTTTCGACGTTTCTTGACTGCATTGAGTGCTTGTATCCTTGTGGGTTTTGCGTCACAGGCACATAGTGATTATCTGGTCAGGCAGGAGGTGCTGGCGCATCGCCTGGCCGAGTTTTTTCCAATGCGGCAGTCTCTTCAGGATGGTTTGTTCGATGCGACGGTTGAAATACCAAGGCTGAGTTTTTTCCCGGCGCAGGATCGTATCGGGTTGAGCGCGGCATTTTCCGGCAACTCGGCGATGGGTGTAGCGTTGCATGGGCATGTGGAGCTCACCACTGGTTTGCGCTATGACGTTAAGGAGCGTGCGCTGTATCTGGTGGATGCGCGCTTGGAGAAAATCTTGGCGGGGGAGAATACCGCTTACGCCGAGATGTTGCTTCCGTCGTTGAATGCGGCGCTTGGTGCCTATTTTCAGCATGAGCCGATCTACCGAGTGGCAGACGATCAGTTACTTTTTGCCGGGACGGAAATCGACATCACCGGCATTAAAGTTGACGATCAGGGTGTCAAACTGGCAATCAGTCCCAGATTGTAGATTTGGTTGCAAGGCAGCAAGCTGGAAGCGTGGGCACTATGTGCCCACGCAGGTGCCATTTGTAACAAAGGCAGATAGACATCCTGAAACAACAGGGGTAAGGTTGCTCTAATAGTTATTCGAACGACAAGGAGTATTCCTCATAGAAGCGACTGTTGAAATTCTGGGCAAGAATGTTCAGGTGGAATGGAGCGCCGCTGCCGACAGGCAGTTAAACACCCTGTCGGAGCCGCTGGCGGTGGAGATGGAGTTGTATTTCAGTTGCCTGATCCGCAAGGCGGTCTACTTCGGGCGTGATGTCCACGCAGGAGCGTTTGCAAATGTCACACCGAATCTGATAGTGGGATTCCGACCTGTGATGACCAAGTCCTGTAACGTGAACGATTTCGAAATCGAACCTCCGGTAGAGGATTTTCCCATCGTCAAGCCGGAAGCGTTTGTGCCGAAACGGCTGACAATCGACTATCAGAACAGTAACTGGACCGGAGATTTTTTCCTGCAACGGAATGTGCAGTGAATCAGGATTGCAAATGTCCAACTGGACGTTGGGTGCATGATACGGCATCGTTAATGACATTTAGGGTAGGCACATTGGGCCCACGCGGAAAATGGTATTCTGGTAGTCAGCAGATTGGCTAACAAACCAAAATAATTTACAGGGAGATTCACCATGAAACTGGATGATAAAAGTCTGGATACCTTGTTCCGTAACGCGCGCACCTATACCGTGTGGCAGGAACGGCCGGTCAGTGAAGAGATATTGAAGCAGATATATGATTTGATGAAGTGGGCACCGACCAGCGCCAATAGTAGTCCGGCGCGCATTGTGTTCGTTCGCAGCGCAGAAGCGAAGCAACGGCTGATGCCAGCAATAGCGCCGGGCAATGTGGAACAGACCCAGACTGCGCCGGTGACAGCGATTGTCGCCTATGACACCGAGTTCTACGAAAAACTGCCGAAACTCTATCCGCCTGCCGATGCGCGTTCGTGGTTTGCAGGGAATCAGCCCTTGATTGATACCACGGCATTTCGCAATGGAACCCTGCAGGGAGCCTACCTCTTGATTGCCGCGCGTGCGCTTGGTCTGGATGCGGGGCCGATGTCAGGATTC